>Ga0105047_10007283_pt1 | contig 18681 bp, 17 predicted proteins | sample MAT04_FD_78384 | JGI IMG/M metagenome (GOLD analysis project Ga0105047, IMG submission 78384) | Freshwater microbial communities from Lake Fryxell liftoff mats and glacier meltwater in Antarctica - MAT-04 (megahit assembly) | ecosystem: Environmental > Aquatic > Freshwater > Ice > Liftoff... | reverse complement strand
AGGTTCGCCTTGCCCTCGAATCCTATCGCTTTCTGCAAACGTTCGATAGGCACAAACACCGTGGCTTGCGGAAGTTGGGTGGTCTCCAGGCTGAAGCGCCCGAATTGTTCGTCACTGCAGATCTTACCAACTCCCCCACTCAATACCACCAGCTCCGGCGTTTTTCCCGCCAGGGGTGCGTCCCGTGCGATCAATGCGGGTTTCTCGAACCGCAACACCAGCGTTTCATCCACCCCGAAATCCAAGGCCCGTGCCAGGTAACCGTTGACGAAAAACTCGCGGCCCTGCGGAGCGGAAATGGCATGATCGCCCGGCCCGAATTTCCAGAACCGCTGATCCACGCCAAGCACCTGCACGCCACCCATGGAACGGCCGCTTGCCTGCACGGTCGCCGTCGCTTTCAGGAACAGGACCGGCGCAGCCCCGACACCGGCCATGTCATCGGCCAACGCGGAGCGGAAAAAGCGGTCACCGCCGGACAGCACGGCATCCACCTTTCCCAGCCGCACCTCAGCCACATGGCGCAGCGTTTCCTTGACCGAGTCCCCGGCCATCAGCGCACCTAACAGGATCATCGCGCCCAGCGCGGATCCGGCCAGCACCCCCAGATAGGACTTGCGGAAAAACCACAGGCCGCGCAGCACGAAGGATGCCACTGTCATTCCGGAACCTCCTCCAGTTTGCCCCGGGCCAGCGCGAAGGTGCGCCCTATCCTGCGGGCCAACTGGATGTTGTGCGTCACCACCATCACCGTCACCCCCTCCTCACGGTTGAGCTGCAACAATAAATCCGCCACCTTGTCGGAGCTTGCCTGATCCAGCAGTCCGGTCGGCTCGTCGGCCAGCACCAGGCTAGGCCGGTTGACCAGCGCCCTCGCCACCGCGGTGCGCAGCTTTTCGCCACCCGAAAGTTGCCACGGCAGGTGGGCGAGCCGGTGCCCCAGGCCCACCCTGTCCAGGAGTTCCCGCGCCCGTTTTTCAGTCTCCTCCGCCGGCTCCTCCCAGTCCCCCGCCAGGCGGGGCACAAGGACGTTTTCCAACACCGAGAGCTGCGGCAGAAGATGGTGTTGTTGAAAAATGAATCCAAGTGAGCGGTTGCGGAAGCGGGCCGCTTCCTCCGGCGTGAATCCGGTGATGTCCCGGCCATTGATAAGGATTGAGCCTCCGCCCGGGCGATCCATTGCACCTAACAGGTTCAGCAAGGTCGTCTTGCCGCATCCGGACGGCCCGACCAATGCCACCACCTCCCCCGCCCCGACCGTTAGATCCAGGCCGTCCAGCACCTTCACCGACTCACCGGGTGTCTCATAGACCTTGGACAGGTTTCTCACTTCGATCATCAGGGGATGATAAACGGAAACACCGCCTGGTAAACCGTTTTCAGGGTGCCAGAGGGAGCAACTGAAAGTGGTGGGCAAATTCCATGTGTATGCCACTGCGGAAAGCTCGCTGTCTTCCAAGCCCAACGGTGTTGCTGGTATGCGTAGTCCCGTTGGGACAGGGAGCAATCGGAACGTGTGCCACCCCTTCCATAACAATTCAAGTTAGTCGGGAGCGGACGACCGCTCATGGCCACTTGAGCTGCCGCATATCTCCACCCGCCCGAAGCGTAGATCAAACCGACCTTGCGCAACAGCTCCTATTCCTTCGGAGGTCTTGCGATCACTGCCGCGTCGCCCTTGTTGGGGGTGTCCGGGGCGGTGGCTCGGAGCTGGCTTTCATCGGGAAGCGAAAGGATCTCGTCTCCAAGGCGCATCCCGTCATCGCCCGCTCCGGGGAGCTTGGGCGCGGGGGCGGCCGGAGCCTGGACGATGTCCTCCTTTTTATCATAAAAGCCCTCGGGTACCTGGTAGATGATCTTCGCCTTTGGAGCGGCGCAGGATGCGAGGCCGAGGGCGAGGAGGGCGATGAAAGGGTTTTTCACGGAACGGTTCAACGTGATTCGATCGGAGGAACCGGGCTCAGGGTTTTCGGGCCGGTGTAGAGAGTGAGCGGGCGGTAGAGTCGGTTGTCGCGGAGTTGCTCCAGCACGTGCGCCGTCCAGCCGGAGGTGCGGGCGATCGCGAAAATGGGAGTGAACAGATCGGTAGGGATGCCCAGCGAGTAATAGACCGTGGCGGAGTAGAAATCGACGTTGGCTTCCAGTTTTTTCCTCTCCCGCATGATCTCGGCGATGCGCTCGGACATCTTGATCCACTTCGGCTCGCCAAGCTCCTCGGTGAGCTGGATGGCGAGCTTGCGCAGATGCGGCGCGCGCGGATCAAGCACCTTGTAAACACGGTGGCCTATGCCCATGATCTTTTCCTTCCGCTCCAGTTTCCCCTCGACCCATGCATCGACCTTGTCGAGATCGCCGATGTCCTGGAGCATGTGGATGACTCCCTCGTTGGCACCGCCGTGCAGCGGTCCCTTGAGCGTGCCGATGGCCGCGGTGATCGCGGAATACATGTCGGAGAGTGTCGCGACGGTGACGCGGGCGGAAAAGGTGGAGGCGTTCATCCCGTGGTCCGCATGGAGGATCAGTGCCACATCAAGGATTCTCGCCGCGGTATCGGACGGCACCTCGCCATTGATGAGATAGAGGAAATGCTGCGCCTCGGTGAGGTCCTCGCGGATCTCCGGAAGCTCGAGCCCGTTGCGGAAGCGGTGGTAGGCGGCGACGATGGTCGCGCTTTTCGCACAAAGCGAAAGGGCGATGGCAGCGTTCGCCTCCATATCGGGCTCGCCGATCTCCGCCCTGTCATCGTAGAGGCCGAGCATGGAAACGGCGGTGCGGAGCACGTCCATGGGTGAGGCGTCTTTCGGAGCGTTTTTCAGAAAACACATTACAGGCTCCGGCAAGGCGCGGTCGGAGCGGAGACCCTTTGCAAAGGCGTCCAGTTCCGCGCGGTTCGGCAGGCGGTAGTGATGCAACAGGTAGATGACCTCCTCATAGCAGCAGTTTTTAACGAGATCGTCGATGTGGTAGCCGACGTAGCTGAGCTCACCGATGTCACCAATGACGTTGCTGAGAGAGGATTCGTTGGCGATGACCCCTTCGAGGCCGCGGGCGTATTCTGACATGGGATGTGGAGGGCAGAGGTTGGGAAAATGAGGTGGGAGAAGCCAAGCGTTTTGCGTGCCGGGGTGCAAGGTCGAACTGACCGAAAGGCGACCGCCTTCCGGGTAGTCCCGGATCCCGCTATCTTCCGGAAATGGTTTTCACGGATCTTTCCGCCAGGACGCGGATCTCGGGATCCTCCGCATCGAGCAGTTTGCGCAGCGCGGGAAGGCATTTTTCCGTGCCGATCTCTTCGAGCAGCTTGATCGCGGAGCGGCGCAGAGGCGCGTCCTCCGAGTCGAGCTGCGTAAGCACGAGCGGCTCGATCTGTGGACCAAGCCGGACGAATTTCGAGGCCCATAGCTCTGGAGTCTTTATCCAGATCCGGTTGACCGTCTCGACCGCCTCCGCGGATTTCGAACGGACGGCCAGCTCGACAAGATCCTCGGGCGGGTGCCCCCCCGCGGCGACGGTTTTGTTCAGCACAGTCAGAGCGGCGGCGCTTGCGGGGCCACTGCCCTCATCCCATTTCAACAGCGCCCGGGCGATCTCCTTGTGGAAATTCATTCCCGGCTTGAGCATCAGCCCGACGAGCAACCCGCTGATGTCATCCCGGTAGATCTTCGGCTCCGCTTCGGCGAGCCGCTCGACCGCGGTCTTTATGCGGTCCTGATCGATGCTCTGGAGTTCATGCATGTTGAGTTCGTAAAACGCGGGATGGTTCTTGTCGTTGAGCTTTTCGGCGGAGCCGGCGAGGAACTGGTTGTTGCCGACGGTCACTTCGATCACGCCTAGCTCCGGGTATTTTTCGTCCACCCGTCCGAGCTTTCCGGCGATTTCCGCGACCTGGTCCAGATCCATGGAAACGCCGGTCAGAACCATCAGGTAGCTCCCGTCATCGCGGGGATACGGATGGGATGAGGGACCCGCCCCCGTATCCCTGATGAGGAAATCCCGGGCCGTGTATTTGTTCCGCTCGACCAGCCCCTTCATATAGACCCCGTAGGCCTTGGTTTCGCTTCCAGCCTCCCCGAGGCGCGTCTGTTCTTTCTCCAGCGGCGCGGTGCCGAAGCGCTCGCGAAGTTTCTCGGCGGGATCGGCCTCCGTTTCAGGGAACGAAGGCTCTTTGCTATCCGCCACGGGATCACCTTCCCGGCCCGGCACCATGGGTTCCCCTTTGATGAAGAACGGGATGCAGACCACGCCCGCCGCCATTAGAAGGCCGAAGAAAACGGCCTTTCTCCGGCCGCGCGGATTCGCATAAACCAGCAGGACAAGTCCGAGCAACGAGACGAATCCGGCCACCGTCAGCTTCCCCGTCATGGACATCGCATTGAAAGCCCCTCCCGGTGCGGTGGAGAAAATCAGGACCAGCGCGGTCCCCACCATCAGCGCGGCTCCGAAGATCCCGGCGATGACCCGCTGCGGGGACGCCGGGCCGAGCTGCTCCGGATGGTTGAACTCCGCGTAGCGCATCGTCTGCATACCCTCCGGCGCGGCTGCTGAGAGCGGCACGCGCTGGAACCGGTTGAGCTGCGGGGAGGTTCTTTCCCCGGGATAAAATTTCCTCGTGCGGATGATGACCTCGTCGTTGATGCGGAAACGGGTATCGCAGCCGCCGCACTCGACCATCCTGTCCATCAGTTCCTCATCTACGCTGAAACGCTGGCGGCAGGCGGGGCAACGGATGCTGAGTTGATTTGTGCTTTCGTGATCGTCTGCCATGTGGAGCCGCAGCTTGATGCCGCTGGCGGAGGATTGCAACCCCCCTTAGCCACCGCGAAATAAAATTAGTTAGGGAAAATTAGATGTTGATTTTTCTTGAAAATCAATCTACACCGGAACAACTCAATTTTCACAAGCCATGGATATTCTGCCCCTTGCCCCGTTTCCTTGCGAAAAATCCGAAGAAGCCACCGGCTACCGCCGGATCCGCAACGAAGGCTTCGTCGATGAAGCGGTGGTTCTCTCCGTCATCGCGAAAGGCGCTTACGACAGGGTCTATGTGCGGCCGGAGGAAATGGTGCTCTCCTCCAGCGAGGACGATTTCGCCGGTTGGGCCCTCCCCGTCGCCTCGCCATTCCGCAGCATGACTGACGTGCCTGTCGTACCCTCAGTGGAACAGACCAGGCTTCCCGCCGCGCCAACCCTTGACGGCGTGCGGAAATTTTCAGAGCCAGGTCTGGACGAGCCGCATCGTGGCAGCCATCGCTGGTGGCTCTTCGGCATGTCCGGGGCGATGACCTGCGGCATCCTCTCCCTCACCCTTCTCAGCCTCGCTCAGCGCGTCACCATCCAGGAGGTGATCGCCGGCTACAAGTCCTCCCCGAGCAAGGCGCCGCCCGCCGCCTTCGTCACGAGTCAGCCGGAAGTCCAGCCCGCACTTGTCAGGGTGCTGCCCTTGGAGGGAAAACGCTGAAAAGCTGAAAACTGAGATTTCCGGGTTTCTCCCTTCCCATGCGGGGATGGCATCTGGCAGTTTGCGGAATGCAGATGTATTTGGCAGCCGTTTCCGTGAATGATTTCTGGCCCTTCGTCGTGCTCGCCGTGAGCGTGGGCTTCATCATGCTCGCCATCGGCAAGCTCAAGCTCCACCCCTTTATCGCGCTCATCCTCGCCGCGCTTTTTGTAGGGATTCTCGCTCGCTTTTTCCCCGGCTCCACGGACGTCAAGGGGGTCCCTGACATAACCTCCGTCGCCACCCTGGGGAACGTCCTGACACTCACCCTCAAAGGTTTCGGCGATACCGCTGGCGGAATCGCGATCTCCATCGGCCTCGCCTCGGTCATCGGCTTCTGCCTCATGGAAAGCGGCGGCGCCGACCGCGTGGTGCGCTGGTTCCTCGGCATCTTCGGGGAGAAAAGGGCCGGCCTCGCCCTCGTCGTCAGCTCCTACATCCTCTCCATCCCCATCTTTTTCGACACCATGTTCCTGCTCATGGCCCCCCTCGCCCAGGCGCTCTACCTCCGCACCGGGAAAAACTACCTGCTTTACATCCTCTGCGTCTGCGCCGGAGCCGTCGTCACCCACTCGCTCACCGTCCCGCATCCCGGTCCCATCGCCGCAGTCGGGACTCTCGGGATCGATACCGGCTTCTCCATCATCGCAGGCATCATTTGCGGGATCATCCCTGCGGCCGTCGGCTACCTCATCGCCAAGGTCATGGACGGACGCATGACCATCCCCCTTCGCGAGACCCCTGCCGGGAATATCGAGCACCTCCAGGCCATCATAGGAAAACCCGTTTCCGAGCTGCCCTCCCTCGGCTTCTCCCTCGTTCCCGTCCTGCTTCCCATCGCCCTGATCATGGTCGCCTCTTTCCTGAAAGTCGCGGAGACGGCCTTTCCCGCCGTGGCCTCCATCGCCCCGGTAGGATCGGTGTTCCGTGAAATCATCGACTTCACCGGTGACAAGAACATCGCCCTTTTGATCGGCGCGTTCTGCGCCATCCAACTCGTCGCGCAGCAGAAGAAGTGGAAGCTCTCCACCGTCGGCCAGACCCTCTCCGGCCCACTGGAGACGGCGGGCATCATCATCCTCATCACCTCCGCGGGCGGTGCCTTCGGCTACATGATACGCAACGCCGGCGTGGGCGGAGCCGTTTCCAAAATGTCCGAGGGCATGGGCCTCAACCTTATCCTCCTCGCCTACCTGATGACATTCATCGTCCGCGTCGCCCAAGGCTCGGCCACCGTCGCCATGATCACCGGCTCCGCCATCATGCTGCCTCTCATCGGCGGGGATCTCGGCTACAACTCCATCTACATCTACCTCGCCATCGGCTTCGGCTCCTTCGCATGCTCCTGGATGAACGACAGCGGCTTCTGGGTCGTCTCCCGCCTCAGCGGCATGACGGAACAGGAAACCCTCAAAACCTTCACCGTCATGCTCACCCTCATCTCCCTCTCCGGCCTGGTCGTCACCCTGATCGCCTCGAAGATCCTGCCACTGATCTAAATTTAAAATTTCAAAATTCAACTTTTAAAGACCAGAGACCAGAGTCCAGAACCCAAGACACAGGAATCCGATCCGTGAACATCCGCGTTGATTTGCGGAAAGATTTATTTTCACAGTTCCGCTATGTCCGCAGCGCTTCCATTGTGGTTCTCTTCCCCAATCTCCAATCTCCAATCTCCAATCTCCAATCTCCAATCTCCAATCTCCCGTGATCCACCCCACCGCCATCATCTCCCCGAAAGCCGAGCTGGGCCGGAACGTCCGCGTCGGCCCCTACTGCATCATCGGCGGGAACGTCACCCTTGGCGATGAATGCGTGCTCCACTCCCACGTCGTCCTGGAAGGCACCTCCACCTTCGGGAAAAACAACGAGTTCCACCCCTTCGCCGCGATCGGCGGGAAAACCCAGGATCTCAAATACATCGGCGAGCCCACCGCCCTCGAAGTCGGCGATCACAATGTTTTCCGCGAGAACACCACCGTCCACCGCGGCACCCACGAGGAGCTGCCCACCCGCATCGGCTCGCACAATCTCTTCCTCTGCTACTCCCACATCGCCCACGATTGCCAGCTTGGGGACCATATCATCCTTTCCAACAACGGCAGCCTCGCCGGGCACGTCACCGTGGAGGATCACGCCATCGTCTCCGGCCTCGCCGCCGTCCACCAGTTCTGCCGCATCGGGAAACACTCCATCATCGGCGGCCTCTCTAAAATCGTCCAGGACATCCCGCCCTTCATGATCATCGATGGGAACCCCGCCTCCGCCCGCGGCCTCAACCTCATCGGCCTCCAGCGCCGCGGCTTCACGGATGCCGATATCCGCGATCTGAAATCCGCTTACAAACGCCTTTTCCTCAAAAAGGAAATCAGCCTCGCAAACGGCCTCAGCTCCCTCAAAGCCACCTCCGCCGCCAGCAACGCCCAAGTCGAGCACCTCATCCATTTCATCGAGAACTCGCAACGCGGCGTGACGCGGTAGTTCCCACGCGCAGCAGTAACCCCGAATTCCGGATTAAGGTTTGCCACAGGCAGCCCTTCTTTGTAGAACGGACAACATTGGACACCAGAAGCACACAGGAATTTACCGACATGCTCCTCAGATACAGGGTAGCTCTGCTGGCGTATATCAGCACGATCACCCGCGACCAGCACCTCGCCGAAGATGCTTTCCAGGAAATGGCAATCGCCCTCCGAACGGTTGGCGCTAGCCTCCCGCCTTGCGCGTGTCTCCGTGATCGGAACCCGTTTCACATTCGGCGCGGATCGGGAGCTTTCCTCGGTAAATGTCTCGGAAGGAACCGTGGACATGCGCAGCCTTTCGGGAAAAGGCGGCAAGGTTCCCGCGGGCTCGGGAATGAACGTGACCGCTGATTCCCTCACCCGCTTCGGCGACATGGAATGGAAGAAACGCCATACATGGGCGGTTGCAGCGAGCTTCGGATTCGATAAAACCAATCCCCCCCCGGGCCAACGGGTTCACAATGCCGAACCTGTGGCTGGAATCCTTGGGCAGGCCGTAAAACTCATCTCCGGGAAATCCGAGGTCAGCCTCAATCCCGACCTCGGGGACCACATCGCCATGGAGGCATGGTTCTATCTCGATTCCGAATACAACCGCCTCATGACCGTATCCATTCCCGAAAGTGGAGTAAATCCGGATGTCCGCCCTGACGACCTTCCGTTCGTCATCCTGAAGGGCGGGCAGACCCTGTTCTCCAACTCCGCTGGCCAGACATGGGGTAAGGGGTTGATTTGCATGGTACCCAATACCGGCGGGAAAGACGGACGGATCACCGTGACAGCGGCACCGCCCGAAGAACATGCCTTCACCCGGGTCGCCTCCGCTGCCGGGACTTTCCCCTTCGACCGCTGGGTCTGGGTTTCCCTCCGCACCGACAGCCGTTCCGGCAGTGTCGAACTGGCCGTCGATGGGGAAATCCTCCCGCTGGAAGGGCATCTCGCAGGCGGCTTCCCGACCGCCGGACTCTGGTCAATCGGCGGGATGCTGACCGGGGACATGCGCATCAATCAGGAGAGGAACTTCGAAGGAAAACTGGACGAGGCGGCTTTTTACAGGATCGAAGGCGGCTTCTGATCCGGGAATCCGCGGTTCTGAAAAATTTTCACGATTCCGGTTAAGAAAATCCGAATCGCCAACCCTTTTATCAGCCTTGAAAGGAAAAACCTCATTCTCCAGCCAAGCGACAACGATAAAATCAAAAAACGGACATTCCCTAACCTCCAAAAAATAACCATGAAAACCAAGTTCCCCGTCTCAGAACGGTACCAAGTCACATCCCTTTCTCTCGCGGCTGCAATCGCCGTCACATCGCAGGCCTCCGGGGCGGTGATCAGCTCCCAGTTCGAATCGGTAGCGGGGCTGGATGATTATTCCCAGCGGACAAACTTCGGGGGCCTTAGCACCGGCGGATTTCAATTCACCGCAGCTAATGGCAGAGACGGAACCGGAGGTTTGACTCGTGTGGTGCCTACAACCGAAACCACAGCGATCAACACCGCAGCCGTGTTCAACCTGAACTCGCAGCCGACGACGACGACGTTGATTATTTCGCAGTTTTTTTTCGTTCCGACTGCAAGCGGGACAGTCGGTAACGTCTTGCAGCTCGGCCTTACCGCGAACAACGATAGTGGCTTCTATTCGGACACGGGCCACTCCTTCATTACCGGACGGCTTGCCCGGCAAACCACAAGTAGTTTAACTCTAGGTTTTGAGACCCAGACAAGATCGGGAAACGTGACTCCTAATGCTTCTGTAGGCAGCGCGCTTACTGTCGCTATCGATACTTGGTACAAATTCTCCGTGTCCCTCGCGAAGACGGCAACGGCAAACACATTCAGTCATTCGATGACTGTGGAAAACTGGGGAACGTCCGGCGCGGCATTTGTCAGCACCCTGGCTACATCGACCGCCGGGACGTTCACCAACAACGAACTCTATACCGACACCCCAGCCTACGCCGGCTTCCGCAGCGGCTCAGACTCGGGTATCACCAGATTCGATTCCTTTGAGGTTGTTCCCGAGCCCTCCGGATTCATGCTGTTGGGTTGCTCCGCGATCGGTTTGCTCGTCCGCCGCAGACGCTGACACATGTTTCATCGGGAGAGCCAGCCCCTCGTGATACCCACGGCTTGCTGAAAACAAGTCGTGGACGATTGCGGAGCCTGCCGGTACACCCGGCCACCCCCGGTCACCTCATCCATTTCATCGAGAACTCCCAGCGCGGCATCACCAGATTGAGAGCGCGGCTTGGGAACCCAAGCACGTCATCATCGCAGCGCTCCTCCAGATCTACGGCATCCTCAAGTCAGGACTACCCTACAACCCGGAGAAAAGAGGCTTCGCCGGAACCTGAGTCCCCCCCCTGGAATCAAAAACCGAACCATAAAAAAACGACAAATTACTCTTGCGCTTTCAACGCACCCTTTATTGTTGGGCTTCTTTTGATTTTTGTCTGCAGCGGGAGAAAACAGCGTGCGAAACAATCGCTGATACAACTGAGGAGCGCGCGGCCCGGTAGTGGCGTGGACGGCTCCCTAGGTGATTCGCCATGCGGCTTCCTTTCACGGGGCGAACGGCCCCGGGATGTGGGGCGACGCGGTAGAAGCGGCCATGGTTCGTGAGAAGCATAGCGATCCCAACGGGCGAGGATGTTCTCAGGAGGAAGACGGTGATCCAAGGAAAAGCCTTCCGAAGCATATGGGGTGAACACCCCATTGCGGGTCCGTCCTCCAGCCGGGATGCTATGGGCTCTATCCGCTTTCCGAATACCAACTACCAAACCTCCCATGACCTCATTCACTGAAGAACTGTATGGACTGAAGCTGGAGACCGAGACCGGAAGTCTGGGCGCTCTGAAGGACTTCCGTGTCAGCACCGCGGACTGGTATGTGCGCCAGATCGTCTGGAACTCCAGCGAATGGTTATCGAGCGTCAGTGGGATGCTTTCTATTGAAACCTTTGAGGACTTCTCACCCGACGCCGATGGGATACGGATCAAGCTGTGCGGTCATGGCCGGATCCCCTCATCCGGCGGAGCCATTTGGGCGGGTATGGGTTACCAAACCGGGGCAACGGTGACCGCTTTCCGCAGCAAACCTCGCACCGATGACATGGCGGTGCGCAGCATCCGGAGCCTGAGAGGGTGCCGGGTCGTGGCGAGCGACGGCGCCTTGGGAGTTCTCACGGGATTTATGATCAATTTCCCGACCTGGAAAGTGGACGAGATCGTCGTGAGGACGGGACCCTGGTACGCCGGAAAGCAGATCCTGGTCAGCCCGGACGCGGTGAAAATCCTGGAGGGCAAAAGATCGCGGCTGGAGGTGGCGCTATGCAAGGAAGAGCTGCTCCGGAGCTGGGAGAAAGCCGAGGAAATGGGCATCGTCTGAATTGGGAAGAGAGCCGGCAAGCGGCCCTGCCGCGCGGGATGGGCCGCGCCATAGATTATCATTCCACACCGGCGAAGCGCGGAAGATCCAGCGCGGTGCGGTAGGAAGAGATCGTCGTCTGCAGGCACTCGCGGGTCTCGCCCGTCCTGTTCTCAAGCAAGTCGATGAGCTCCTCTTCCGACCGCTCGTTCCCATGCAGATCGTCGACACTGAGATCTGGCCATTTCCATTTCAGACAGACCCGGATGACATGCCACTCGTCGTTCAGTTTTTCCATTTCCATGAGAGCCAGTCTCATCGAATGCCGTGACCGGCGCAATAAGGTGAAACCCTACCTTCGCGGGATCAGACCGTGCAGATCTCCACACCCTGCTTCAGGCTGGCGAGCTTGTCCTCACGCTTCGGAATGAATTCCTGGGCCACGAAGCCGGTGAAGCCGGTATCGACGATGGCTTTCATGATGGCGGGGTAGTAGAGCTCCTGGGTCTCGTCGATCTCGTTGCGGCCGGGGACGCCGCCGGTGTGGTAGTGGGAGAAATATTTGTTCTTTTCCCTGATGGTCGCGATGACATCGCCCTCCATGATCTGCATGTGGTAAATATCGTAGAGGAGCTTGAAATTCGGGCTGGCGACCTTGTCCACGAGGGCGGTGCCCCACTTGCTGAGATCGCACATGTAGTCGGCGTGGTTCACCCTGGAATTGAGCAGCTCCATGGTGACGATGATGCCGAGCTTTTCCGCGAGCGGCAGGATGCGCTTGAGGCCGGTGGCGCAGTTCTCCATGCCCTGCCCATCGTCCATGCCATCGCGGTTTCCGGAAAAGCAGATGAGCTGCTTCGCGCCGACTTCCGCGCATTGCTTGAGCTTCGCCTCGTAGGTTTCCTGGAGGGCATCGTGGTGCTCAAGGCGGTTGAACGCTTTCTCGATGCCGCCGACTTTCACGCCGTCCTTGGTGGTGCCGGATGGCGAGGTGACAAGGGCGCAGGTGAGGCCGTGTTTCTCAAGAATCGGGAAATCCGATGTGTCCAGTAGTTCGACGGATTTCAGGCCGATCTCTTTGGCGGCGACGCAGAAGTCCTCCAGTGGGATCTCGTCATAGCACCATTTGCAGACGGAGTGGTTGATCCCACCCTTGGCTCCGGCTTGGTCGGCGGCCTCCTCTGCGGCGGAGATTCTCGCCCCAAGCGAGACGACGGTGGCGGTGATAGCTGCGGTTTTGGCGGATGTGGTCATAAAATTTCTGCGGGTGAAGGGGTTCGGGTTCATATTTTTCAATGCCGAAAATGAACGCTAGGCAGGACGGATGCAAGGAACAAGAACGGGAGGGAGCATTGGCACGTTCCGGAACTTCTGTGGTTGCCAAGCGCGCTTTTCCTCCTTGGCGGTCCGGAGCGGACGCGGTTGAATATTTCCCATGCTCACCCTAGCTCTCACCGGCGGCATCGCCACCGGGAAGTCCACTGCCGTCCGTCATTTCCAGAAGTTCGTGCCGGATCTTGTGGTGTTCGATTGCGATGAATCGGTCAAAGCGCTTTTGGAGACGGAGGTGGTCGTCGCGGAGCTGGTTTCGCTTTTCGGAAATGGAATCCTGGACGGGGATAGCGAGGGGCTCGATAAGGCGAAGCTGCGGGCGGAGGTTTTCGGAAATCCGGAAAAGCGCAAGGCTCTGGAGGGGGTGCTGCACCCACGGGTGCGGGAGGAATGTCTTGCCCTGAAGCAAAAAGCGGCTAAACAAGGGGCGCGGTGCTTCCTTGCGGACGTGCCGCTGCTCTTCGAAAACGGTTTCGATTTCGGCTACGATCAGGTGATCACCGTCGCCACCACCCGCGCCACACAGGTCGCCAGACTGAAGGCGCGCAACGGCTGGGATGATGAACTGATCGGGTCCGTGCTCGCCGCCCAACTCCATATCGAAGAGAAAATCGCCCGCGCCGATATCGTTTTCTGGAACGATGGCGAACCCGATACACTCAAAGCGCAGATCAAACGATTCTGCCAAATTTTCCCACCACTCTCCATGTCAGATACCAACCAACCAACTTCCGAAGTGACGGAAGCCGCCACCGCTGTTGCGGAAGCCGGAACCCAAGCAAACGAGCCCGCCCGGTTTCCCGTGCCGGAACATATCGATCTCAACGAGTTCCGCCTCAAGCCGCTTTCCGAGCTGCAGCGGATCGCGGCGGAAATCCCTCCCAAGATCCAGGGCGGCATTCCGAAGACCCAGCTCATTTACGAAATCATCTGCTTCTATGTGGCCAACGGGTCGAACGTCACCTGCGAGGGCGTGCTCGAATTCGGCAAGGAGCACTTCGCGATGGTACGCGATCCCCACCGCTCCTTCCGCCAGTCCCAGGACGATATCCACATCGGCGGCCCGGTTCTGAACAATGCGAAGCTCCGCAACGGGCAGCTACTAAAGGTGAAGGTCCGCCAGCCGGTGCAGCGCGACAAATATCTGACCACGGAGGAGATTCTGGAAATCGAAGGCAAGCCCGCCGCCGAGTGGGAGGAGCCCAAGGATTTCGAGAAACTCACCCCGATGTTTCCCGACAGCCGCATCCATCTGGAGGGTGAGGGCGCTGAGTTTCTCGGCGTCCGCGTGATCGATCTCGTCGCCCCGCTCGGAAAAGGCCAGCGCGGCCTCATCGTCGCTCCACCGCGTGGTGGGAAAACTATTCTTCTCAAGCAGATCGCCAAATCGATCAAGGCAAACAACCCCGGCATCGAGCTCGTCATCCTGCTCCTCGACGAGCGCCCGGAGGAGGTCACGGATTTCGAGGAAACGGTCAACGTCCCTGTTTTCGCATCCACCTTCGATGAAACCCCAAAACGCCACGCCCAGGTGGCGGATCTCGTTATCGCCCGCGCCCAGCGTATGGTTGAGCTTGGGAAGCATGTCGTCCTACTTCTGGATTCACTCACCCGCCTCGCCCGTGGCCACAACTCCGCGATGCAGGGCGGACCCATCGGCTCCGGCGGTGTCTCCCCGGCGGCTCTCCAGAAGTCCCGGAAATTTTTCGGCACCGCCCGCAACATTGAGAATGGAGGCTCGCTCACCATTTTGGCGACGGCCCTGGTGGAAACGGAATCCCGCCTCGACGACGTGGTCTTCGAGGAATTCAAAGGCACCGGCAACATGGAAGTGAGACTGGACCGTGAGCTCGCCGAGCGCCGCGTTTTCCCTGCCATCCACATCCCGCAATCCGGCACCCGCAACGACGACCGCCTCTACCATCCGGACGAGTTCAGAAAAGTCATCGAGGTCCGCAAGCAACTCGCCGCACTCCCCATCGGCGACGCTCTCGTCACCCTCCTGGACAACCTCAGGCCGACAAAGACGAACGCGGAATTCCTCCTGCGCGGGCTTCGCTAGGTGAGGAGGAAAGCCCTGGGCGATATCCTTCGTCCTATCGCGGAATCAGCGAGTAAAAAGACGACCATTCCAATCCCAGTAATTGCAGCCACTTTAAGGGCATCGCGTTCTCCTGAAGATTTGGATGGCATAAGGAAGTGATAGCAAGATTGAAAAAATCTGCCAAAGAAAAAGGAGTGTCATGCCGGATTCCGAGGGCAGCAGGAAACGCGTTCTTTGAGTGAGAGCTGTTTCGGGCTTTGTTATATTAATGGCAATTTGCTTGAAGTAGGGGGCTGGAATCGGAAGGCTTTCTGTAGCTTGCAAGTCACCCCCAAATTTATTATCGAGCCGCTTGATCCTGCGAAACACAGGCGCGAAGATTTCGATTGCCGGGTAACGGAACTCAATGCCTACCTCCAGCGGAACGCGAGAAACCATTTGGACCTGGAGCGCGACTGGAGCCAAGCCATGGCTCGCCTCACCGAAGTCTATGCCCGCCTGTGATCCGAATGTTGGACACCGTTGGGCGGCGGTGGCGAGAAGGGAGCGGAGGATTTTCATGGGCTTTCGAAGAAACTGGAGAAAACACAGGGGGGCTTCCAGCGGAAAAGCCCGCGCATTTCCCGCTGTGAGAGGTGCGGATGGGGAGCTAAGATTTCCGCATGAACTGGGTCCACTGGTCTTTGCTTTCGGCGTTTTTCGCAGGTCTCACGGCGGTGCTCGCCAAGGCGGGCGTGGCGGGGATCGATTCCAATCTCGCGACCGCCGTGCGAACTACTGTGATTCTGGTAATTGTCTGGGCAATCGCCTTCGCCGCGGGGAAACCATCCGAAGTGATGGCCTTTTCAGGCAGAACCTGGCTTTTCCTCACGCTCTCAGGTGTGGCAACGGGACTCTCCTGGCTCTGCTACTTCCGCGCCCTCCAGCTTGGCGAGGCGGGGAAAGTGGCTCCGCTGGACAAGCTCAGTGTGGTTTTCGTCATCCTGCTCGCCGCCGTTTTCCTGAAAGAAAAGATCGGCTGGCAGCAGCTCGTGGGCGGCGGGCTGATCGTCTCGGGGGCTATCGTGATGGCTTGGAAAAAGCTGTGAACCTTTGTCATTTTTTCCCACCCGCTTTGAGAATATATTCCGCGATGTGTTTCAAAGTCCAGACCGTGGCCGCCGCCGCGTCCTCGATGAAGTCAGGCACTTTTCCCGGAGGAGCCAGGCGGTAGCTCACGGGGACGAGCGCGATGCCCTGTTCTTTCATTTTCGGAAAGTCCCGCTGGCCACCGGACAATCCGCCGCCATGGAACCAGATGACGGTGGCAAAACCCTTTTCGCCCACCGGATGATAGACATCCAGCTTGCACTGGGACTTCTGGTAATCGTCCGCGTCCTTGAGCGCCGCCTCATCGTAGTAGGAAATGCCAGTGACCGTCTCGTAGGTGGCGGGCGTTTCCTTCGCGTGGAGGAAAGGAAGTGTGAGAAGGAAAATGAGCAGGGCTTTCATTTCCGCGAGTGTGGGTGAACGGCCAAGGTTCGGAAGTCCGAAAATCTGGTTTCTGGGCTCTGGATTCTCAACTAGTCTCCCGGCGGATGCCCATCATCACGCAATCAACCTACCGCGCCCCAGCCTGGCTGCCAGGCGGGCATTTGCAGACGATCCATCCGGTGCTTTTCAGAAACGTGCCGGTGGTCACGGAGCGGAAGGAACGCCTGGAGCTGGATGACGGAGATTTCCTCGATCTCGAATGGGCAGGAAATGGCAGTGAAAAACTCGCCATCATTTCCCACGGACTCGAGGGTTGCTCCCAGGCGAAATACGTGCAGGGCATGGCGGCGGCCTTGCTGAAACGCGGCTGGGACGTTCTCGTATGGAGCTTCCGCGGCTGCGGTGACGAGCCGAACCGCCTCCCCTCATTTTACCACAGCGGAAAAACCGAAGACCTCGAGCTCGTCATCCGCCACGCTATCGCCATCCATTCTCCCAAGCGTATCGACCTCATCGGATTCAGCCTCGGCGGCAACCTGACTCTGAAATACATCGGCGAACGGGGGACGGAAATCGACAGCCGCATCGTCCGCGCAGCCGTCTTCTCCGCACCCTGCGAGCTGGCCTGCTGCTCGGCGAAACTTTCCGAATGGCAGAACCGCATCTACATGGAACGTTTCCTCAAAACACTCCGCGCGAAGGTGAAGGAAAAGGACCGCCGCTTCCCCGGCGAGCTGGACATCGCCGGAGTCGATAGAATGCGGACCTTCGCCGAATTCGACGACCGCTTCACCGCGCCCCTCCACGGCTTCGATGGCGCGGAAGATTACTGGAAACGTAGTAGTTCCCGCCAGTTTCTCAAACACATCGCCATCCCCACCCTCCTAGTCTCCGCCGCGAACGATCCCATCCTCGGCCCCGCCTGCTACCCCTCCGCAGACGCTCAGGAAAGCCAACACTTTTTCCTCGAAGTCCCCAAAGCTGGCGGCCATGTCGGATTCTACGCGCCGGGCGAATACTGGTCAGAAACACGGGCTGCAGAATTTCTCTCCGGCTCTTAAGACTTGCGCCCAGCCATCACTCAGGCTAGGAATTCCCACCCGCAAGGTCCCGTAGTTCAACGGATAGAACAAGAGTTTCCTAAACTTTAGATACAGGTTCGATTCCTGTCGGGATCATTTTAAAAAATACGGGCAAAGGCTTATGCTTAAAGGCTTGCGACGATTCTACTGGTTTGCTGCTTTTACGATCCTGCTTTCTCCTTCCCCGCTAACTGGAATCCCGCTTGTTTTAAAAAGGCTCCTATCCCGAAAATATCAGACTCTCCCACAGACCTCCCATCCGATTCCAGCTACCGGCGCTGGCTGGGGCGCATCTCCGAGTCATACACCACCGGCCAGCTCCGCGTCGCTCAGGCCGTCAACTCTGTAATCACCGAGACCTATTGGCAGATTGGCCGGGACATCGTGGAGTTCGAGCAGGAGGGGAAAGCCCGCGCGGAGTATGGGAAAGGTCTCCTCAACAGTCTCAGCGTTGATCTGAGCATCCGCCACGGCAAGGGCTTTAGCCTAAGCAATATGAAGCGTTTCCGCCAATTTTACCTGACTTACCCAAAAGGTGCGACGCTGTCGCACCTTTTGACCTGGTCGGTAATCATCGAACTCTTAAAAATTGATGACGCACTTGAGCGGAGCTTCTATGAGCAACAGTCCATCAGTGAAAAGTGGACAGTTCGAGAGCTCCAACGCCAGAAAAAAACCGCCCTTTTCCTCCGGCTCGCCGCCGGGAAAGACAAAGCCGCCATCCTCAGGCTCGCTTCTGAGGGACAGATTATTGAGCAGCCCGCAGATTTACTCCGCGATCCCTACGTCTTCGAGTTCCTGAAAATTCCCGAGCCGCACACCCCATCAGAAACCGATCTCGAAACCTACCTGTGCGACCACCTCCAGCCCTTCCTCCTTAAGCTTGGAAAAGGCTTCACCTTCGTCGGCAGGCAATACCGCATCACGCTCAACAACACCCACTACCGGGTCGATCTCGTTTTCTACCACCGCATCCTCCGCTGCTTCGTCCTCATCGACCTGAAGCTCAACGATGTGGTACACCACGACATCGGCCAGATGAACATGTATCTAGGCTACTTCGCCGCCGAGGAAAACACCGAAGGGGATAACCCGCCCATCGGCATCATCCTCTCGCGGAACAAGGACGAACTCCTCGTCGAATACGCCACCTACCGCATGGATAGCCAGCTCTTCGTCCAGAAATACCAACTCTACCTCCCCGACCGCGAGGGACTCCGCCGCGAGCTGGAACTCACCCTACAGGCCGCCGAAGACGCCGGTGCCAAAGAAAGCTGACTCCCCGCCTGACCTTCTCGAATCCATCCGCGCCGCCCGTTGAGGCAAGCGGTCAGCCGGATGATGAAATCAGCGCCTAGAAACGGT
>Ga0105047_10007281_pt1 | contig 18687 bp, 12 predicted proteins | sample MAT04_FD_78384 | JGI IMG/M metagenome (GOLD analysis project Ga0105047, IMG submission 78384) | Freshwater microbial communities from Lake Fryxell liftoff mats and glacier meltwater in Antarctica - MAT-04 (megahit assembly) | ecosystem: Environmental > Aquatic > Freshwater > Ice > Liftoff... | reverse complement strand
GCGTGACATGGAAGCCTTCTGGCACGGTCATCGCCTTGGCGGCTTCCACGGCTTCGATCCCGGCATGATCGTAGATATCGAGCGGTTGCGGACCGGCGCGTTCCGGAATGTTGGGCTTGGCGTCGTGCAGACGGAAGTCGTCAAAATTCAGATGCCCCCAACCACCGCTGGCCTGATCGACAAGCCGGATAAAGATCGCCTGGCCCACGTGCGGCTTCAGATCGATAACCACCGGCTTGAGAGTCTCGGTGTCGTCGCCAGAAACCTGGCTGATCACCTTGTTTGTGTCGGCCCGGACAATCTCAACGCGCGTGTTGGGCGAAGATCCGCCGGCGATCAAGAAACTGGCAAACGGCAGCGCCAGTTTGAACGGCTCCGAGGTCAGCGTTCCTTGCGGTTTGTCGCCGTGGCGCTCGAACGTGCCGATCCACCACTGCGCGGCGTGATCGCTCTTCATATCCGCGCGGCGCGCGCGAACGGTATCCCCCTGTACCGGTTGCCCGGCGAAGGCGTCGCCGTCGGCCTTCCAGTCTTTGAGGCTGCCGGCTTCGAAATCGAAATTCAGCGGCGCGCTCGAATCGCCCGTCGGCAATTGCCCGCCGCGCGCGGTGGCGTCAGCGGCGAACGCAACGTGTCCGCCAGCTCCCAGCGCAAATGCGAGCAAGAACGACGCAGCCGACGTCAAACGCCGAACGTGAATTAAACGAATGAGCATATTCTCTGATCCCTGGAGACAAGCAGTAAGTTGTTGATGTTGTGCGGAAGCGGACTTTAGGACGCAGACCGTGTTGCGCACTGGGTATCTTGGTTACGGGGAATCGATCAAGTTTAAACGAAACTTCCGGCCCATGTGAGCGGTATGCGGGCCGGCTGAGCGGCGAATCTTCGCAAAATCCTCGGACTCACGGCTCCCTACACCTGACGAAACCACATGTCGTGGGCGCCGGTTCGCGATTCCACGATCGCCAAGACTCTCTTTCGCGCAACTCACCGCGGAGTTTTCAAAATCGTTTGTTACCAGTCGCCCGAAGTGATTGAAAAATCGGGACTTCTGCCAACGTAAAAACAACGCATCCAACAATCGTAATCTACCTTACGACCTGCCCGCAAATTCTTTGCAGTTTATCGTTGCGTATCCATCTTCCCTGGTTACACTGGGCTGACTTCGACGTACCCAGTGCGAAGCGCAGCACGAAGGAAATGGGCTGCTGGCGACCGAGAGCATGGAGGCCACGCTGAAAGCCTTGTATCGTCCTGCGTGCAAGCCGCGCGCGGTCACAACAGGGCCCAAACATGGAGGCTTCCAACAAAGCTTTAGTTAGGGACGCTAAACGCACAGGGAGGAATACGGTCATGGAATGGCGTCTGGATCAGCCCGGCTTTTTGGCTCTATAAGCCAATCGTCGCTGCCAGCCCTTCTTGCTTGATTCCGCACGCAGCACCCCGCTCTGACATGTCTTGGCGTTGATTTCCGATACGGCCTCACATGGTCCTGATCTCGGAATTCGTTGAGACGCCGGCATGTTCCATCCCCATCGCGCACAAGTACAGTTCACGCCCACGCACGTTGATGATCAACGAAAGGTGTTTTCGTTGACTTACCGATTGATTCACTGATTCATCTGCAACGAGGAGAACGGACATGACGACCATCTCTCTAGCTATTGTTTTGCACGCGGCCGCTTTCGCCACCGGCGCCCAAACCTACGCTGAGGCCCACGCGCAGCAAAAAGAAACCGGCCGACCGCTGGTAGTATTGATTGGCGCCGATTGGTGCCCAGCTTGCCAGACGATGAAGAACAACGCGCTACCACAAGTCGCCAAGCGCGGCGCCTTGTCCAAGGTTTCGTACGCCGTGGTCAATACGGACCAAGAGGGAACACTCGCCCGCCAGATGATGAACGGCGGATCGATCCCGCAATTGGTGATGTTCCGCGAGACGAACAACGGCTGGCGTCGCGAAACGCTCGTCGGCTCGCAAGATCCGGCCTCGATCGAAGCCTTCATCAACCGCGGCCTCTCCGACGTCAAGACCCCCGCCAACGCGCTCGGCGGCAGCCCCCAGTCAAACGCGGCAGTGACCGAGTAGCGCCCAAACGCTCTGGTAACAAAACAGCGTAGCAACAAATAACGCGAACCGATCAACGCTCCACATCAGGGAACGTTGGTCGTTCCGCGTTTTTTATTGCGCGCGGCTCGCGACAGGGGAGTTGAAAGAGCGTTCGCTTTACAGTCGCGAAAAACAGCCGTCACTTCTCGCCCCGATCTTGCACAATGACTAACCAACCGGGGTTGTAGACATCGGGTTCCGCTTGCCACGACGGCACGAACACCGGCTCAAACACCGCCAGATACTTGGCGTTTGGATCGTCGCTGAGCAGGTCCTTATAGGCCGGGTCCAAACTGCCATCGAGCGGCGTGGCGCCATCTCCCAATTGCAATTGGGCCAGCCGGCGCTCGCGGAGCTTTTGTAGACGATCCACCAGCGGCGTGTCGATCCGCGGCAGGTTCTTCAGCCCTTCCTCGGTCGCCAGTTGCTTGCCCAGCGTCGCCAGCAGCCGAGGGTGATGGAGCACCAGGCCGCGTGCCTCCGTCCCCTCGACCACATCGGGACGAAGACTAACCAAGGTTGCCGTCTGCGCTTCGTCCAAGCCAATCTGCAGGCTCTTAAACTCGCCGACATCGACGCTCATGCCCAACACGCCCAGCGGATCTTTGCCATTGGACTTGTCGGCCGGCTCGCGCCAGATTGGACAAAGAAACGACACGCGGATCCGCCCCGTGGCCTTACTCTGATAAACGTTCGAGACGTATGGCCTGCGGATCGCTTTGACGTCGTCGCGCTTGGGCGTCTTGGGGAGATCCAGCCCCAGCCCATTAAAGTAGTCGCGATACCAGAACGATTCGTCGATCGTCTTTTCGTCGTAATCGGCCCGCGCCAGTTGCACGCCCTGGGCGTCCGTGATGTACCAGCTATCCGCGCGGGATGATTCGTCCGTGGCCTTCTTGCAGGCTTCGAGCCAGGCTTGCAGCTTTTTGCGGGGCTCGGAAGTTCTCGGCTTCCCCTCGGCCGCCGACAGCATTTCAGCCAAGCTGACTTCACTGGCCTTGGCCTCGACGATCCGCAGCCGCAGGTCGATCTGGCTGGCGACAATCCGGGCGGCAAACTGCGCGGCCAATCGCAGCGAAGATTGCCGCGCGACTTCGGCCTTGTGCTGCATTTGTTTTGCCAGGTCCGTCGCTTCTTGCGCAGCAACACGGTCCGCGCGCTCGCGATCGGCCGCCCGCGCCATGAACACGGCCGAGATCAAGCCCATGGTCATGACCAAGAGCGTCGCCGCGGCGACCGAGATCGTCCAATTCCGATGCCTCCGCGTGGAGCGCACCATTCGTTCGCCCCAGCCCTCTTCGTAGACGCTGACCGGTTCATCCGCGAGCCAGCGCTCCAGGTCATCGGCGAAGTCGGTCGCTTTTTCGTAGCGATTCTCCGGCCGTGGTGACATCGCGTGGATGCAGATCGCCTCCAAGGCCTCCGGCACGCGGGTTCCCGATTTCGAGGGGAGCGGATAACGGCCGGCGCACTTGGGCTCGCGGTAATCGAGTTCGATATCGCCGCCCGTAAACGGTATTCGCCCCGTCAGTATGTTGTAAAGCGTGACGCCCAGCGCGTAGATATCGCTGGCCGGGCCCACCGAGCCCCAACTCTCTTCCAATTGTTCCGGGCTCATAAACGGCAGCGTGCCGCCGCCCGTCCCGGATGGTCCGCTCCCACGATCCAAGATCCGCGTCTGCTGCTCCACCATGGTGAGCGAGTAACGATTGGCGTCGTCCAGCGGCGTCGCCAAACCCCAATCCACAATCAGCGTCTCACCGTAGCTGCCGATCATGATGTTGTCTGGCTTGATGTCCAAGTGCGCCACGCCGCGATGATGAGCGTACGCCAAGGTCTTGGCGGCCGAGGCCAACTGGCGAATCAGCGTGCACAAGTTCAAACGCTGCGAATGGCGGTCGGCCTTCTGCGAAGCTTCTGCGTGGTAAGCGGTGATGGCCGTCGAAAGTTTTTTGCCGCGGATAAACCGCATGGCGTAAAACGGTCGGCCATCGGGTCCCTGTCCAACGCCATACACGGGCACCACGCCGGGATGATCCAGGCGGCCAGTGACTTCGGCCTCGAACAAGAATCGCTCGCGGACGTCCGCGCGTCCGGCGTACTCCGCCTGAATGAACTTGAGCGCCACGCGTCGATGCAATGACTGATCGCGCGCCGTGAAGACCTCGCCCAGTCCCCCTTGGGCGTGGAATTCCAGATCGTTGTAGTTGGCGGCGGCGCTAACGCCCTGACCGCCAGCCTCGGCCGAAACGTCTCCCGGCCCCAAGATCAACGTGGAGTCCGCGCCAGGCGGGATAGGAGGCGTGCTAAAAACCTCGGCCGCGCGGTCGGCGTGCTCCGGAAATCTTTGCTGATAATCCGCCACGGCCACGGCGTCGCCACGACGGCGGCGGTGCGCGTATTCAATCCGCAGTAGCTCCGAGAACAGCTCGCCTTGCTCTTCCGGCTTGGCGTCCGCCAGCAGGGTCTCAATCTTCACGGGCTTGCCGGATCGCCAGCCTGCCTCAAACCGCTCGCGCATGGCGCGCACGCGCGGACTGGAAGACTGCGAAGGCACGGCGGGCTTTGCCGACTCTGGGGTCACGGCTCACGGCTCCTGAATACAAACCGTTCAGAACGATGTAAGCGTACGCCGACAGTGGGGCGCCAGGCAAACGGCTGCCCCAAAAAGGGTGGCCGGCCGAGCGCGGTTCGGGAGTTAACTTTTCGCAAATCCGTAAGCTGCCTTGCGCAAGGAACACTGATCGGTGCAAATCCGAGGCCACGACGACGTTCGAAATCCGGCTCCGCCGCCCCTCCACTCGGTCTATGGTAAGCTACCGCAACTGCTAGCAGATCAGGCTCTGAGCAGTCTGCAATTCCGCCTGGATTGAGGGTCTCGCTCCCATGACTTCTTATTTCGTCGATAAATCCCAGTGTTCGCACCACCGGATCTTCCCCGGCGTCGATATCTATACGACCCATGGAGATCGTTTGATGTTGTCCCTGGTCGAATTTGAGCCACACGCCGTGGTCGAGGAACACAGCCACCCGCACGAACAATGTGGTTTGATGCTAGAGGGGGAGGCCGAGTTCATCGTCGGCGGCGAATCGCGGATTGTAAAAGCGGGCGAAATGTGGCGAATTCCGGGGGGTGTGCTGCACAAAGTCATCGCCGGGGCAGCCCCGGTCCGAGCCCTGGACGTGTTCCACCCAATTCGAGACGATTACCGCTAGTAGCCGCCCCTGCGACGCAGCGCCCCCCGCCCCTCTGGGCGACCACGGCGACGAAAAAAGCCGTCGCGCGCTGCAGCCCACGGATCTGACTCTTCTCTCAAGAACCTGCCAGCGAACGAGCGACACGGATGGCCCACAGTCTTAACGCGGCGCAGCAAGAGGCGGTGCGCACCTTGCGCGGACCACTCTTGGTTCTGGCCGGCGCCGGAACGGGCAAGACGCGGGTCGTCACGCACCGCATCGCCGAGCTGATCCGCAGCGGCGTGCCGCCACGCAAGATCCTGGCCGTTACGTTTACGAACAAAGCCGCCGGCGAAATGCAGGAACGAGCCAGCGAGCTCCTCGGCAAACGCCGGCCTGAGAAACCAGAGATCTCGACGTTCCACTCCCTTTGCGTCCGTGTCTTGCGCCGGCACGCGCGGGTGCTGGGCTATCCGCCCGAGTTTGCCATCTACGACCGCGGCGATCAGGAGAGCCTGGCTCGCGCCGCGCTGCGAGAGATCCAGGCGCCCACCGCGCAGCTGCGACCAGGCGACCTGCTGTTCTTCATCAGCCGCTGGAAAACAGCCTCTCTGCGGCCGGAGCAGGCCGCCGCGCAGGCCCAGAACGATAAAGAACACCTGGCGGCCGTCGCGTATCGCCGCTATCAGCGCGCTTTGAAAACCGCCGGCGCCGTCGACTTCGACGATCTCTTGCTCTGCACGGAAGAACTGTTCGAGAACCACGCAGCAGTGCGGCAGAGCGAGGCCGATCGATTTAGCCACTTACTGGTCGATGAATACCAGGACACCAACGGCTCGCAATACCGGATCGTCAAAGCGCTGGCCGGCGAGCACCGCAATCTGTGCGTAGTAGGCGACGACGACCAATCCATCTATGGCTGGCGCGGCGCCGAAGTCTCGCACATCTTGCACTTTCAAAAAGACTGGCCCGAGGCGCGGACGATCCGCCTGGAAGAAAACTACCGTTCGGCCGCGTCGATTCTGGACATCGCCAATCGACTGATCGTGTTCAATCGTCAGCGGCACGACAAAGTGCTGCGGCCATTCCGTCCGCCGGGAGAGCCGGTTCGCTTCTGGCAATGCGCGGACGAAACGGAAGAAGCGCACGCAGTGGTGCACGACATCCAGATTCTGGTCGCGCAGCAGGCTGCCCAACCGCGCGATATTGCCATCCTGTGCCGCACGAACGAGCAGCCGCGACCATTCGAGACAGAATTCCGTCGAGCCAAGATTCCGTACGTGGTGATCGGCGGAATGTCCTTCTACGATCGGAAAGAAGTCCGCGACACCCTGGCGTATCTCAAAGTCCTGGCCCACCCGCGGGACGAAGTCTCGATGCGGCGGATCATCAACACTCCCAGCCGGGGCATCAGCGATCGCGCGGTCGACGCACTGTTGGAAAAAGCAGTCGCCGCGGCGGCCCCCATGTGGGATGTCCTTCCTCAGGTGGCAGTGGGACCCGGTGTCACCTCCACCACCGTCACCGCGGTGCGCGGTTTTTGTGACCTGGTCGAGCGCTACCGTCAGCGGCTCCAAGGAGGAGACCTGGTCGGCGCCGTAAAGCAATTGATCTCCGAGATCGGCTATCGCGACGAGATCACCCGCAACTACAAAGAGCCGAACGACCAGATCGCACGTTGGAACTCCGTCGAAGAAGTCATCAACGCGCTGGCCGGCTACGTCGACCGCGAACGGGCAAACAAGCCGACACTGGGGGGCTTTATCGAAGACATCGCCATGGTGGGCCGCGAGAACGACTCCGACAAGGAGACCCGCCTGAAGCGAAACGCCGTGGTCCTGATGACGCTCCACAGCGCCAAAGGGTTGGAATTTCCACACGTTTATCTGGTGGGGATGGAAGAAGGGCTGCTCCCCACCATCGCGCCGTGGCCGCCGAGGGGGACGCAATCGACGAGGAGCGCCGCCTTTGCTACGTGGGGGTGACGCGAGCGCGCGACCGGCTGACTCTTTCGCTCGCCGCCACGCGGATGAAATGGGGCAAGCCCCGCCCAAGTATTCCGAGCCGCTTTTTGTTCGAGCTGCGCGGCGAGGCCGAGAAGGCCACGGCCGTGGCAGTCAAATCGACCCGCGAGGCCAAGGGGGCGCCCGTCGCTGGTCCCAAGGGGAAGCCCAAGCCGCAAACACCTCGCGCAAAACGCCCCGCATCGGGCGCCAAACCCAAACAGCGGTAGCTCAAACCTGGCAGTCTAGCTAGACTATGCGGGCAGTGCTCGGCGGCGAGTCGCGGCGCCGATTGAGCGCAGACGCCGAGCCCGGAGGCGTCCATGTCGCAGCCATTTCGTTTCGTCCACGCCAGCGACTTCCACCTGGAGCGCCCGCTGAGCATTGCCGCGGACGCGCCAGAGCAATTCGTGTCGCTACTGGTCGAGTCCCGCTATCGCGCCGCACAGCGCGTCTTCGATCTGGCGCTGACCTCGCGGGCTGATTTTCTGATCCTGGCCGGGGATATCGTGCGAGTCGATCGGGCTGGCCCCCGCGCGCTCCACTTTTTGCACTCGCAGTTCACTCGCCTGGCAGAACAGGGCGTGACCATCTACTGGGCCGGCGGACGATCCGAACGGCAGAGCCCTTGGCCGGACGATCTCCCCCTCCCCCCGAATGTTCAACAATTCCCGCGCGGGCCGGCGCAGCAGCTAGTCCACTACGAGGACGGTCAGCCACTGGCCCAACTCGTCGGCACGAGCACGGTGAACGCCGACGGCTCGCTGGCCCTGGACGCCTTTGCCAAACCCAAGGCCGCCGCCGGGGACGCGCGGCGCGGGCGGGCCGGGCTGTTTACGATTGGCGTCGCCCACGGGTTGCTCGCCAATGACCGCGTAGCCGGCAAGACGCCTCTCGACTATTGGGCGCTGGGGGGGCGGCATCGCCGCGCCCGCGCCAAGGTCGTTCGCCGAGGGGCGGAAAAGCCGTCGAACGGCGCTGCGCTACCGCCGGCTCAGGCAATCTATTCCGGCGCGCCGCAAGGGGGATCCTTCGCCGAGCAAGGCCCCCACGGAGCGATCATTGCCCAGGTCGACGAGCAGGGCCACGCCCATATTCAATTTGCCCCGACGGATCTGGCAAGGTTTCGCCGCGCCCGGCTCGCGCTGGACGCAACTCTTTCCACGGCCGAGGTTGAGCAGCGGCTCGAAGCCCGCCTCGAGACCGAGTTAGCTCGGGCGCCGGGACATGCGCTGCTAGTGCACTGGATCATCGATCTGGTCGGATCGACGCGCGCGGCATGGGCCGGCGAGCACGGTCAGGCGGAATTGCTCGCGTGGCTGCAGCGGACATTCGGTAGCCGCACGCCGGCGGTCTGGAGCATCGCGCTCGAAGTCGAGCCTTCGCACATCAGTCATATCGCTCCGCCCGAGATGGCGGCCGACGGCACATTGCTGGCAGATTTTCTGCTCGCGATTGATAGCTTTGATTCCGGCGGCAGTGAGATCCCTTGGAAGGCGTTGCTGCCAGAATCACTCCATGGCACGCCCGCCGGCGCAGCGTTAGCGCGAGCGGTTGACGGAGCCACGCGACGCAAGATCCTGGAACAGGCCGCCACGCTCGGACGCGAACTGCTAGGTGGCGAGGAGGCCGGACAGTGAGAATTCGGGATCTCAACATCGATGGTTTTGGAGTCTGGGCCGGGCTGCGGCTGGGACCGATCGGCGATGGCCTGAATCTCTTCTACGGCCCGAACGAGGCCGGCAAGACCACGCTCTTGCAGTTCTTGCGAACCGCGCTCTACGGCATGACGCCCGAGCGCCGCGCGCGATACCTCCCGCCGGTGCATTCGACGCGCGCCGGTGGATCGATCACGCTCGATGGCGCCGAAGGCCCGCTGACGTTGCGGCGCCGCTTCTTCCTGCATGGCGACGCCATGGCGGACTCGCTCGTGCTGGCCGGCCCGGATGGTATCCCACGCGACGAGCGCGTGCTGCCAGGGCTGCTGGGGCACGTGGACGAAGCAGTCTATCGCAACGTGTTTGCCGTCGGGCTGCGTGAGATTCAAGAACTCGGCTCGCTAAGCGACACCGCCGCCGCGGAACGACTCTACAAACTGGCGACAGGGCTCGACCGCGTGTCGCTGGTCGACGTGCTGCACGAACTGGCCGCCGCGCGCGAGCGGATTGTCAGCGGCGGCGGCGCCAACGCCACGTTCAATCAACTGCTGCCGCAGCGCGATCGCCTCCGCCGGCAATCGCTCGACGCGCAACCATCGCGGCAATATGTGGAGCTCATTCGCCAACGGTACGAGCTTGCGGCCCAAATCAGCGCGCAAGAGACCGAGGCGGCCGAGTTGGAACGAGCCGCGCGAATTGCCGAAATCGCGACCAGCATTCACGGCAAATGGCACGATCGCCGCGCCGCCGAGGCAGAGCTAGCGGCAATCGGCGCCCCGGTGGGTGAAGAGCAGCAGACGCTCGATCGCTACGCGGAGCTCGCCAAACTCGTTCGTCGCGGCAAACGAAAAGTCATTGTCTGCACGCGCAAACTGGCGGAAAACCGCCGCGAGATCGACGCCCTGGGCTTCGATCCGGCCATCTTCCGGCATCAGGCCCGAGTCGAGTCACTGTTGGACCAGGAACAATGGGCCACCACGCTCGACGCGGATCGCGGCGCGCTGGAAGAACGCGTGGCGCTCGGCGAGATCGAACTGGGGCGACTGAGCGCCGAACTGGGGATCGACGTCAACCGGAACATCAGCGCCAGCGAAACAACCGACGACGCCTGGCAGCAGTTGCAAGCCATCGCCCGCGCGATGCGCGAAGCGCACAAACGCCTGGACGAAGCGACCGAAGCCGCGGCCAAGATCGCCAAGTCCGCGCAAGACGCGCAGGGCAAGCTGGGCGCCGCACTCTCCGCGCGGTCGGGCGAGGAAGTCACGTCGCTGATGGAGCGCACCGGCAAGCTTGTCGCGCAACTCCGCCGCCGCGTGCAGTTGGAACAGCGGATTGACGAAATGTCTCGCCGCAAGTCGGAGTTGGAAGCGCAGAGCCACGACCTGCTCGCCCGTCAGCTTCTCCCCGGCTGGGCCCTGGTCGCCTTGGGCATCGCGTTTGTCGTCGGCGTGGTGGCCGTGCTGGCCGGCTTGCTGCTGGGCGGGTACATGCCGGGGGGTTCCGGTCGCATGATTGCCGTGCTGGGCGGACTGGCCGCAGGGGGCGCGGCGGTTACCAAGTTCGCCGTCGAGCGCGCATTCGCCGCTCGTAGCGACGCCTGCCTGGCGCAGCTCGACACGCTCGCTGGACAACTGGAAGACGCGCGCGACGAGTGCGCGGAACTCGACGAAACGCTCCCCTCCGGTGGCGGACCACTCATCACGCGCCTGCAAGCGGCCGAAAAAGAACTCGCCGCGGTCGACGCGCTCGCGCCGCTGGAAGCCTCGCGCCACGCATCGGCCCAATCCGCGGAAGCCGCCGACGCACTTCGCGCCCAGGCCGAAGAGTCATACCGCCGACAGCGCCAAAAGTGGCGTCAGGCGCTGGTCGACGCCGGACTGCCGCGCGACACGCAACCGGCCAAGGTCAAGCAGCTCGTCCAAGGCCGCGGCGATCACGCCGCATTGGCGCGGCGACAAGTGGCCGAACGCGCGGAGCTGGCCCGCCGGCATTCCGTCGTCGAAGCGTTTCACCTCCGGCTCTCGCAACTTCAGGCCGACCTGGATCTGCCGCTCGCCGGACAAGGACTGACCGAGCAGTTTCATGCGCTCCGCGATCACCTCCGCAGCCAGGCAGAACTCGCCGGACGCCGCAGCGCGCTGATCCGCGTCGGCCGTCGCCTGCGCCGCACAAGGCTCAAAATCCGCAGCAAAGTCGACCGTGCCCGGCGACGCTTGCATTTGCTGCTCGATAGGGCCGGCGTCCGCGACGGCGCGGAACTACGCCGCCGTGCGCTGCAATCGGCCCGCCGCGAACAACTGATCAACCAGCGAGACACGCTCAGCCTGGAAATCGCCGCCATGCTGGGCCCAAACGCCCACGAAGCAGACTTTGACGCGCATGTGGCGGACCAGACCCGCGCCCAACTGGACGATCGCTGGCTGGACCTCTCCTCCAGGGCGCAAAAACTGCGTGAGCAGATCAAGGCCTCGCACGAGCAAATCGGCCGCTCGCACCAACAGACGCAGGCGCTTGTCGAAGATCCACGCCGCGGAGAGACCGAACTGCGGCTGGCCAGCATCGAACGGCAATTGCGCGACGCCGCCGGACGGTGGCGCGTGCTGGCGACAACCGAATGGTTTTTGACGGGCGTCCGCGCCACCTACGAGCGCGAGCGGCAGCCGGAAACGCTCCGCGCGGCCTCGCGATACATGGCGCGGCTGACAGAAGGACGCTACCTCAGAGTTTGGACGCCGCTGGATCAAGACGTGCTGCGCGTCGACGACGCCAGTGGTCGATCGTTGCCGGTGGAAGTTCTCAGCCGGGGAACGCGCGAACAGTTGTTCTTGAGCTTGCGGCTGGCGCTGGTCGAGTCCTACCGTCGACGCGGCGTTGAACTGCCAATGATCCTGGACGACGTGCTGGTGAACTTTGACGCCGGACGAACCCACGCCGCGGCCACGGTGCTGGGCGAGTTCGCGGCCGAAGGACACCAGTTGCTGATCTTTACCTGCCACGAGCACATCTATCGGATGTTCAAGTCGCTGGGGCTCTCCGCGCGGGAGTTGCCGCACAACCCTAGTCGCGCCGCAATCGCGCCCCCCATGGAGCCGGCGTTCGAAATCGAAGTCGAGCCGGAGCCCATTCCGCCAGTCGTCGAGCCGATTATTGAGCCGGTCGTGATTCTGCCCCCGCCACTCCCCGCTCCTCCACCCCCTGAGCCGATCACGTTCCGTTGGATCGATCTGCCGCCTGAACCGATGCAGGTGATCACGCCGGTGGTCGCCTATGCGCAGCCGCCGGTGATCACGATGGAAGTGACCGAGGAGCCCACGATCGAACCGGTCGCCCCCCCTGCTCCTCCTGCACCACTAGCTCAACCGACCAACGGCAAATCAACTTCGCGGCGGACGACCATCAAGTTTGATCCGGTCCACGTTCCGCGTGGCCCCTTCGCCACCGCGGTCTGGTACCTGCGCGTGGCCGATGAGATCGCGCGGGTCAGCACGGAAGACTTCGAGGATGACCCGGAGCCAGAGCCGCCCCGTCCGCGCAAGCGGCCTCCGCGCACGGACGATCCGTGGATGGACTTTGAGCCGGCCGACGAGAACTGATCGCTATTGCGCGTAATGCGGCATCGCGATCATTCACTTCAAGTGTCAGCGCCCAATGCGCGCACACTCACCCGGCGATCAAGAGCGGGTAGCCCTTCGGCGAAAAAGAAACACGCGAGCCAGAAAGAAGCCCGCGGCGCGCGAGGTCCCTTTCGGACCACGCCTACGCTCAAGCCTGCCAGAAGCCAAGGCCAAGGGCCATATCAGCAGCCAAGGCCCATAACGGCAGACCCAAACCAATCGGCCCAGGGCCTAGGTCTTGATGTGCTTCCGCTTGGCCTTGCGAGCTTTGCTATTGGCGGGGCGGGCGCCGTGATTCGCCTTCTTCAGGCGGCGATGGGGCTTGGCCATGATTCTTACCTACTGCTACGTGCGGCTGGGGATATCGAAACGACTAGGCTATCATGGAAAGCCTGAACTGAAAAGGTGTCCTAGCGGAGCCGGAACAATGCAGCGCATTACGCAGAACGGGCGTTCACCCGGCGGTTTCATAGCGACTTTGGCAGGGATTCTCTCGCTGGCAGCCATTGCCGGTTGCGAGCCCAAAATCCCGCCCGAGGAGCTAGGCACGCCCGTCTACGATGGCGCCAAGCTCCCCGGCGCCAACGATCCGCTGCCGGATCGCACGACCCCTGAGCCGACTGCCGAGTAGCTCCACAGCGTGCCCGGCGAGGTCGAAAAACGCCACGACGGCGTTTTTCAACAGCCAGCTAGAACCGGACCACGCGGCGAGTGAGGTACAGCCCCCACAGCGCCAGGATGCCGTTCCCCAGCCAGACGCAATACGAGGGCAGGTCGCCGTCTTTCGCCTTGTCGACCCCGTAGATCAACAGCGGGTAATAGACGATCAGAATCGGCAGGAAGCAGGCAAAGAAGCTGGTGAAGACGTCCGCGTTGCGCAGGCGGATCGCCATCGGGGCGCCAATCAGCACAAAGCAAAGGCAACTGAAACCGTTCGCCCAGCGGCGTGGCGGCTCGGTCAAAATTCTGGCCAGTTGGCTCTGCTCGGACTCCAGCGCTGCGCGGACGTTCTTCCAGTACGGTGTGTTCAATTCGGCCAGATCGCCAGTGAGCATTGCTAGCGTCGCTTGGGCCGCCATCTCCTGACGGATGCGCGCAATGTTAGCGGTCCGCCGCTCGACGACCTCGCCCACGTTGCGGAGCGCTACGTGGGCCGGATGATCGCGCATGTCGGACTTTCCGCTGGCGTCGTGCAGCGGGATTTCTCGCTCGATGACGTCAAACCGAAACGTCGTTTGCCCCGGCGTGTGCATGATGCCGTTGCGGCAGATCGTCACCAGGATGTTGCGCTCCGTGTCGCAGCGCAGCTCCGCGGTTTGCGCGGTGATGGTCACCGTGGGGGCGTTGTTGGCGCCGGCAAACGAGAGCGTCGGCTTGATCAACTGCCGCCCTTCGACCCGGCGGACGTGGATCGAAAATCGCTTGGAATCAAACGACTTATTCTGTTCGAGCATGCCGTACGCGATATCGTCGATCGCCTCGATCACGATCCGCTGCATGTTGTTAAAGCCCCAAGACACTGCCAGGTCGTTCAACCACACGCAGCCCAAGCTAAGCAGAAACGCCAGCATGTAGGCCGGCCAGAGCATGTGCATCGGGCTGATGCCCAAGGATTTAACCGCGACGATCTCATTGGAGCCTGACATCCGGCCATAGACGACCGACGCGGCGAACAGCGTGCTGCCAGGCAGCGCGAATACCAGCGCATTCGGCAGCACGTAGGGAAGCATCCGCGCAATGTGGAACAGCCCCAGCCCTTGGTCGATAGCTTCCTTGACCACGACGACCAGCATCATCATCAACGTGAGCGTCGTCACGGTGACGGCAAACACCTTGATGAGTTCGAGCATGACGTAGCGGGGGAGCAATCGCATCGGCGGAGTTTCGTCCGAAGCGCCACCAGGGTCAAGTCCAGCAGGAGTTTGGATTTATTGACGCCAGGGTCATACAGGCGCGGCCTTGACACATACAAGCCAGGTGGCATACAAACGCCCCGCGCGCCGTGGTGTGCGAGAAGGCGGTCTTGTCCCCAATGTCGCGTTGTCGTTTTAGCGTTGCGCAGAGCTAGCGTTGCTAGCGGCCAATGCTCGCATGTATTGAAACAGCGATCGAAGGATCGATCGCCGCGGCGCACATCTTGGCGAGGAGAGCATGGACGCGTTTTCGCGACCCACTGAGCAAGCGATGAACGCTAGTCGCGGCGTTTGCGGTGGAATCTCGCTCGTCCTGTCGGCGCGGGACGTTGCCACCACGATCGCGTCAACACTTCGCGCGGCAGACGCCGCTCTGGCGAAGCTGACGGCCGACTACGAGATCCTGCTCGTTCTCGACGGCAGCGCGGATCAAACTCCGGCGATCGCCAACCAACTTGCCGCAGAACTGCCACGGCTGCGCGTAATTTCCCACCCGCGAATCCTCGGCCTGGGCGCGGCGCTGCGGACCGGCATCGCGGCCACTAGCAAACAACAGATCGCGATCGCCGACGGCGACGGTCAATACAACCTGGCCGAAATCAATCGATTACAAATACTGGCCGGCGATTACGACCTGGTGTGCGGATACCGCATCGAGTCGCAGGATGCCTGGCTTGTTCGCACAGTATTGGCCCTCTTTAATCTGGCAGCGCGCTTGCTATTGGGCGTCCGGGTCCGCGATGGCAATTGCGGATTCAAGCTGGGCCGCGCGGATCTCTTCTCGAAGCTCGATCTAAAATCGAACGACGACTTTCTCCATGCCGAGCTGCTCACAAAAGCGCAGCTCCGTGGCGCCAGCATGATCGAAGTCGGCGTGACGCACGTGGCCCGTGCAAGTGACCGCAAACGAAACACTTTACGGCAAACGATTCCGCAATTCTGCGAGCTGCTCCGTTGCTGGTGGAACACGGTGCTGTTTCCGGCAGGGCGAATTTCGTTGGCCGAGACCCGCGCGGCAGATACGCGCGTCCGCGGCTGGCATATTGGCCTGCTTGCGCTCGTCGCCGTGTTCATGCTCTTCACGCGACTGACGTATCCGCTGATTGAGCCGGACGAAGCTCGTTACGCGCTCATCGCGGCCGAAATGCACGACACCGGACAATGGCTGCTGCCGCAACACTGGGGCACGGCTTACCTCGACAAGCCGCCGCTGTTGTACTGGTTGACCGCAATCAGCTATCGGCTGTTTGGCGTGCACGATCACTCGGCCCGTTTCGTCGCCGCGGTAGCCGGCATGGGGACGCTGATCGCCACGTACCTGCTGGGGCGAAGGCTGATCGGTCAGCGCGCGGCGCTGTTGGGCACGCTCTGCCTGCTGGCGTCGTTTGGCTTTGTCCTTTCGACCCGCTTCTTGATCATGGACGGGTTGCTGACGCTATTCACCACCTGCGCGTTATTAAGTATCTACATCGCCACGCGCGGGTCGACACTCGACTACCGCTGGTGGCTGGCCGCCGCCGTGGCGGTTGGACTGGGCGCAATGACCAAGGGTCCCGTCGCGCTCGTGCTCTCTCTGCCACCGCTGTTTGCTTCGCGCTGGTTGTCCAACAATGGTGCGCGGATTCGCTGGCGCGATTGGGCGTGGTTCGGTGGCGCCTTTACACTGGTGACCGCGCCGTGGTTTATCGCAGCCACGATCCAAGATTCGTCGTTCCTGAAGTACTTCTTCTGGACACATCACGTGATGCGGTTCGCGACCACATTTGCCCACTCGGAGCCATGGTGGTTCTACGGCATCGTCCTGGTCGTGGGACTCTTCCCGACCTGCATGCTCTTTCCATCGCTAGTGATCTATCTGCGCTCCAAGTCCCCCGGCCTACGCGCCACGCGAACCTGGGAGCAAGGCTACCTGCTGCTGGCCGCCGTGTGGGTCGTGACCTTTTTCTCGATCTCGCGCGGTAAGCTCCCACCTTACGTGCTGCCGAGCCTGCCGATGTTTTGCCTGGCGATGGGCGCGATGCTGGACCGCGGATTGCTATCCAAGTCGCCAGACGCGCTGCTGGACGTGATGCGGCGGGCGCTTCCGTTCCATGGAACGCGCACGGTGCTGATCGCCTGCATGATCGTCGGCCTGGTCGACGCCGTGATCGACGGTTGGGCGCCGCTGCGTTGGCTGGATGGATTGGCGATTACGGCCGTCGCCGCGGGACTGTTTTACTACGTCTCGCGCAAGAGCTTTGCCGAGAGCGAAGCTCGCTGGATCGCGGCCGCCGTCATGCCGCTATTGCTGATGGCCGTAGGCTTGATCCACATCTATCCGGAAATCGCGACCGATCGATCCACCGCCGAGCGCGTGACGCAATTGCAAGCGGAGTACGAAGGCCAGCGATTGCCAGTCATCTCGTACCAGATGGATCGGGATAGCCTGGAGTTCTACAACCGTGGGCATGAAACACGGATCTTCTCCACAGGCGAGACCGCTGAACTAACGGCCTACCTCTCAGCCAACCCACGCGTGTTGCTCGTCTCGGCGCCGGCCAGCATTCAAACGCTACGCGAGAAACTGCCGGCCACGTTTCAGATTGACGAGCAACCAGACTCGCGACATCGCGTCTACCTGATCCACGATCCGCTGGCGCCATCGGTTTCGGCGGCGCCACGGCGCGACGAAGCCAAGCGGTAGCGCGACGGCGATCGCAGCCCGCTACCGCTGGGCGTGTTGCTATTTGTCGCGTCGAATTGTGGCGCCGTTATTTATCGTCCGGCACGGCAACACGGCTAACGTCCGCGTCAAAGATGCGGACCTTCTTCAACAACGCAGTCGTTTCTGCGATGAACTTCTGATGCTCTGGCGTGCGGGCGTAGACGCCCAGCGCCTTGCGATCCTTAAACGTCATCACCAGGGCGACGTCGTAATCGCGATCGTTGAAGATATTCTTTTGCTCTTCGCAGAGGACGCCCGACGCGAAGTAATCAACGCCTGGATGGGGCGCTAGGTACTTATTGCAGGCGTCGACCAATCGCTGTTTATTTTCCGGCGTGGGTTCTGCCAGCGAAAAGTAAATATTGTGCGAGAGCATCTTTTGCGGCACGGCGTCGTCTTTGGCCGCGGAGACCTGCAACCCGGCGGCAAAACAAAACGAAACCGCGCACAAAGTGATGGCGGCGAAAAACTTTTTCATCGGAAGATTCCTTCGGTGCAATGGGATTCTGGGGGCGATGGAGTTCGAGACGGCGAATGGGCCGCCGCCAGGAATACAGCCAACAAGAATATACGTTCCCGCCGCAGCCGAATCCACGCACCGTTTTCCCTGCGGTGGCGGCCAGAATGCCACCACGCCGCCCCACCAAGACTTGATCTCGCCGCGGTCCGTCGACGGCGCCATCAACGGAACCCTGTTCCGTGCGCAGTCCAAGCAGCACCGAACGCCGCCCCTACACACGCCCGCGTAAAGCTTCGTCGCAGCTTTCCGTCCCAGCCCGACACGCCAGCGAGGAATCTGAGTCGTCGTATTTCCCAGCCGGACACGTCACAGGATTTTTCATGCTAGCTGAGTTTGTCACTGCGACGACACGAGTTGCGCAGTTTCATGTCCGAGCAAGCAAGTCGTGTGTAATTACGACTTATGTCGATTGATGAAAAATCCTGGTCAGTAAGGGTTCTTCTGATTCAACTCGCGCCGGAATGTTGAGCGCCCAATCGCACAAGGCATCACGCGCGCCAACGCGCACGTTAACGCGCACGACATCACAAACAACGTCACGGGCGTCATCACTGACGCGATCACACTTCGCATCACGTTTCGCCTCGCGCGCATCCCTGAGTCCCAGCGGGACGATCTAGCTCTAGCCCAGCAGTAAGCCGGCAACGCCGGCGCAGCCCTGGGTTTTCGGCCCGCGCGCATTTCGACGTAATTGCTGCGCGGATGTCGCTGACATAAACGGCGCTTCAACACAAAACCGCGACGTTGCAACAACACTACGACGAATCAATGCGCGGTTCCTAACCTGGGGTGACGCTGCGCTCTACCCCAGGCTACATTGGGCCGCCCCGAATGGGGCTCTGGAACGCGCCCACGCGAAACGTGATTGCACGTTTCACGCTGCGCAGCGATTACCACAAAGTCCCTCCCTGACGTGTCGGGCTGGGAAAAGGCATGCGACGTTGCGTCGCAATCACGATCCCGAAAGGGATCGCAGATAATAGCCGGG
>Ga0105047_10007280_pt1 | contig 18688 bp, 12 predicted proteins | sample MAT04_FD_78384 | JGI IMG/M metagenome (GOLD analysis project Ga0105047, IMG submission 78384) | Freshwater microbial communities from Lake Fryxell liftoff mats and glacier meltwater in Antarctica - MAT-04 (megahit assembly) | ecosystem: Environmental > Aquatic > Freshwater > Ice > Liftoff... | reverse complement strand
CGGCGAGACGGCGACGAGCGCGGGGTGCGCGTCGATCGCGGCCTGCGCGGCATAAAATCCGGGATACGAGACGCCCCAGATACCCACTTTCTTGCTGTTGTACGGGACGTTCTTTACCAGGAAGTCGATGGTGTCCCACGCGTCGGTGGCCTCATCGGGACCTTTGCCGTTCAACAGGCGCGGGCGAATGTCGACGAACTGTCCCTCGGACATCATCTTCCCGCGCACGTCCTGATGCACCAGGATGTAGCCGTCCTTCACCATCGCCATCGAGGGCGCGAAGCGCGACGCCTGTCGCTGGGTCCGCACGTCGGGTGAGTTGTCGACGCCGTAGCTGACGCCGTAGGGCGTGCGCGTGAGCATGATCGGCCAGGTGCGGCTGCGATCGCGCGGCACGTACGCCACCGTGTACAGCTTCACGCCGTCGCGCATCGGGATGCGGTACTCGTACTTCACGAACTGCTCGCGAATGACCTTCGCCAGCTCGTCGCCGTAGGTGGGCTCGGAGGCCATGAGCGGGGGAGGGCAGTCGCCGAGGACGGCGAGGAGCACCAGCGCGGTGACGAACACCTGCGCATTAAGTCCGGACCCGATGTTAGTGTCCACGACTATGAGCGCGGAGGCGCCGAGCCATCGATACTATCGGACCAAGCAGGGCCGATGGACCAGCCGGGTCGCTTTCGAGGTCACGGACTGGCCGGCGTTCTGGGCGTGCCGCATGTCGCTGCTCGATCGCGCGCGCATCCTCTACTTCGCCTGGGCGCCGAAGATCATCGGTGACTTCGTGATGGACACCAGCATCGATTATTCGCCGGCCGGGCTGGTCCACCACACCACGCGCGTCTCGCGCTTCGGAATGACCTACTTTCGCAGCGAGGAGGAGCTGACGCTGGAGAGCGACGGCGCGCGCGTCACGCTGACGGGCGGCCAGCGCATGTTCCCGACGCTGTGGATCGCGCGCGGTTTCGGGGCGGCGGGCGCGGTCGTGAGCGACGACGCGAAGGGCGCGCGTTACGAGCTCGACTGGATCGGCGGGCGCCTCGTCCAGACCACGCGCGACGAGCCGGACGGTCTGAAGCTGACCCAGGAGACGCCCTGGTCGCGCGCCACGATGAAGCTCAGAGCAGCGTAGGTAGCCCCCCGTTACGTGTCGGCGGTCCACGGCGTCATCACCAGCCGATCGATGCCGATGCGGCGCTGCCCGCGGCGCGTCTCGACGATGCTCGCTGCGCCCTGGATCCCTGCGGCCGAGAGCTGCTGGCGGGCGCGGAAGATCGCCACATTCAAGCTGTTGGCGTCGATGCGGAGCATGCGCAGCAGCTGATCGCGCTCGATCCAGCCGCGCTCGGGGACGGGCTTGTCGGCCTCGGCGAGGCGGCGGCGGGCGAGGGTGAGGAGCAGGTAGCCGTGCTCGCGCGGATCGAGCGGAGTGACGACGTTGTGCAGCTGGACCGAGATGCGCACCATCTCCTCGTTGGGGCTCACCGAGAAGCGCAGCGTGACGCGATCGAGCGTCGCCGTCTCGTCGGCCATCGGCGTGCCCTCGTGCGCGACCGGGAGCTCGACGCGCATCACGCGCCCGCCGACGGTGACGATCGCCTGGTCGTCGATGTCGCACGCGCGGGCGTCTTCGGCGGTCTCCTCGATCCAGTGGCCGGGCGACGACTCGTAGACGAAGAGCGCAGGCTCGTCTTCGCTCGGCAGGGCCAGGATGCGATTTTCGGCCAGAATCGCCTCGCCGGTGGCCAGATCGACCGCCACCAGGCCCGGCGGCAGATCGCTCGTGACGGTCCACGGCATCTCCGGATCTCCGAAGCCGATGCGCGCGTTCGGGCCGAGCGTGAGCGGCTTTCCGGGCTCGAGCCGCTGGCCGTCGACGAACGTGCCGTTGGTGCTGCCGAGATCGCGCGCCTCCCAGTGGGTCCCGGTCCAGACGACGAGCGCGTGCTCGCCGGAGACGGGCGTGTCGGTCATGCGCAGGTTGCACGAGCGCGAGCGCCCCACGAGCGACCGCGCCAGGAGCGGCCTGATCTTGCCGCTGGTCGAGTGGATCAGCTTCACGGCGCGCACCTTATCAGGGGATGGCGACCACCGCGCGGCGACGCGTCGAGATCGCCTCTCGCAGCCCCACGAACACCAGTCCATGGGCCCCCGCCACCGCGAACATTCCGCGATCGTCGCCTGCCAGCGCGAACGGGCGATTGAACCCGACGCTGCCGCGCAGGCCGGTCGGGCCGTAGATCAGGCCAAACGCGTTGATCAGTAGCGGATCATCGCCGGGCCCGATCCCGAGATGCGCGCCGTACGCCGCCGGGGTCAGCGACTCGATGCTGCTCGATTCCTCGAAGATGCAGGCGCTCAGGCTGTGGCCGATGTGCCCGAGGTCGCAGGCCCGCCCGATCGGCCCGAAGTCGCGCGTGACCAGCCGCGAGACCTCGAACGGCAGCAGCGTCGACACGTCGAACGTCGACATCAGCACGTGATTGGGCGCGAGCACGACCAGCCCGGCGTGGCGTCCGCGCTGGTTGCCTTGCGCGTCGCCGGGCTCGCGCGGGAGCGACGTGGTGACCCATCCCTCGGCGCTCGCGCGCGTGACGCGCGCGAGGACATGTGTGATCGCACCGGTTTCTCCCGACAACCAGGCCACGCCATCGGACGCGTCCGAGGCGACGAAACGCGCTGGAGGATCGATCGCGAGCGGCGTGACGGTCGCGCGATCGTCCTCGATGTGGACCCGATGGACGCCCAGATCGGTCGTGACGATCGCGTCGTCGTCATCGAGAAACGCCATGGAAAGCAGGTCGGAAGCGGCGAAGTCGGCGGGGAATACGGTGGCGCGCCCAGCGCCGAGATCGATCCGCACCAGCGCCGATCGTCCGCCGTCTCGCCGCTGCCAGCTCCACCACGCGCCGTCGTGCGCGGTCCACGCCTCGAGCGGCGCGGTGGTCGCGGTCAGCACCGCGTCGAGGCCAGCGATCGGAAAAGGTGAGGGCGCGCGCCGGCGGCACGACGCGACGTCCTCGGGATCCACCGCGAGAAACAGCGGCTGCGCGTCGTTCTGCAGGATCACGAAGCCATCGCTTACGGGCGCGATCGCCGCGATGTGCGCGACGGGCTCGGCGCCTCCGACGACCAGCTCGCGAGGGGCGCCGCTGCGCGCGCGGAACACGCGATCGTCGGCGTCCTGGGCCACGGTCCAGCCGGGCACCAGGATGTCCGCGCGCGTCACCTCGGGCAGCTGGGGCATGTTTCGCCGGATGATCCGCCCATCCGCGTGGACGTTGAACTCGAACGTTCCGATCAGCGCGACCGCCGCGCTGCTCGATGTGGAGACGAAGCCCCGGCAGGAATCGCCGCGCAGCCTCATCACCTCGAGCCGGGTCGCGGCGACGTCGGCCTCGAAGGTGGCGTCCCCGGGCGGCGCGTCGTTCATCGTGAACGTGAGGAGGCCGTAGCCGCCTTCGCCGTTCCCGACGCAGCCGAAGTAGCGGTTGCCGAGCGAGATCGACGCGCCCAGCTCGCGCACTGCGAACGTGACGGTGGAGCTCCGCGTGGGGACCAATCGGCTCGGCGGGGAGAGGCACTTCCAGCGCGCCGTCCCGTCGGCGTTCGCGATCATCATGTGGCCTTCGGGCGTGCTGGCGACCGAGCGGCGACCGACCATCGTGCTCGCATCGAAGCGCGAAGCGGTGCAGCGGCGCTCGACGTCGGTCGGGTGCACGCAGGTGATCGTGCGGCTCTGGTAGCGGCACATCACGTCGATCGGCAGCACGCTGACCTCGAGGCGCCCGTAGCCCAGCGCCTCGAACTGCCCGCGCGCGTGGCGGCCGGCGCTGAGGCGCTCGACGGTGAGCTCCTCGATCACCTGCGTGCTCTCGATCGCGAGCACATCGCCCTGCTCGGCGAGGACGTGCATCGTCACCCGCGTCTCGCCGATCGCGCTCTCGGTCGCGACGACCCAGCGGCCGGGCAGCTCGGGCAAGCCCACCAGGCCCATCACTTTTTTCAGACCGAGATCGACCTGGCCGCGGGTCCGGCGGCCGTCGGGCGTGGTGCGCGCCCAGATCCCGCCGACGCGGCTCATCGTGAGCACGGTGCCGTCGTCGGCCTGCGCGACGTGCGAGACCTCGACCGGATCCTCGAACGGCAGCCAGCCGCAGCCCGCGCTGATCGGCGCGCGCGAAGCGGCGTAGGGCGACCACGCGTCTCCGCAGGTGCCCGGCCACTCGATGCGCAGCGCCTGGCGCGCGATCTCGAACGTGGCGTCGTCGATCGATCCGCGCTCGCCGCGCAGGCCGGTGCGCGGCGCAAAAGGCGGGGGCGGGCAGCGATCGCCGGGGCCGATGATGGCGGGCGCGGTGTCGCGTGGGACGAGGCAGCTTCCGCACGAGGACGGCGGATCGCTCGCCCGCACCACGCGGACGCCGTCGATCGCGATCGGCTGAGCGTCGAGATCGACGTAATCCGAAGCCTGGATCGCGAACGCCACCAGCACGTCCGCGCGATCGCTCAGCGGGAAGCTCGGCACGTCGTCGAGCGCGATCGGCCCGCCCACGTCGGTGACCGCGAGATCGGCGTCGAGCGCCACCAGCGCCACCTTCGCGGTGGGATCCTCGGTGGGCAGCACCAAAAAGCGCTCCGCGGGCGCGCAGCCCACGACCAGCAGCGCGGTGATGGCCGCTCTCACGCTGGGCATTTGACGCAGCCCCCGGTGACAATGGCAAGGTGCCGCTGGTGTTGCTGCTCGCGCTCGCGCTCTGGTCGGCTCCGAGCGAAAGCGGCGCCCCGAGTGAGGGCGCGGAGAGGTTCGTCGTGCGGCCGCAGATCAGCGCGGTGGCGGTGGTGCTGACGCCCGGACAGTCCGAGGCGAAGAGCGACACATCCTTCGTTTTGAGCGAGTTTTCCAGCGCGATCGAGCCGCACACCGATCTGCGTGTGGCCTCCACCGAGCAGCTCGGCCTCGATGTCGCGCGGCTGCTCGCGTGCCCGGCGGCGGTGCGCCTCACCTGCTGGAGCCATGAGATCGCCGGGCCGCAGTACCTGTTCGTCCTCAGCGTGTCGCGGCGCGAGGGCGCGGCGCCGCTGATCTCGGTCCTGATGCTGGATGTCGCAAGAGCGAGAGCCGAGCGCGGTCCGCCCGATCGGATCGAGAGCGCGATCTACGAGGCCACGGTCCGCACGAAGCCGATGGAATCGATCACCCAGCTGGTCACCGACGAGCTGCGGCCGGCCCTCGAGCGCGCCGGACGCTGGGTGGAGATGGGGCGCGTGCGGCTGTCGCTGGCGTGCGACGACTGCGTGATCGATCTCGACGACGCGACGCTGGGCGCGGCGCGGCGCGGAGACGTGCTGGTCGATCGCATTCCGCCGGGGCACCACACGCTGGCGATCCGCCGCGGATCGAAGGTCCGCTGGGCGCAGTCGATCGAGATCGCCGCAGGGGTCGAGACGCCGCTGAGCGCCGATCTGACCGAAGGGCTCACGTCGCGCGACGTCCTGCTTTGGGGTGGCGCGGGCACGTCTGCGGTCGGTGGGGTGGTCGGATCGATCGGCCTCGCCTCGATCGCCGGCCGCGCGCCGCATGCCTGCGTGGCGCGCAGCGCGGCCGAGAGCGATCGCTGCGAGGCGCCCAGCCACGACGGCGCCGCCGCGCTCGCGATCGGGACCGGCCTCGCGCTCGCCGGCGTGACCTGGGTGTCGTCGGCGCTCGCGCTCTCGGAAGACACGTGGCCGGAGTGGCTGCCGTACGCGCTCGGCGCGGCGGTCGGCGCGATCGGTGGTGTCGCGGTGGTCGCGGCGGGCCCATGACCGAGATCGCGGTCGGACAGACGGTCCTCGATCGCTACGTCATCGAGAAGCGCCTCGGGATGGGCAGCTTCGGCACGGTGTGGCTGGCCGAGGATCGAGAAAATGGCGCGAAAATAGCGCTGAAAGTGCTGCACCCGCGCTTCGCCGGCTCGCCGATCACGCGCGCCCGCTTCGAGCGCGAGGCGCGCGTGCTGCTCGACATGCAGCACCCCGGGATCGCAGCGGCGCTGAGCTTCCACCAGAAAGGCGATCTGATGTGCTTCGCGCTCGAGCTGGTGGAGGGCAAGACGCTCGAAGGGGTGATGGGTGATCGCACCCGCGGCGCCCAGCCGTTCACGCTGGAGGAGGTGCGGCGCGTGATGCACCTGCTCTGCGATGCGGTCGGTCACGCGCACGCGCTCGGCGTGATCCACCGCGATCTCAAGCCCGCGAACGTGATGACAACCGATGATCTGCGGCCAAAGGTGCTCGATTTCGGGCTGCTGAAGCTGGTCGACGCCGAGAAGCACGAGGCGACGACGCGCGGGCGGCAGATCGGATCGATGCTCTACATGTCGCCTGAGCAGATCCTCGGCGAGCCGACCGAGGCGCCGGGCGACGTCTTCGCGCTGGGATCGATCCTCTTCGAGCTGCTCACCCAGAGGCGCGCGTGGGCGCTCGAGGACGACGGGACCGCGGTGACGGCGTTCGACAAGCCGGTGCGATCGACCAAGACCAACTCGCCGACCGAGGTCTTCAGGCGCATCACGCGCGGCCCGCGGCCGAAGCCGAGCGCGTATCGCGCGGGCTTGCCGGCGGGCACCGATGCGCTGGTCGCGCGGGCGCTGGCGATCGTGCCGGGCGAGCGATTCCCGACGGCAGCGGCGCTGAAGGGGGCGATCGAGGAGACGCTCGGGCCGGCGCCGGAGCCGGTGCCGGACACGAAGATCAGCGCCCCGCGCCGGCCCAGGCGGTGGCCCTGGGTGGTCGCGGGCGCCGCCCTGCTGGCGCTGGTGCCGTTCTGGATCCCGAAAGCGCCGCAGCCCGAAGCACCACCTCCGAGCGTCGCGCCGGTCGCGCCGGCCGTGGTGCGCGCGGTCCCGGCCCCCGTGGAGACGCCGGCCCCGACGATCGAAGCCTCGGTGGCGCCTTCGCCCACCCGTCCGCCGCGCCGCGTCGCAGCCACCCCCTCCCCCAGCGCGACCCCCGCGGTTCCAGCAGCGAAGCCCTACGCCCGCCTCTGGACGCTGCTCCGCGACGCCAAGATTCGCGCCGATCCGGCCACGATCAGCCAGCTCGGCGAGGCCATCGCCGCCGCGGCCGCCGCCGACGTCGCCGACGTGGAGCGCCGCCGGAAGATCCAGAGGATGGCCCAGTCCTCCAGCCTCGTCGGCGACATGAATGGCCTCGAGCAGGCTCTGACCCTCCTCTCCGAGGGCAGTTAGATGTAAAGGCGTAGGCATGGATCCCGAGGCCCCGGCGAAATACACCGTCACGCTGTCGACGACGGCCGGAGACATCATCATCGATGTCGATCGCGCGCTCGCGCCCCGCGGCGCCGATCGCTTCCATGCGCTGGTGAGCGCCGGCTACTACGACGGCGCGATGTTCTACCGCGCGGTGCCGGGGTTCATGGTGCAGTTCGGCCTCGCCTCCGATCCGGCCGTCACCGCGCAGTGGAAGAAGACGCCGATCCAGGACGACGCCGTGCGCGCGCAGAACCTGGCCGGCATGGTCAGCTTCGCGACGTCGGGCCCGAACAACCGGACGACACAGATCTTCATCAACACCGCCGACAACCGCCGCCTCGACGGCATGGGCTTCGCGCCGATCGGCAAGGTCCGCGAGCTCGGCATCGCGAAGAAGCTCTACAGCGGCTACGGCGACGGTCCGCCGAGCGGCCAGGGCCCGCAGCAGGGCCGCATCAACCGCGAAGGCAACGCGTACCTGCTGGCCGAGTTCCCCAAGCTCGACTCGATCAAGACTGCGCGCATTACAGGTTGAACGATGCGCCTGGTGTTCATGGCGGACACCCACCTCTTCCACGAGGATCTGCGCGTCCCCGAGGGTGACGTCGTCATCCACGCCGGCGACTTCTGTCGCGCCGGCTCTTTCGCCGAGCTCGAGGTCTTCGCTGCGCTGTGGACGGCGCTGCCGCACGCGCACAAGGTCGTGGTGCCCGGAAATCACGACTGGGCGTTCGCGCGCGATCCGGCGCGAGCGCGCGCGCTGCTGCCCGGCTCGCACGTCCTGATCGACGAGGGCTGCGTGATCGACGGCGCCACTTTTTACGGCTCGCCCTGGCAGCCGGAGTTCGGTGGCTGGGCGTTCAATTTGCCGCGCGGCGAGCCGCTGCGCGAGAAGTGGGCGCTCATCCCCGCGGGCCTCGACGTGCTCGTCACGCACAGCCCGCCGCACGGCTTCGGCGATCGACTGAGTCACAAGCCGCGCGCGCTCCCCGATGGCCGCTCGGGCTGCGTCGATCTGCGTGCGCGTGTCGCGGTGGTGCGCCCGCGACTGCACGTCTTCGGGCACATCCACGAGGACGGCGGCGCGTGGGAGCACGAAGGGACGTGGATCTCGAACGTCACGACGTGGGAGTGCGAGCGCGCGTGCTCGATCTTCGATCTCGACGACGGCGTCGTGACGCCCGTGCTCGTGCCCCCGGCGCGAACTTAGTCCCACACTCAGAAAAGCGTCGACGCAGTTGCTCGATCCAACGTCTCTTCGTGAGGTGTGAGCACCCTCATCCAGAGATTCCCTCTGGCACGTGTCCTGCGAATGGGCGCTTCGCCATGCGGTACCCAATGCGCTCTCTTCCACTCCTCTTCATCCTGGGCGCAGCAGCCTGTGCGAGCAACGAGGACGCCGAGGGGGGCCCACCCGAGGTCCTCGACAACGGCACCGCCGCGCTGCGCGAGGACGACATCCGCGCGACGCTGAGCACCGGACAGGTCGAGCTCGACTTCCCGCTCGTGAAGAAGAGCGGGGCGCGCATCGCCGGCCGGCTCACCGCGAAGGTCGTCGACCTCACCAAGAACCCCGAGGTCACGCTCGGCCAGCAGATCCGCGAGATCGCGCAGACCGATGAGCGCGAGGGCCACGCGATCACCGTCAGCGGTCTCCCGGTCATCGTCGATCGCGCCGCCGCCGCCGGCCTCGTCGTGGTGTGGAGCGTCGATCTCGCCGAAGGCACGCTGCGCGGCCGCACCAGCCTCTATGGCGCGCTCGGCCAGCTCGAGGTCGAGCTGCGCGGCGCGACCGACATCCCGCAGGGCGGCTCGGTGCCCTTCCGCGTGATCGCCCGCGATCCCGAGACGCTCACGGCCCGGCCCGGCGCGCGCGTCACCGGCACGCTCACCGTCGAGGGCGCCACGCCCACCACCGTGTTCGAGGGCCTCACCGACGAGCGCGGCGAGCTGATCTCGATGCTGTCTCTGCCGTCGGGCGTCAGCGCCGGCGCGCTCCGCATCGACGTCGCCGACGGCACCGCGTCGTCGTGGGCCACCGCCAACGTGCGCGCGATCGGGCCCGAGAGCCTGGCGCTGTCCACCGACAAGACCATCTACAAGCCCGGTCAGGTGGTGCACCTCCGCGTCCTCGGCCTCGCCTCGAGCGACAAGGCGCCGCTCGCCGCGCGCCCGGTGCTGATCGAGGTGCTCGACGGCAAGGGCAACAAGATCATCAAGCGCACCCTGACCACCGATGCTTACGGCGTGGCCTCGGTCGCGCTGCCCACCGGCGCCGAAGTGAACGAAGGCGCGTGGACGTTCCGCGCCGAGCTCGAGGGCGCCAAGGTCGAGCGCAAGATCCCGGTCACCCGCTACAACCTCCCGAAGCTCAAGGTCGCGGTCACCGCCGATCGCGGCTTCGGCATCCCCGGTCAGTCGGTGAACGGGCTCATCGACGCGCGCTACCTGTTCGGCTCGCCCGTGGCGGGCGCCACCGTCGAGCTGCGCGGGCGCCTCGGCGACGCCAACATCGTCGGGCTGCGCCTGGTCACCGGCCCCGATGGCCGCGTGCCGTTCTCGCTCCCCATCCCGGCCAGCGCCGGCGGCGATCAGGTCGCCGAGGGCACGGTGACCCTCACGCTCGAGGCCGACGTCACCGACACCGCGGGCCAGAAGGAGTCGGGCGCCCAGTCGATCCCGCTCGCGACCGGACCGCTGGTGGTGCGCGCCCTCCCCGAGGCCGGCGCGCTCGTTCCGGGCATCGAGAACCGCGTCTGGCTGCTCCTCCGCGATCCGGCCGGCCGCCCGATCGTGGGCCAGCTCCAGGTCAGCGTCGACGGCGCGAACCAGACCCTGACCACCGGCGCGGACGGCACTGCCGAGCTGCGTTTCGCGGCCGGCGCGATGGCCTCGAACGCCGTCCTCGCCATCACCGCCACCGACGGCGCGCAGCGCACCGTCAGCCGCAGCGTCACGCTCACCGCGCGCACCGGCGGCACGATCGTCGTCCGCACCGACAAGGCGCTCTACGTTGCCGGTGATCGCGCGCAGGTGTCGGTCATCGCGACCGGCGGGGCGCGCCGCGTCCACCTCGACATCTACCGGGGTGGCGCAGGCGTGCTCTCGCAGGCGCTCGATCTCGACGCGAGCGGCAAGGCCAGCGTCGAGGTGCCGGTGACGCCGCAGATGCGCGGGCTCCTGGTGCTCGACGCGCTCGCGCTCGGCGGCGCCGGTGAGGTCGTTCGCGGCACCACCCGCGCGCTGGTCGATCCCGAAGATCGCCTCGACGTCGTGCTCGACACGCCGCGCGCCACCTACGCGCCTGGCGACGAGGCCAGCGTTCGCATTCGCGTGCGCGACGCGGCCGGCAACCCGAAGGTCGCGTCGATCGGCATGACCGCCGTCGACGAGGCCGCGTTCGCGCTCGGTGGTGAGCCGAACGACGACCTGCGCGGTGTTTTCAGCCTCGATGCGCGTTCGCTCCCCTCGGGTCTGGCGCCCTCGATGCTGCTCTCGTCGGACGAGCGCACCGTGCGCTGGCTGCTCGCCTCGGCGCCGAGCGCGACGGTCTCGGGCCTCGAGTACAACTCGGTGCGCGAGGAGCTCCCGGCGGTTCGCCGCGCAGTCGAGGGCCGCGTGCGCGTCGACCTGGTCAACTATCTCAAGAAGATCGCGCCGCAGCTCCTCGGCGAGAACCTCACCGAGACGGTCGTGCGCGAGCGCGTGCTGCCCGGTGCGCGTCGCCTGATCGATCCTTTCGGTCAGCCCTACGACGCCCAGCTCGGCCAGAGCACGCAGATGCTGCGCCTCCAGTCCTCGGGCCCCGACGAGCGCCTCGGCTCGAGCGACGACGTGACGATCGAGCTGTGGTTCGGCTGGATCGCGTGGGGCAACGCCGAGTCGGTCGACGACAACGGCGCGGTCCGCGGTGGCGCTTTCGACGCCGACGCTTTCGGCGCTCCGCAGGCCGGTGGCCCGCCGCCCGCGCCCGCGCCCCAGGTCCCCAACGAGAAGTCGTCGGAGTCGCCCGCCAAGGTGCGCGCCGACTTCCGCGAGACGATCTACGTCAACCCGACGCTGATCACCGACGCGCGCGGCGAGGCCACGGTCCGCTTCGGATTGGCCGACTCGATCACCACCTGGCGCGTCACCGCCCACGGCTCGACGCAGGACGGCCGCATTGGATCGGGCAAGCTCGGCTTCCGCACCTACCAGAGCTTCTTCGTCGACTTCGACGTGCCGACCACGCTGACGCGCGGTGATCAGATCGAGCTGCCGGCGATCGTCTACAACTACCTCGACACCCCCGCGACCGTGCGCGTGTCGCTCGATCCGGCGCCGTGGCTGGAGATCCTCTCGGCCGAGGAGCAGGTGCTCGAGCTCGGACCGAGCGAGGTCCGCGCGGTGAAGTTCTCGGTGCGCGCGCTGAAGGCTGGCACCCAGCTCCTCACGCTGCACGGATCAGCCGGCAACGTGCAGGACGCGCTCGTCCGCGAGGCCAAGGTCGCGCCGGGCGGCACCAAGGAAGAGATCGCCTTCTCCGACAAGCTCAACGGCACGCGCGCGCACACGTTCGCCATCCCGGCCAACGCGATCGAGGGCGGGACCCGCGTGGTGCTCACGCTGACCCCCGGCTTCGCCAGCGAGGCCGTCAGCGGCACCGAGGCGCTCCTCAAGGAGCCCAATGGCTGCTTCGAGCAGACCACCTCGACCGCGTGGCCGAACACGCTCGTCACCAAGTACCTCGACACCACCGGCCAGCTCACGCCCGAGCTGCGCGAGAAGGCGTTCGGCCTGGTGAGCGCGGGCTACCAGAGGCTGGTCACGTTCGAGAGCCCGAGCGGCGGCATCAACTGGTGGGGCGGCGATTGCCAGGACGCGGGCAACCGCATCCTCACCGCGATCATGCTCTGGCACCTGAAGGACATGGAGGGGATCATCGAGACGGACCCCGCGTTCAAGACGCGCCTCCTCACCTGGCTCCTCGCGCAGCAGTCGGCCGACGGCTCGTTCGGGGCGGGGGATCATCTCCACGCAGGTAACGAGGTGCTCGGCACCAGCGTCGCGCGCTCGACCGCGTTCATCTCGTGGGCCCTCGCGCACACCGGCTGGGCCGACGACGCGGTGACCAAGGCGAGCAACTATCTCCGCCAGAACCTCCCGGCTCAGGACGATCTGTACGCCAACGCGCTCGCGGCCAACGCGCTCGCGTTCGTCGATCCCAACGGCGCGGCCACCAGCGAGCTCTTCGCCCGGCTCGACGTCGCCAAGGTCGAGGCGGACGGGCGCATGAAGTGGCCCACCGATGCGCCCTCGTGGACCGGCGCCTCGGGTGACGTCGCGTCGCTCGAGACCACCGGGCTCGTCGCGTACGGTCTGCTCAAGGCCCGCGCGTATCCGGCCAACGCGGCCGGCGCGGTGAAGTTCATCGTCGGAAACAAGGACGCGGTCGGCACCTGGTACAACACGCAGGCCACGATGAACGCGCTCCGTGCGCTGCTCGCCGCCGCTTCGCCGCAAGGCTCGGAGGCCGAGGGCACGCTGACGGTCTCGGTGAACGGCGTCGCGCAGCCGGCGATCGCGATCATCAAGTCGGAGGGCGACATCCATCGCACGATCGACCTCACTGGCCTGGTGCACGCCGGCGACAACACCGTCTCGCTGACGATGGCCGGGCAGGGCGAGCTGACCTATCACCTCGCGCGCCGGGTCCACACGCCGCGCGTCTCGACGCCGGTTGATGCGCAGCTCGCGCTCGACGTGCGTTACGAGTCGACCGACGTCTCGATCGGACAGGCCGTCCGCGCCAACGTGCGCGCCACGTACAACGGCGCCGGCAGCCGCGATCAGGTGATCGTGCGCGTTGGGACCGCGCCGGGCTTCGTCCCGGTGGCCGAGGATCTCGCGGCGATCGTCCGCGAGGGCCGCGCGGCCCGCATGGAGCAGGGCGCGAGCGACGTCACGTTCTATCTGATGGGGCTCGCCAGCGGTCAGGCCCGCGACCTCTCCTTCCGCGTCGTGCCGAGCCTCGCGGCGGACGTCGAGGCGCCAGCGTCGAGCGCGTACGTGTACTACGAGCCCTCGATCAAGAGCGAGGTCGCGCCGGTCCGCTTGCACGTCGTCCCGTAGGCGTCTATTCGGGAGCGGTGCGCGCGCTGACGCCCTTGCTGCTCTGTGCAGCTCCCCGATCCCCCCGCTCGACCTTCAGCGTCGCGCCGTGAGGTGCTAAGTAAAGTCGCGATGGGTGAACGGCACGTCGCGATCCCGCGCCCCATCTATCTCTTCTTCTTCCTCTCGGGCGCGAGCGGCCTGGTCTACCAGGTCATCTGGATCCGCGAGTTCGGCCTGGTGTTCGGCAACACCGTATACTCGGCCTCGCTCGTCACCGCGGTGTTCATGTGCGGTCTCGGCGTCGGTGGCCTGATCGCCGGGCGCTGGGCCGACAAGCTCTACCGGAAGAGCTCGAGCGCCCCCCTCGCCGCGTACGGACACTTCGAGCTGGTGATCGCTCTTCTCGGGCTCGGCATCGCGCTCCTTCTCCCTTCGCTCGAGGGCTTCTCGGCGGCGATCTCCTCGTACGCCGTGGGCGAGCCGCGCTGGTTCGAGCTCTCCACTGGCTCGCAGCTCGCCCGCTACGGCCTCGCGGCGCTGCTGCTGATGCCGATCACCGCGCTCATGGGCGGCACGCTCACGCTGGTGATCCGCGGCGCGGTCCACGACGACGACGCCACCGCGGCCGGCTGGCGCATCGGGCTCCTCTACGGGCTCAACACCCTCGGCGCGGCGCTCGGCTGCTTCCTGGTCGACTTCGTCTTCATCCCTCGGTTCGGCCTGTTTGGAACGCAGGGCGTGGCGATCGTGCTCAACCTGATCGCCGCGCTCGGCGCGCTGCGGATCGCGCGCGATCTCCCGGCGCGTCCAGCGCGTCCAGCGACCGTCGAGGCAACCGGCGGCGTGAGCCGGGCGATGCTCTCCATCGCCGGCGCGGTGTTCTTCTGCGGCCTCATCGGGATGGGCCTGGAGATCGTCTGGTTCCGCTTCCTGAGCAGCGTGCTCGGCGGGACTCGTGCGGTCTTCTCGCTCCTCCTCGCGGTGATCCTGATCGGGATGTGGGCCGGCTCGACCAGCGGCGGCTATCTCGCGCGTCGCTTTGGTCACCCGGTGCGCTGGCTGATCTTCGCGCAAGCCGCCCTGATCGTCAGCACGCTCTGGCTGGTCGCGACCTTCGACGTCGGGGCGCTGCGCGCGCTCGGTGATCGCTGGGAAGGGGAGGGAGGGAGGCTGCTCGAGACGATGTACGCGTTGCACGCGATCGTCCCGGTGGTCGCGCTGCCGTCGCTGCTCCTCGGCTTCTCGTTCCCGCTCGCGAACGCGGCGATCCAGGCCGCCAGCGCCAGCGTCGGGAAGCGCGCCGGCGCCCTGTACCTCGCGAACACGCTGGGCGCGGTGCTCGGCTCGCTCCTCACCGGCTTCGTGCTCCTGCCGCGCCTCGGCATGCAGTCGGTGCTCACCGTGATCACCACCTTCGCGCTCGCCAGCATCGTCCTTCTGGCGATCGCGTCGGCGGAGCGCAAAGCGGCGCTCTACGGCGTGTTCCTCGTGGCGGTGGCGATGATCGGCTGGCTACGCCTCGCGCCGGATCACCTGGTGCTGCGCACGTTCGCCGAGGTGGACGGGAAGGTCATCGACGTCAGCGAGGGCATCGGCGAGTCGATCGTCGTCTCCGAGCGCACCGAGGACGGAAAGACCTTCCGCACGCTCAACACCAACGGCCACAGCATGTCCGACACCAGCCCGATCGCGATGCGCTACATGCGCGCGTTCGTCCACGTGCCGCTGCTGATGCTGGAGGCCCCGCAGCGCGTGCTGGTGATCTGCTTCGGCGTCGGCAACACCGCGCACTCCGCGTCGCTGCACCCGTCGCTGTCCGAGATCCACATCGCCGACCTCTCGCGTCACGTGCTGAGCCACGCCTCGTTCTTCACGTCGACCAACCACGACGTCCTGGCCGACCCGCGTGTCTCGGTCTTCGTGAACGACGGGCGCCAGCATCTGCGCATGATGCCGGACGCGACCTACGACCTCGTGACGCTCGAGCCGCCGCCGATCGCCTTTGCCGGCGTCTCCGCGCTCTACAGCGAGGAGTTCTACCGGCTGGCCCGATCCAAGCTCAAAAACACCGGATATTTGACCCAGTGGCTCCCGGCCTACCAGATCCCGGAGGATCACGTGCGGGCCGCGGTGCGGGCGTTCATCGACGTGTTCCCCGACGCGGTGCTGCTCGCCGGAACGACGCAGGAGCTGATCCTGATCGGCAGCCCCGGCGGAGCTCCGATCGTCGATCCGATCGTGATGCTGCGTCGCGCGGCCGAGCGCGGCGGCGTGCTCCCCGACCTCGAGAGCATCCACCTCGCCACGCCGGTCGAGATCGCCGGCCTGTTCCTCGCGCCTTCGCCGGTGATCCAGCGCGCCAGCGAGGGCGTCGCCCCGATCAGCGACGATCATCCGATCATGGAGTACGGCATCTTCGCCTTCACCAGGACCAACTATCCGCCGGATCTGATGGACGTGACCGCGGTGAAGAGCTGGTGCCCGACCTGCTACGAGGGCGATCATCTGGCGCCCGGCTTCGAGGCGCTCGACGCGTACCTGAAGGTGCTCGGCAGCTTCTACGGATCCGACGCCTTCCTGCGGAACGACTCGCGGCCTTCGCGGATCCGCCTCTTGCCCGCCGACGATCCGGCGATGGAGACGGCGTTCAGCGCGAGCAGCTTCCTGCGCTCGACGTGGCGGAAGACGAGCTCGACGAAGACCTCGACCGCTCATCCCTTTTGACGGAGCAGCCACCAGCGGCCGGAGGGCTCGACCGGGCAGCGTGCGGCGAGCTCGCGGTCGATCGCGAACGGCGCGAACAGCGGCGCCAGCGCCTCGGCCCTCTCGAAGCTGAAGATCGCGAACAGGCCGCCCGGTGAGAGCACCCGCCGCACGCGCTCGGCGTAGAGGGCGCGCTTCGGAGCGCTCAGATCGCTCGCCGGCCCGAACACGTCGAGCACGAGATCGAAGGGGCCTTCGAGCGGCGGATCTCCGATCGCGGTCGCGGTCCCCAGCACGAACCTGAGCCCGGGTGCTCGCCGGCGGGCCTGCGCGATCGCGCGCGCCGAGAGATCGAGGCCGGTGGTGTCCCAGCCCTTGCCGGCGAGGGCGATCGTGTCGCGACCTACCCCACATCCCGCGTCGAGCGCGCGCCGCGGCGTGACCTGATCCAGGGACAGGAACGGCAGACGTGTTGGTGGCCCACCGTCCCAGAGCGCGCGCCTGCGCCCGTAGTACTCGCGGAAATAAAATGCGTGCTCGGAGAGCGAGAGCTCCGCCCAGCGCGCGCGCACGTTCACCCCTCAGGCCTAGCACCGTTTGCGTCAGCCTGCCCGGCTTGCGACGATGTCGCCCGGTGGAAGGTCCGGGCATCGATGCGCACGATCCGATGATCGGTCGGACGCTGGGTAGATTCGTGATCCTGTCGCGGCTCGGCTCGGGCGCGATCGGCGTCGTGTATCGCGCGCTCGACACCAGCACGGGCAGCGACGCGGCCGTGAAGGTGCTGCTCACCGAGCAGCCCACGGCGCACAATGCCGCGCGACGGTTGCAGCGCGAGGCTGCTTTCACCGCGCGAATCGACCACCCCAACGTGGTCCAGATCCTCGACGTCGGCAGCGAGATCGACGCCACCTACGTCGCGATGGAGCTCATCAACGGCGCCTCGCTCGAGCAGCTCATCGCCATGCACGGGGCCCTGCAGCCGGCCCGCGCGGCGCGCATCGCGAGCGACATCGCCGCTGGACTGGCCGAGGCCCACGCGAACAACGTCGTCCATCGCGACCTCAAGCCCGCCAACGTGATGATCGAGGTGGGACGGCCCGAGCGCGCCAAGCTGGTCGACTTCGGCGTCGCGCGCCTCTTCGACACCGAGGAGACCGACAAGCTGACCCCGCTCACGCGTGAAGGCTTCACCGTCGGCACACCCTCGTACATGGCGCCCGAGCAGTTCAACTCGGGCGACGTCGGGCCCGAGGCCGACCTCTACGCGCTGGGCCTCTTGCTCTACGAGATGCTGGCCGGTGCGCCCGCGTTCGCCGGCACGCTGCGCGAGGTCGTGCTGAAGCAGATGACCGCGTCGACGCCCCCGCTGCCGAGCTACGAGGGGCTCGAAGAGTGGGTCACGCGGCTCACCGAGAAGCTCCCCGAGGAGCGCCCGAAGACAGCCGCCGAGGTGCGCGATGCGCTGCGCGCGCTGGCGAATGTGCTCGACGTGATCCCGCGCGCGCCGATCTCGCAGCGCCGCATCACGCCGTCGAGCGCGGCGGCGGTCAGCCCCCTGGCCGAGGACGTGCTCATACCTCTGGATCTCGATGGTGCCAGCTTGCTGACCAGCAGCGCGCTCGAGATCGAGCCGTCCCGGCGACGGCAGCGCTGGCCGTGGATCGCGATCGCCGCAGCCGCCCCGATCGCCCTCGGCGCGTGGGTGTTCGCGCGTTCGGCCCCGGTGTACGAAGCGGCCGTGCTCGCGCCCGCGCCTCCGCCCCCGGTCGAAATGCCGCTCCAGGTGACCTCGGCCGTCGCTGCGCCCGCCGCGACCCGACCTGCGACGCTGGTCGAGCCGGCGGCCGTGCGGCCTCGCCCGCGCGCCTCGTACGAAGTGGTGGTGCAGGCGCTCGACGAGGTCTCCGCCGCGCTCAAGAAGCGCGACCCGGCGCAGAGACAGCCCCGCCTGTGGGATCGCTACGCCGAGCTCTGGGAGGACAACCGCCGCGATGCGCCTCCCGAGCGGCAGGCCCGCTTGCTCGCCGAGATCCGCCAGCTCGGGCGCGACGTCGCGAAAATCTCGCATTGAGAGGCGCGATCACGCACCTCCACGTCTCGCTCTCGGGAATGCCCAAAAATCCGGTCGAAAAAGCCGAAATCCGCGCGGGCGGCGTCGTCGGGGACAAGCAGCGGAACCTGCAGTACCACGGTGGCCCGATGCGCGCGGTGAGCATGCTGTCGCTCGAGGTGATCGAGCGCATCGCCGCCGAGGGCCACCCGATCCGCCCTGGATCCACCGGTGAAAACATGACGCTGACCGGGCTCGACTGGGATCTGATGATCCCTGGCACCCAGCTCACCTTCGACAACGGCGTGCTGCTCGAGCTCACCACGTTCGCGCCGCCGTGCCGTACGATCCAGGGATCGTTCGAGGGGCAGCGCATCAGCCGCCTGAGCCAGAAGGTGCACCCCGGATCGAGCCGGATCTACGCGCGCGTGCTGGTCGAGGGCGAGGTCGTGGTGGGCGAGGGCGTGAGCGCCTAGTAGCTCTGCACAGTGAAGTTGAAGGGTTGAGGCCGCCGATCCATCTCGCCTGGCTGCGTTGCGCCGCCTCGACAGACGCAGAGTATGCCGTCGGACGGCGCGCCTTG
>Ga0105047_10007279_pt1 | contig 18688 bp, 12 predicted proteins | sample MAT04_FD_78384 | JGI IMG/M metagenome (GOLD analysis project Ga0105047, IMG submission 78384) | Freshwater microbial communities from Lake Fryxell liftoff mats and glacier meltwater in Antarctica - MAT-04 (megahit assembly) | ecosystem: Environmental > Aquatic > Freshwater > Ice > Liftoff... | reverse complement strand
GCTTGGATCACGCGACGGGCGGGAGAGTCCTTGGTCACGTAGCCCACGGCCCCGGCACGCAGCGCGGCGAACACGGATGCATCGTCAGCGAGGTGAGTCAGTACGACCACCGGAAGACTGGGATGTTGCTCGCGGAGGCGTTGCGTGGCCGCGAGGCCACCCATGCCGGGCATCTCCAGGTCCATCAGCACCGCGTCGGGCACCGGTACGGGCGCGGCCTTGGCCAGACCCTGAAACATGGACTCGGCGTCGGGGAACGGCGTGATCGTCGTGAGTTCCGGCTCCAGCCCTAGTAAATGAACCAGCGCATTGCGGATCGCCGCTTCGTCGTCCACCACAAAGACGTTCATGCCGGGCTGCCCGTGCGCGGCAAGACTAGCCGGAGTCGAGTGCCCCGGTCCGCCCGAGCCGCCAGACTCAGTTCACCGCCCCGATCGCGCGCACCGGTGCTCAGGGTTTCCAGTCCGTAGCCCCACGCCGAGTTAGGGGCGATCCCCGCGCCATCGTCCTCAATCAGGATTTCCAAACAAATTTCATCTTGGCGCAAGGTGATGGTAATCCTTTCGGCGGACCCGTGCTTTGCGGCGTTAGTTAATCCCTCCTGGCACGCTCGAAACGCGAGGGACTCCTCGGCGGGAGCGATCGCGGTCCAAGGAGCATCCCACTTCACCTCCACACCAATCCCGGTGCGCTGCTCGAACCACTGGGCCAGGAGTTGCACGGCCTCGGGCGTGGGCATGACGGGGCGGTCCGGGGCCGTCCGGCGGACTAGAAGCCGTAGCTCATCGTTCACGTGCCGAATCGCCTCGGACTCTCGCGCGGCGGCCTGCTTGGCCGGATCACTTTGCCCGACGGTGAGGGCGAGAACATCGAGCCGTAGGGCGATCGCCACTAGCGATTGTTGCACGCCATCGTGCAAACCATTCGCCAGTCGCCGTTGACTCTCTAGCCGGGCCAACGCGGCTTCGGCAGTCCCGAGTGACTGAGTCAAATGAGTGAGGAGGGAAGCCAAGATCGCGAAGAAGCACGTCTGGAACGCAAAGTAGGCGTACCGGAGTTCGCCGAGTCCGCTTGGTCCCTGAACCATTAGCCAGCTCAGTGATGCCAATACGCCGACCCCGAGCGCGAACGCCGTTTGCCGAGTGAAGGCGGCTTGGATGATGGGCAGGACATACAGCATCACTGCCCACGAGTCAGGCTCGGGCCGCGAGATCGCGAGGGCGGCGGTGATGACGGCGGAGTCGAAGATCGGCCAAACGTAGGCAAGGTGGGGTGCCGCACCTGGCGGTCGGTTCCACGCCCACCAGGTGCGGACCATCAGGACCAACGCCGTGAGGCTATAGAGGCCGCGCAGCCCGGCAAGAATGGAGACGGCGACGTCCTCGGGCCGCCCAAGCCAGCCCGGGAACACCGCCCACGCTAGCGCAAATAGTACGCACAGCCAGAGATGCACGAGGTAGCGCCGTTCACACCGACGGGTTAGGTCATGCCGTGCCGCGAGTTCGTCGACCTCCATCACGATCCATTGTAGTGCCGAAACCCCGGCCCTACGCCCGGATTAGTAATGGGTCAACGAGAGCGATCCGCCCACCCAGGTGTCTCGCGCCGTGGAGTTTGTCACTCGCCCCATGGCCTGGGCCTGGACCGCGAGGTTGCCCAGCACCGTGGCCTCGTCGGGTCCGGCAATCACCGCTCGTCCGGAGAGGGCGGATAATGCCTGGTTAAACGCTACGCTCCGCGAGCCACCCCCGGCGACGCGGATCGTTCGGAAGTCGCGGCCCGTCACTCCGCCCAAGCCCGCCAGAGCGTTGACCGTGCTCTGCACCATGCTGCGCAGGGCCACTCCCGCCCAGGCGCAGGCGTCGCGGGGCTCGACGGATAAGTGCGAGCGCAGTAATTCGCGCATCGAAGGTGGATTGAAGAATGCTTCGTCGTCGAGGTCCACCGCCGGGGCGTCTTGCCAAGGGGCTTGGGCCAGCCACGTCGGGATGTCCACCTCGGGGTTCAGTTCCTCGTGGAGGCGATTGACCACCCAGAACCCGGGAATGTTTTTGAGGAGGCGGACCTTGCCGTCGACGGTGCGCTCGTTGGTGAGGTTAAACTCGGCGGCAGCGGGGGTGGCGATGGGGGCGTCAATCACGGTGCCCAGCAAGGTCCACGTGCCGACATTTAGGAAGGCCGTGCGCTCGTCTAGCGGACCGAGCCCGGCGACGGCCGATGCCGAGTCGTGGCCGCCTACCCGCACGAGGTTCACGTTGCCGCGCTGCCCCACGATCGTCCCGGCCGGTGCGGGCGCATGATCTGGGATCGGCCAACCCGCCAGGGCAAATGCCTCGGCGGACCAGTTTCCGTCCAATCCCATCAGCTGCGTGGTGCTGGCGTGGGTGGTCTCGTGCCCTGAACTGACCCCTAAAAGTTGGTGGAGCAGCTCGGGCAGGATGAGCCAGCGGGCGCGCTCGGGTAGCGTCGGATCTTCCTCCCGACGGGCGATCAGCTGATAGATCGTGTTAAACGGCTGGTGCTGGACGCCGGTGAGTCGGTAAAGCTCGTCGCGGTGATCGGCATAGCGGGCGAAGACCTCCGCGTGGACCGGATCGCGGTAAGCCACCACGGGCTGGATGAGCCCGCCTTGGGCGTCCACGAATCCGTGGTCCACGCCCCAGCTATCAATGCCCAACGAGGCCCGTTCGAAGTTGGTTTCGGCGTAGCTCAAGGCCGATTCGCAGAGGCCGAGTAAGGCGTCGAGGTCCCAAGTTAACCGGCCATCAATCACCTTCGGGGTGTGCCGAACTTGTTCCACAACCCGAAATCCGAGTCGCCCATCGCCTTCTTCCGCGACGGCGAACCGCCCCGAGGTCGCCCCAAGGTCGACCGCTACCATCCCAAACGCCTGCTTCATCACCGGTCCGTAGCTTACCGACGGACTTCGATTCGGTGCATTGTGGGGTATTGGTCATGCGAGACTAACTCGCGCCCATCGGGCCAGACCCGCCAGGTCAAGACTTCGTAGCCCGGCTTACCGCCATTCCGATGGCGCACGGTTCCCGGATCGACCGCGTAGGTCGCCGGCGGCTTGGTAGCCAGCACTTGAGTCTCAACGCGGGGCCTGAGCGGCACTGGATGGTCCGCCCGAAGCTGAACGCGCAGGCGTCCGCCAACCGCCCGGGCGTCCACCCGAACCGGGAAGTTCCAGGGATTACGCAAGCGCAGATCAATGTCGGGATAAGCCACGGCAGCGTCGCGTCCCGGCGGGGCGTAGCTCGCGGCGAATTGGTGAGGATGCCGCTCGATAATGTCCATTCCCGCCATCAGCGCGGCGTGGTACAGCGTGGTAGAGGTTTGGCAAACTCCGCCGCCCCACGAATCGATCAGCTGGCCGTTGTAACTGACCGGGGCTCGGCGGTAGCCCTGATCTCGGGTCCAAGATCCCACGCGCTGATTGAACGACCATACTTCGCCCGCCCGGATGACCGCTCCGTTAAGGCTTGCGGCACATCGCTCAGCATTCAGGCGTTGCGCGCGGGTTCGACCCGCCAGCGAGGTTTCGGCGAGCGCGATGGGCCGGTCGGCGGGGGGTGCCATCCATGCGGCCGTAGCCCCGATCACGCCGAGGAATAGAACCGCCGCCCCCGCGACCCAACCCGGTGGCTTGGTCACGGTCGTACCTCTACCCGAATGTCGGTGGTCGAGACCCGCGCCGAGGGCGCGTAGAATGATGAAACCGTGGCCGGGAGCGCCGTCGTCTTGCCTGGGGCCTCGGCGCGATAGTTCAGCTGAATCAAGCTCTCGCCCTTTGGCAAGTCTCGGATGAAGCAGACCACGCGTTGGTCAAGCACTTGGAGTCCCGAGAACCACCAATTCCACGTCTCAGGGTCCTCCGTTTCTGAGCTCCGTAGGTTAGCGGGGGTGGGGATTTCAACCAACAGATAGTCCATTGGTCGTTCGGCTCGAATCCGGAGCACGCCGCGCACCACCTCGCCGTTGGCAAAGGACGTCGCGACGGGGCCGGCGACGAGTCGGCGCGTGCCGTCATTCTGCGCCTCCACCGTGAGTCGATGGAAGCTACGGTCAACCTTTAGCCCGGGGAACTCGTTGATTGCTTCGAACCGATCGGCCAACACCACTTGGCGTACGGTGAACGAGGCATACAGCCGCCCCTCGCCCTGAGAGTTCACCGCTACCTGGTGCGCGCCAGTGGCAACGCGGTCCCACGGTACAACAAACTGGCGCACCGGTTGGCGCAAGATCGTCGCGCGATCTACGGCGAACTCGCCCATGGGCTTGCGGTCTTGTTGAACCTGGACAGTGCCGTTCGACTCGAGCTCTCGCGTCTGCGCCAGGTAGTCCGTTAGTCCCACCAGGATCAGCGCGGTGTCCCGCGTACTGGTCCAACGGTTGCCTGATCGCGCCTTCAGCAAGTAACTCAGCACGGACGATTGGAGCGCAGGATTCACCCGGAGCGTCGTCAGGACCTCAAACCCTCGCGCGGTGGTTTCGAGTCCTGCATAGGCGTCGTCCGTCCAGCGCGCAAGCGGGCCTTCGCGCACGACGCGCTTGGTCAGGACTTGCACGGCCGCCGTTTGCCGCCCGCGCCAAGCGTCCCTGGCTTTCGCGTCGGCGGTTCCGGCCCGGCGGGCACTGCCAAGGGCCACGAACGCGACGGCCTCATCGTCTAGCTTGCCGAGCGGTAAGTTCATCAACGCTAGGTCAAGGCCACCGGTATCGCCGTAGAGGCTGAGGGCGTAGCCTAAGTAGAGCCAGTCGCGGGCATGGTCGCGCAGTTGCGCGGGCGTTGGCCGTTGCTCACGCGCCCAAACGAGACCCCGTTGGCGCATGCCTTGCGGCACCTGAACGCCCGCTCGCTCGGCCCGCCATAGACCTTCCAAAACGTACGCGGTCATGTACGGGTCGGCCTGGTCGTTCTGGAACCAACCCCAGCCTCCGCTGGCGCTTTGCAACACCGCGAGACGGGCCAGGGACTGGGCCTCGACATCGGGGAGCCTGGCCGCCAGTTCGGGCGTCGGGAGCCCGAGCCGCTGGAGCGAGTGGGCGACCACAACCGCCGGCATGAACCGGCTCATGGTCTGTTCGGTACAGCCGTAGGGGAAGTCAATGAGGCCATCCAGCGCCGTCAGCAGGGATCCGGCCAGGGTAGGGGAGAGGTCCAAGGTTGCCGTCCCGATGGGGGAATCGGGCTCCCGCCGGAAGTCGAACTTGGCCGACTCACCGAGGGCCAAAACACGGGCTTCGGTTGTGACGACCTCACGGCCCCGGGGTTGAACTTGGATCACGGCCTGCACGCCGTCGCTCAGCTTGTCGCTTGCCCAGGCTTTAGCAATTAGCGAACCCTCGCCGTAGCTGGGCGTCTCGATCATCCAATCCGCCGAGGTGGTCTGTCCCGCCCCCACGCGGACGCGCTGGCGCGTTGCCCCTTGCACCACGATGCGTTTTCCGGTGAGTTCCACGTTGACCTCGGCGTCGGCGTCGCTCCCGTTCGAAACCATGACACTGGCGCGAAGTTGGTCGCCTTGGACCATCGTGCTAGGCACCGTGATGCGCGCTACCAGGTCTCGGCGTGAGACCACCGGCGACCGCGCGCGGCCCGTGCGTCCGCCGTCGTCCACCGCCCATGCGGTGGCCCGCCAAGTGGTGACGTTCTCGGGAAGATCGACGGTGACCGTGGCATCCCCGTGGGCATCGGTCACGACGGTCGGAATCCAGGCTGCGGTGTCGCGGAACTTCGTCCGAACTTTGAGGTTGGCCGGGGCTTTGTCGCCGCCGTCCAAGTACAGCTCGGGGAATGAGTAGTCCGTGTTCACCATCGGCGAATGGGCGGGCCAAAGCGCACCAGCGAAGTCGAACATGTCCTCTCGCACCGCGTAAATGCTCTCATCCACCACGGCGAGGGCGACGTCGGCCGAGATAGGTTGACCGTCGGGCAATGTCGTCTTGATCCGGTAGGTAACCCGGTCGCCGGGACTGACCCGGGTGCGGTCGGGGGTGACCGTGACCTTAAGGTCCTTCGCGGCCAACCCCACCCGAACCCGACGCTCGGCTTGGTTGAACTGCTTATCGACGATCTGGCAGACATTGACCCAGCCTCCGCCCAGCAGGGCGTCGGCGATGGGGAACTCAATGGCGGCCGCGCCGGACGAGGCATCAACCACCCAGTGGCGCAGAATCCCCTCCGATTCGAGGGTCACGAGGACCGAACTTGGCCGGGACACCCGAATCAAGGCCCGGGCGTTTTGGCCGACTTCGTAACGTCGTTGGTCAAGCTGGACTTGGACCGTGCTTGCGATCCGAGGCGCGGGGCTTGCGCTGGCCCAGATGAACGCGCTGGACTCGGCGAGGATCGTCCGTCCGGCGCGGTCCAACGTGGTGCAGCGCACCGCAAAATCACCTTGCCGATCGGGGAATAGGCGCAACCTGGCCTGGCCCTGGGCGTCGGTGGTCACCGTTCGCTTTCCCATCGCCATGAACCGTGACCGCGAGGTGCGGCTATTCCAGTCCTGGTAGCCGTAGGCCACTTCGACGACTTGACCCGCAACCGGGGCGTCGTCTGTGCGGTTGGCCACGTCCAGGGTGACTTCGATGGGTTGCTTCGGGGTGCTAAAACTGGTGGAGAGTTGGGCTTGGAGGCTGACATCCCCGCGCACGAGACGCACCTGACCCTTGCCCTCAAAGTACTGACCGTCGTTCTCCGTGCCTGAGACGTTGAACGTTAAAAGGGTGTCCTGGCTTAGGTCTTGGTCCGTGGTCGCTTCGGCGGGAGCGTACGTAATGATCGCTTCACCTTGGTCGTTGGTGGTGCTTTCAAGTTCCTCCACATAGTCGCCCAACCAGTCGCCGTAGCTGGCCTCATCGACTTCTGCGTCGTCAAAGTCGCCTTCCCATAAGGGGCGACCAAATACCATGACGGCGAGTTTTGCGCCGACAACCGGGCCGCCGTAGTAGTACTCGCACTTGACCCGAACGCGCACCGCTTGGCCGCGCACAAACGTGGGCGACTCGGGCGTCACCGTGATGCGGAAATCGGGTTTTCGGTACGCCGCGGCCTCTACGTTAGTGAAGGTTTGGCTCCCGCCCGCCTTCACGATGACGGTGTACTGACCCACCCGCTCGGTGGGAAGCCGGAACTGGCCCATCGCCGCGCCCCGGTCGTTAAGTTGCGCCGTTGTGCTGGCCACGGGGTCGCCCTGCATGTCGGTGATCTCAACCGTCACCGGCATTGGCGAGGGAGTGCGGAGGTTGTCGCGGTCGCGCTGTCGGGCGACGACCTTAAACTGCACCTCATCGCCTGGCCGGTAAACCGGACGATCCGTCCAGAATGCGAGGCGCAGATCCTCTTGCGTGGGCTCAATCCGGAATGGGGTCGTTAGGGCCGTGGAGTCGCCCTTGGTGGCGACGATCGCGAACCGATTTGCGGTCACTTGATCCACCGGGAGGATGGCGGTGCCATCCGCCCCGGTCGTTGCCCGGCGCGGAGAACGCGCCGGTTCAAACAGCTCGATCTGAACCCCGGCAACGGGACGCCCGGTAACCAAGTCGGCCACGTAGGCGAGGGTTTTCTTCCCGGTGGTTTTGGTCGTCAGCCCGATCCGGGTGACCATCAGGTACGTCCCGCGTTGGTGGTTGGCGGACTTTACCCGAACCCAATAGAGCCCCTCGGGTAAAGGTCGCATCGGCACGACCGCGTCGAACGTGCCTTCGTCGTCCCGATCCGTAACCTCAATGACCGATGACGACACTTCGCGGAACGCCGGGGACTTGTTAGGGTCCAGGATGGGCTTATCGGTCGAAACCGGCGAGAGAATCTCTCGGATCCCGCCGGCCTTGATCACGGCCGCTAAGTCAACTGCGAAAACTTGGATCGGTAGCTGGTTCTCTGGCGCGTAGCCCCGCACCTGAATCTTGGGCAATTCGTTGGGGGCAAACACGTGCTGGCTCGTGTAGAGCTCCACGTAGGGCATCGAGGGCACGGCTTTCACCTTGAGTGCGGTACTTTCGCCCTCCTTGACGGTGATGGTTTGGGCCTCGCTCGAGTGTGATTCGCTATAACAGAACACCTCATACTCACCGGCAGGGACACGTTCAAGCATGAACTTGCCGTCCTTGCGGGAACGCGTGTTGAGTCCGCGTTCGGACTCAGGGGTTCCCGTTTTTGCGTCCAAGTAGAGGTAGGCGCGGCGGATCGGTTGTCCCGTGACCGAGGAGATCACGACGCCCGTGACCGTGCCGGTCGGCGTTTGCTGACTGATGCTGACGCCGATTAAGCCCAAGGCGAGGGCCAAGGCGACGATCGTAGAAATCCAGATCTTGAGGTGAGACATTTAGGCGGCCTCTTCGGGGGTGAGGGCTCGGCTCCGCGTGGCCAAGATGGCTGCGCCCAACAGGGCGACCAGCAGGGCGACGGCCGGGTAGGCCAAGAATTGGAGCTTCTCAGCGCGGGTCAGCATGGTTTGGTTATAGAGTGGGTCCACCAGAACGGCAAGGAACCCGAGTGCGCCTCCCGCCCAAGCGAAGGCCGCCAGAGAGGCTTTGGGTCCGGGCCGGACAAATAGCGCAGACATCGCGACGCCGAGGACAAAACCGAGGATGCCCTCCTGACCCAGCGTGATCGGGATGAGTGCGATGAGGCCAGCGGCGACAACTCCCACCAGCACCCCCGCGATGCGGGCCGCCGCGCATCGGTGCTGATATTGGCGACCCCATTCGATCAAGGCCACCGCCGAGAGCCCGCCCAGTAGGATCCCCACTAGGCCATACATCGCGCTGATGTCGTAGAAGCGGGTGATGTAAGGGTGCGCCTCGCGCCATAGACGCAAGCTCAGAAGCGCCATCAAGGGAACGAGGGCGGTAAGGAGTTGGGGTCGTTGGAGCACGAGTGCGCCGGCAACGGCGGTCAGGGTGGTGATGCCCACGCCAAACCCATGACCGGCTTTGTACTCCAAAGCACCGATGACAACGGCGATGAGGGCGCCGAGGATGAGTAAACCGGGTTGGCGGAGGTCAAGGGACCACGCGATACCCATCGCCACGAGTCCACCTCCGAGTCCCCAGGCGATCGCCGGGTCTCGAAAGTAAGTGAACGAGAGCAGAATCCCGATGAGCGTAAACCCCAGGACCGCGCCAATCTTGGCGGGTGGCGCAAACTTTGGATTGGTTTCGGCGACAAAGGCCAGGATCAGGGTGACCACGGCGGCCACCAGGCACAGCACCACGGCGGCGTGCGCCGGGCGGAATCCGGGTCCGGCGAATCCAAAACCACTCGCCAAGGCGACGACCGGGACCAGGCTGGCGGTAGAGAGCAGGGCGGTTTGCGCCCGATGGGCCAGCCACGCTAATCCCAGCAACACGAGGGATGCGGTCGCGACGGCCGCACTCGTCAACAGCCACTGATCCGCGGCGGGCGCGATGGCCCAGGCGGTGGCCATCGCGACGGAGGCCAGCGCGACGGCCCCGGGCACACGCGTGCCGCGAGCCCCAGCCACCGCCGCCGGCAGGGCAACAGCGAGTCCCCAGCCGTAGGCGCGCCACTCGGGACGGACCACTACCAGGACTAAGCCCACAAGGCCGACGAGGACGCCCAAGTAGTCCGCACGTTTACGCGACCACTCGATACCCGCCGGACCCGCGACCGACAGCAACGCGACCGCAGTCGCAATCCAAGGCAAGCTCCAACCCATCTTTGTTTCCGATCAAGGCCATGGCAAGACGCGTTAAGCGGCCTCCCGTATCATGGAAGACGTGCCAGGTATCCCGGAGGTACCGATAGATTTGTCCCTCTTGAATTTAGTCCAGTTGGATGCGGGTGAGCGGGTAATCCATGAGCCACCGGTGCGAATCATGCACGGCCTCTCCCGGTTCGGATTGGATGCGCTGATACTGCCCGTTGGCGTCCATCGACCACGATTTCTGGTTGTCCTGTAGCCCCGATTTCAGCACGATGTCCCACAACAGCTTGACGAGTTCGGGCCGGACGACGGGTACCAAGACCTCGATGCGCCGGTCGAGGTTACGGCGCATCAAGTCGGCACTCCCGATGAGCGCCTCTAAATCGCCGCCATTGCGGAACGCGTAAATCCGGCTGTGCTCCAGGAACCGGCCGACGATGGATCGCACCCGGATGTTCTCGCTGAGGCCGGGCACCCCCGGTCGTAAACAACAGATACCGCGAACGATCAGTTCAACGGAGACCCCCGCCGTGTTGGCTACATAAAGGGCATCGATGACTTCGGGGTCAACGAGGCTGTTGAGCTTGAAGATAATTTGCCCGTCGCCGTGCGCTTGGTGCCGTTCGATCTCCCGGTCAATGCGCTCGATGATGCCTTCGCGTAGGTTGTAGGGCGCGACGAGGAGCCGGCGGAACTTGGTCTGGCGACCAAACCCCGTCAGAACGTTGAAGAGCTCCGCGACGTCTTGCACGATCTCGGGGTCGGCGGTAAAGAGCCCAATATCGGTATAGATGCGCGCCGTGATGGGGTTATAGTTGCCCGTGCCGATGTGGGCGTAGCTCTTGAGGCGCCCGCCCTCGCGACGGACGACCAGGCAGAGCTTGCCGTGGGTCTTGAGCTCGGCAAACCCGTAGGTGACGTGGGCCCCCGCTTGTTCCAGCGCACGAGCCCAGACGAGGTTATTGGATTCGTCGAACCGGGCTTTCAGCTCCACCATCGCGGCGACTTGCTTGCCCGACTCGGCGGCGGCGAGGAGCGACTCGACGATCGGGGATTCACTACCCACGCGATACAGCGTTTGCTTGATGCCGATCACGGCCGGGTCGGTGGCGGCCGTGTCGACAAATTTTTCGACGCTATCGAAACTATCAAAGGGATGGTGGACGAGGATGTCGCGCCGCGAAATGGCATCAAACAGGAGCGAAGCCCGACCCACGTCCTTGGCGGTGTGGGGGTGATGGGTTGGGTAGCGGTGCTGGGGCCGCTCGATGCGGGCGATCTCCCAGAGGGCTTCCAGCCCAAGGATGCCGTCAATCCCAAATACGTCGGTCTCTTCAAGTTCCAGAAGGGTCATCAGCCGATGCCGAACGGCCTCGGGCATAGCGTCCGCGCATTCCAGGAGCACGGGTGCGCCAAATCGACGCAACCGGATCGATTGTTCGATGGCGTTCAGAAGGTCGGCGGCCTCAAGCTCGCGGATTTCTATGTCGGCGTCCCGAAGTACGCGGAAGGTGTAGGCGCCTTTCACTTCTACTCCAGGGAAGAGGTTGGCGAGGTTGTGCTGGATCACCTCCTCAAGGAAAACGTACTCGTGCCGTCGTTTGTGAAGCCGGATGAGGCGGGGTAGGACGCTGGGAACCTTGACCCGCGCGAGTTTCGTGCCGGTTTCGGCATCCTCTAACTCCACAGCAAGGTTCAGGCTACGGTTACTGATGAACGGCGCGGAAGGGGTGGGGTGGAGCAGAAGCGGCGTGCAAACGGGGAAGATGTCGCGTCGGAAAACCTCTTCCAGAGTCTGCTTTTGTCGGGCGGTGAGCTCGTCGTAGGTCCGGACGTGAATACCCGCCGTCGCCAAATTTGGGACGAGGTCGCGAGTGAACAGGTCGCTGGCCTCACGCCGCATCGGGCGCGCGAGCTCGGCAATCATGGCCAACTGCTCTTCAGGATTCAGGCCGTCGGGGGTGAGTTCTACGACACCGCCTTCGTATTGCTCGATCAAGCCCGAGACCCGCACCATGTAGAACTCGTCAAGGTTCGATTCGAAGATCGCCAGGAACTTCAGGCGCTCCAGAAGGGGGTTGTCGGGGTTACCCGCCTCGGCTAAAACGCGACGGTTGAATTCCAGCCAACTGGCCTCGCGATTGATGTACCGCTGGCTCAGAGCCGGCCCGTCGTCGGGGCTTTTCACGGACGACATCCGCTGAGTCCTCCCGCGTAGAGCTCAAGGATTGCGCCCTCTCGAACGCCAAATTCACTCACCACCATTTCATTCTGCCTGACCAGCCGTAGCAATGCACTGAGGACGGCGGAACCAGGGACTAAAGTTGACGCCCGTTTGGTCTTTACTAGGAATCTCCGCTCAATTTGGCTGACGGGAAGCCGTGCTGCCGACCAGCGAATGTAGTCCAGCTCTTCCAGAGCCACTCGCCGCTCGCCGTCGGGATGAAGCGCCCGCCAAATTCCCCGCGCGACGCCGCCGCTGGCGATGACGCCCATGACCGGCACGCGCGAGACCTTCGCCCGGATCAGGCCGTTGACGAAGTCGTCCAACAGTTGGAGCGATTGGGGTGGGCACGGTTGGGCGAGGTTAAGTTGGTCGGTGAGGACCCCCGTGCCAAGGGGGAGGCTGACGTTTTCCACGAGGTGCGAGTCGAACCACCGAGCAACCTGCACGCTGCCACCGCCAACCTCCACAAATAAGCCGGGGTCGGTGAGGTGGGTGTCTAGAGCGGCCCCGGCAAGGCTCAGTTCGGCTTCGCGTTGCGGCGGAATGATCTCCACGTTGATGCCGGTTTCGGTGGCCAAGCGGGCGATGAGGGCAGCGTGGTTCGACGCCCGACGCATCGCCTCGGTAGCGAAGACGTACAGGGACTCGGCCTGCAAGCCCGCGGCCATGATGCGGAAATTCCTCAACGTCGTCACCAACTCGGTGGCGAGGATCTCTGGGATCTCGCCGGTCCGACTCACCACTTCGCCTAGCGAGAGCCAGACACTCTCGTTTCGGATTCGGCGAATCCGCTGACCATCGTAGCTCCCAATGAGGAGGTGGGCGGTGTTACTGCCGATGTCGGCGGCCGCCAGTATCCGACGCATTGCCAGAGAGTATGGCATTCCCACGGGCTCGCTCGTCCGGCAGAATCGGCTACGCTATCGAAAGGCATGAGTGTTCCGGCTTACCCTCGTTTACAAGAAGCGCTGCTGTATGCGGCGAAGCACCATCGCGATCAGGATCGGGAAGGGTCGTTCCCCTTGCCGTACATCACGCACCCGATCGATGTGGTGTGTCGCCTCCGCTATACCGGCGGCATTGTGGATGAAGAGGTGCTGGCGTCGGCCGTACTTCACGATTTGATAGAGGAAACGAACGTGAGCCTTCAAGAAATCGGGGACCGGTTTGGGGGCCGGGTGGCGCAGCTTGTGCACGAGATGACCCGGGAAGAGCCCGATACTGAAACGCGCGCCCAGATGGACAAGGACGCGATATGGGAGCTCCGTACGGGCTTGCTGCTCACCGAGATTCGCGAGCGGATGTCGGACGAAGCCCGCACGGTGAAGCTGGCGGACCGACTTTCGAACCTGTCGGAAGCTGTGCGGACCCGCGCGCCCGAGCGGTTGGCGCGTTACATTCGACAAACCCGATTGATCTTGGAGGCGATTCCTCGAACCGTGAATCCCGCTCTATGGGACGCTCTGACGGCCGAAGCCAACACAATCGAGGCCGAACGGTTTCCGGCCTAGGTCGGTCGTCCCATCGGGTTTCGTGGCAACGAGTGACCGCAAATCTGAACCATTTTTAGGGACGAACGGCTCGGTGTGAGCAAGTTCGGGATGAACTGCTGTATAGTCTGTTCGGTATGTTGAGCGGCAGTCTTGGGAGTACGAAGTCGACAGGCACCAATTTGGTGGCTGGGTTTGGTATTCCTTTGCGGCTCATCGGGCTTCTTAGCGTTCTTCTTCTTACCGACGATTAACCCGGGAAGCTGCGACCTTACGCGACAAAGAAGCCTTCCCGGATACGCCGGGAAGGCTTCTTTGCTGTACGGACCATCGTTGGTCTCGTGAGGTCGACCGATGCCTTGTGACGCCGACGATGGAGTCGGTCGGGCCCCGACGGCGGAGCAGGAACCACGGATATGGCGAGAACCGGATCTCAGATTGTAATGGAAGCCCTCGTTCGCGAGGGTGTGGAAACGTTGTTTGGCTATCCAGGGGGCGTTGTCCTTCCGCTGTACGACGAAATGTTGCAGTGGCCCCAGGTAAAGCACGTTTTGGTACGCCACGAGCAGTGCGCGGCGCACATGGCGGACGGCCTAGCCCGGTCCACCGGCAAAGTGGGCGTTTGCTTGGCCACCAGTGGCCCGGGCGCGACCAACCTGGTGACTGGCATTGCGACCGCGATGATGGACAGTGTCCCCATGGTCTGCATTACGGGCCAGGTGAATAGCTGGGCGATCGGCAAGGATGCATTCCAAGAGATCGATATCCAGGGCATTACTATTCCCATCACCAAGCATAACTACTTGGTGACGAACGTTGACGACCTGCCCGGGATTCTCACCGAGGCGTTCTTCCTCGCTCGGACCGGACGCAAGGGTCCGGTGTTGGTGGACATTCCGAAGGACGTCTTAATAGCCACCACGGAAGCGGACTTCCCGACGGCGACGGCGCGGCGCGGATACCACGTTCCCGGAGCCCCGTCGCAGGAATCGATCGATGAAGTGGCGCGGTTAATTGATGAATCCCAGAGGCCCGTGATCATTGCCGGGGCCGGGGTGGTGTGGTCGGAGACCAGTGCCGAACTGGTCCGCCTGGCCGAGACCGCCGACATCCCCGTCATCAACTCGCTACTTGGTCTCGGTACGATTCGCCGCGACCACCCTTTAAGCCTCGGAATGATGGGAATGCATGGCGAAGCGGCGGCGACGATCGCCGTGCAGAAAGCCGACTTGGTGCTCGGTATCGGCATCCGCTTTGACGATCGCCTAACGGGCAAGACCGCCGGCTTCGGTGGCACCGCCAAGATCGTCCACTTTGACTTGGATCCCAGCGAGATGGGAAAGACGGTCTCGCCCGTGCACGTGGTGACCGGCGACCTCGCCTTTTCCCTGCGCATGCTGAATGACGTGGTGACGCCATTGCGTCACGACGAGTGGCGGGCCGAGGTGGAGTCCTGGCAGCGCCAGTATCCTTTGGTGATTCCCGAAGGACGGTTCCTAACCCGCCACGTGATCCAGGGCCTGAGTACGGCCACTCGCGGCGAAGCCATCGTGGGCACCGACGTGGGCCAGCACCAGATGTGGGCGTCGCAGTTTTACGAGTTCACTCGGCCCTACGCCTGGCTCAGTAGCGGTGGCTTAGGCACCATGGGCTATGGTTTCCCGGCGGCGGCGGGCGCTAAGTTTGCCAACCCGGATCGCGAAGTCTGGGCGATCGTGGGGGACGGTGGATTCCAGATGACCCTGCAGGAGCTTCAAACCGCGAAGGAGCACAACCTGGGGGTGAAAATCGCCCTTATCAACAACGGATTCTTGGGCATGGTTCGGCAGTGGCAGGAACTCTTCTACGAAAACCGTCACAGTAGCGTGGCCATGGGAAATCCGGACTACGCCAAACTTGCTGATGCCTACGGCGTTCACTACCTCCGGTGTGAACGCAAGGAGGACCTCGCCGCCACGTTTGCGGCAGCCCAAGCCCACGACGGGCCGGTGCTGTGCGAGTTTGTGGTGGAAATGGAGGAAAACGTATATCCGATGGTCGCACCGGGGGCTACGAACGACAACGTCATCATGGACCCGTCGCTTCAGTCCGCGGCCGGATACGAATTGACGGGCAACCTCGTGGCCGCCCCCGCCCCCATTGCCGCCCCGGTGGTCGCCCCGACCACGACGGTGAGGAACTAAACCATGCCGATTCATCAGCACGCCATCACCGCTCTGGTCCAAAACGAGAGCGGGACCATCAACCGCATCGTTTCCTTGTTCCGTCGGCGCGGGTTCTCGCTGGCCAGCTTTACCGCGGGCGACTGTGAGCAACCCGGCTTCAGCCGACTCACCTTTCTCGTCGAGGGGGACGACGCAGTGGTTGAGCAAGTCCTCCGTCAACTCGTCAAACTGATCGACGTCGTGGAATGCCTCGATCTAACACCCGATGACCGCATCATGCGCGAAGTCGCGCTCGTCAGCTTTGACCCGGACAAGATTGATCGCGCCCAGCTGGAGGCGGTCGCCGTGGAGTTCGAGGCCAAAATTGAGTACGACGCCCCGCACTGCCTGGTGCTGATGTACGCCGGCCCGGTAAGGTTGGTCGAGCACTTTCTCCGGGCCATCTCGGCGTTCCCGGTTAAAGAGATCGTTCGCACGGGACCGTGCGCCGTCCCCGTGAGAACGTAAGCCTCCGGTCAGCCCGAACAACCGTTCCCATTCAAGATTTCGATTCCCCAACTCAATTAACTCATGGCAATCATCACTTACGAAAACAACGTTAATCCCGACCTGATCAAGGCAAAGAAGGTTGGAATTATTGGCTATGGCTCGCAAGGCCACGCCCACGCGCTCAATCTGCACGATTCCGGTGTCAACGTCCACGTGGGTTTGCACGAAGGAAGCAAGTCCATCGCGAAGGCTGAAGCCGACGGCCTAACCGTGCTCACCGTGGCCGAGTTGGCCCAGTGGGCCGACGTGTTGATGTTCTGCACGCCCGACGTGCCGATGCGCTACATCTATGCGGACCACGTGGCTCCCCACTTGCGCGCTGGCCAGATACTGATGTTCGCCCACGGTCTGAATATCCACTTCGGTCTTATCACGCCGCCCGCTGACGTGGACGTGGCGATGATCGCACCGAAGGGACCCGGACACCGTTTGCGCTACGAATACACCCACGGCGCGGGTATGCCCGCCCTGGTGGCGGTGCATCAAGACGCCACCGGCAGTGCCATGGCCCTGGCCCTTAGCTACGGTTGGGGCATCGGCAGCGCGAAAGCAGGCATCTTGGAAACCACGTTCAAAGAGGAAACGGAGACCGACCTCTTTGGCGAACAGGCCGTGCTGTGCGGTGGGATGGCCGCGCTCATTAAGGCCGGCTTCGAAACCCTGGTCGAGGCGGGCTATCAGCCGGAGGCCGCCTACTTCGAGTGCCTGCACGAGACGAAGCTGATTGTGGACCTGCTCTACGAGGGCGGCCTGAGCTACATGCGCTACTCCATCAGCGACACTGCCGAGTGGGGTGACTACGTCGCGGGACCGCGCGTCATCAACGAGCAGTCGCGCCAAGCCATGCGCGAGCTGCTCGCCGAAATCCAGGACGGTCGGTTCACTCAGCGCTGGATTGCCGAGAATGAGGCCGGACGACCCGAGATGAACCGAATTCGGCGGGAAGAGCGGCAGCACCCGATCGAGCAGGTGGGGGCGAAACTCCGCGCGATGATGCCGTTCCTCGACGACAAGACCGCCCCCGAGCAAAGCTAACCTGCCGGTTCGGCACTAGAGGTCCGTACCCTACGCCATGGCGGGGGTGCGGACCTAAGCTTGAAATCGCCGATCCCAAATCTGGATGCCGATGCGCCAGCACACCAGAGCGCAGAGCGGACTCGCGATAAACACCACCCAGAACGCGGCGTTGGAGAGGGATTCGCTGTTGATGCGCGCGACAATGCCGATGAGGGTGACGATAACCCCGAAGAACGCTCCCGCCGCAAAGCCCACCAAACATCCGAGCAATCCGGCGGCGGATCGGGACAATTCGGGCTTGACGTCTGGCGTCAGCTCTTCCGGTGTTGGTTCTTCGGGAATCACGGCTTACGTTGTACCCAGGTGCGTGGCCGCCGGAAAAAGCGCATCGCCTCGTCAATGCCCTCGCGACCCCACCCGGACTCCCGCTCGCCGCCGTAGGGCAGGGCGTCGAACCGGATCGAAGGTGACGCGTCAACCACGATTCCGCCAATCCTAAGTCGTTGCCGAGCGTATTCCAGCAGGTCGGGGTCTTGCGAGAACACCGAGGCGTGGATGCCCGACGCGTGAGCCGTGATCCAATCCAAGCCCGATCGGCCGTCGGGCGCGACGGAGAAAGTGAGGACGGGGCCGAACGCCTCCTCGCGCATTAGCGGTACACCTGCGTCCAGGGGTAGCTCAATCAGGGTTGGGGCGAATCGGTTACCTTCTCGGGTGCCGCCCGCTAGGATTCGGCCCCCGCTGCTCTCGACCATCGTCGCCAACCGCACCGCGGCAGCTTCGTCAATCATCGGACCGCAGAGGGCCGCCGGATCGCGGGGATCGCGGACTTCCACCCGTTGGGTCGCCTCAACCAGGGCATTGCGCAAGGCCGCGGCGATTAGTGGGGTGGCCACAACGTGTTGCAGGCTAATGCAGACCTGTCCGGCGTAGCCGTAGGCCGAGGCCGCCAGTTCGGTCGCCACCTCCGAAATCGGACGCATCGAGCCGTCCACCAGGGCGGCGGCATTGCCGCCTAGCTCCAAGGTGACGGGCCGGCGTCCGGCGGCCGCAAACACGCGCCAGCCTACGGCCGGTGATCCGGTGAAGCTGATCGCATCCACTCGTGGGTCGGTGGTCAGGCGCGCGGCGGTGCGGTCGTCCACATTCAGCGCGTTCAAGGTTCCGGGAGGGGCCTCGCATTCGTGAAAGATCCGGGCGAGGGTGAGAGTGCAAAGGGAAGCCCGGGGGGAACCTTTCAGCACCACTGGGCAACCGGCGGCCAGCGCCGGGCCGAGTTTGTGCGCCGCAAGGTTAAACGGCCAGTTGTACGGCGTGATCGCCAGCACGACGCCAACGGGGAAAGGCTCCATCCGGATCTCGAATCCGCTTGCGCGTGGGTCTGGGCCGAGGTTGGGAGTGGACTCGGCCGTCGTCGCGGCGTCGGCCGCAAGTTCGAGGGTGAGGGCCGCGCGGGTCACCTCCGCCAGACCCAGGGCGATGGGCTTGCCGATCTCGTCGGCCATCAGTTCCGCGAGTTCGTCCCGGTCCTCCCGTAGGCGGTGGGCAACCCGGCGCAGGAGT
>Ga0105047_10007276_pt1 | contig 18692 bp, 20 predicted proteins | sample MAT04_FD_78384 | JGI IMG/M metagenome (GOLD analysis project Ga0105047, IMG submission 78384) | Freshwater microbial communities from Lake Fryxell liftoff mats and glacier meltwater in Antarctica - MAT-04 (megahit assembly) | ecosystem: Environmental > Aquatic > Freshwater > Ice > Liftoff... | reverse complement strand
GATGCAATCCGCCCTGCAGCAGAATCTGATCGCCGCCAAGCTCGACAGTCTCTTCGATCTTCTTCAGCAGAGTTTCGATCGGCAGCACGTAAACTTCGGGATGATCGGGTGCACGGTAGAATGCACAGAAATCGCAGACGGCTGTGCAGGCGTTAGTGTAGTTGATATTGCGATCGACGTTGTACGTGCGGAAGGGTTCCGGATGCAATCGCATTGTGACGGCGTTCGCAGCGGCTCCGATCGCTGCCAGATCGTGCGACTGCAGAAGAGCGACACCCTCTTCAGGAGTCAGTCTGTCACCTGCCACAGATTTCTCAAGCAGTGACGCAATCTCGGAAGAGAATTTCAACATCAGATTTCACCAGGTTGTGCTGAGCGGCGAGTTCACAGAACAATTTCAGTCCACTGCGTTCGGCCGACGTCAGATGATAGTGCAGATTTTTCGTGAGGTAATTCAATGCGACAGATTCAGCCAGCCCAAGACGTGGAGCTTCTTCAGCGGCGATCTCAGCAATTCGTTCCAAGCCAAGATCCCGCGCGTGCGATAGCGCGTCATCAACTCCGTCGGTATTGACGTCCTGCCGAGCCACCCACATCGCGAACACGAATGGAAGCCCCGTCCATTCATACCAAACCTGCCCCAGATCCATGACTTCGACGAACGATTCGGCGGGATTGTGCATCGCTCGGTCGCCAATCAGCAGCACGGCGTCAGCGGTGCTGTCCAGCGTCGTGGATTCCATCCTGAGCGGTTCGGTCTCTGGTATCACACCGTAGCGATCGGCCAGGATCACTTTCGTCAATGCCGCACTTGTGCGAGAACCCTCATCGAGTGCCAGCCGACGGATAGCGCCGGGATGCACGCGGCAATAAAGTTTCACGCTGAGGACTTCCCCGCGAGCTGCGACGCAGGCATCAGAAACGACCTCATAACCCGGCTGACGAAAATATTCAATCGATGGAATCAGGGCGACATCCAATCGACCAGCTGCCAGCGAATCCGCCAATCGGCTGGGATAATCGAGAACTAAATTTGCCGACGGCAGCAAAGACCCAAGCCCTTCAATTAGTGGACGTGAGTTCAGGTAACTGACGGCACCGATGTGGAGTTGTTGTGTCAAAGAATTGAGTTGCAACGTTGTCATAGTTTGAAACACAGGAAAAAACGACCGTTCGTTCCCAACATCTGCCTAATAGATCACATTATAAAGACGTCTGGCGTCTACTCAACAGATGGGTTGCAATTCGTTTCGCCTGCTCCCATTGATCGTACCATATTTCTGTGTTGGGGAAACCGCTGTCCGAATCTCGAATTAACGCGGGAATCGTATCGCCTCTAAGGATTGACCATGCCTCAGGACTCGGATCTGAATATTGCACTCGTCGGCTGCGGCACCGTGGGAACCGGCGTGGTCAGGATATTGCAGTCGTCGATGGAATCGATGGGGCAACGCACGGGCCGGACGATTCACCTTCGGCGAGTGATTGTGCAGAACGTGGGCAAACCGCGTAACGTCGAACTTGGCGACATTCCGGTATCCAGCGACATCCGCACAGTAATCGATGATCCCGACATTCACGCCGCAATTCACGTAGTCGGCGGTATTAGCCCAGCCCTTAAGGACGTGACTCGACTGCTGCAGGCCGGAAAAGACGTTATCACTGCCAACAAAGCGCTTCTCTACGAACATGGCGCGGAGCTGTTTGCATTGGCCGGACAACTCAAACGCACTATTTGCTTTGAAGCGGCGATCGCGGGCGGGATACCAATAATATCTGCGGTGAACACCGCGTTGACTGCCAACCGCATTGTGTCAATTGAAGCGATTCTGAACGGTACGAGCAATTTTATCCTGACGCGGATGCTCGATCGCCGCGAAACCTACGACGCGGTTCTCGCAGAGGCGCAGGGGCGAGGTTACGCCGAGGCGGATCCGGCAATGGATGTGGATGGGACCGACGCCGCACAGAAGCTGTCGATTCTCACACAACTATCGTTTGGAACTCGGGTATCGCTCAGAGACATCGTGCGTCAGGGGATTCAACAGATTGAATTGCTCGATCTGCTTGTGGCAGCGGAACTTGGTTATCGTGTCAAGTTGCTGGCGACATCGCGACTGGCAAATGAACGACTGGAAGTCTCCGTGCAGCCGACGCTCGTCCGCGCGAACCGGGCCATTGGAATGACGAGTGGAGCGGACAATATCGTGTCGATCGAAGGTGATGCTGTGGGCGTGATTCGTCTATCCGGTGCCGGCGCTGGCCAGATGCCAACAGCGTCGGCAGTGGTCGCAGACGTCATCGACTATGCCACAGGCCGCGCGGCGATTACGTTTCAATCGATTCTGCGAGTCCTCAAACAGAAACCGATCCCGCTTCAGCCCCAGGAAGAACTCAGTCGCCGCTATTACCTGCGATATACGGTCGCCGACCAGCCGCATGTTCTGGCTGATATCGCCGACATTCTGGGCCGCAATGAAATCAGTATCAGCAGCGTTCGCCAGGACGAGACTGACGATGTTGCCGATGAATCCGGCGTCGCACGGCTCGTGATTATGACACATCGCACAACCGAAGGCCGCCTGCGAAACGCCGACAGTGAAATCGCAGCCTTGTCGTCAATTCGTGGAGATCGCATTCGAATGCCGATTGCCGATTGAGGAGCCAGCGCAATTTCAGACGATTCAGAATCACTCAGCCATTCGCAGTTCCTGACAACTGTCGCGCTGTTCGAAGGCGGACTGCTGGCGGTGGCGTTCCTGGGCGGCTGGCTGTTGAGTGTTCCGCCAACTGCGACGCTCAGTTGGTCACTGGAGGATTTTGCACTGGGGCTGCTGGCTACCATTCCAATGCTCGCCATACTGACGGTCTGTGTGATGTCACGTTCTGAGGCGATGAGCAAGATCCGCGATTTTCAGCGAGACACCATTGGGCATCTGCTGGACGAGTGTCGTTGGTACGATATTGTCCTGCTGGCTGCACTGGCCGGAGTCTGCGAGGAAGTTCTGTTTCGCGGATTCCTGTTTCTGTGGCTGGCACCGTTAAACATGGTGCTGGCTGTCCTGATTTCCAACCTTGCCTTCGGAGCAGCACACGCGGCAACTGCGATGTATGGAATCCTTGCAGCCTTTATGGGACTGTACCTGACCTCGCTGATTGCCGTTGATCCGACTCCCAATCTTCTCATCCCAATCACCGCCCACACGATTTACGATATCGCAGCATTCGCGGTCGTACTGTATGATTATCGAAAACAGCGACAGTCTTGAGATACCGCGTAAAATATAAGAACGATTCGACAGTCGCCTTCGAAGAGTGAATCATGGCATGCATGCGATACTGCTGACACTTCTGCTCGCGATGGACTCACTGGCCGCCGGCAACGATGCGAGCCGGTTCAAAACGGGAAAGGAACTTGCAACAGCCCTGGCGGTTGAGGTCCGGTGGTCAAGTATCGGTGCGGAACTAGCCGACCAGCTACGAGATCTGCAGAATCAATCGGCAATCCTGATTCTGCGTGATCGCCGAATTGATCCGCACCGGCTGACCAGCGTGCAGACAGAATTTGTGTCGCGGGGGCACGTGCTTCGGCAACTCGCAGGCACAATTCCAGATGGCGGCTTTTGTCTCACGGACAATCTGGCTTACGTCGGAACAACCCAGACCACCCACCGACTTCCTGTGTTGCTCGATCAAAAAAACAGGGAGGCCGAGGCTATTCGTAAGACGGTAGGCGCTGTTTCGTTTCATGCACTCACGGCAAAGATTGATGTTGCCTGGGAAGATCTGTCAGAGCCACGACATATTTTGCAGGATCACGCGCTGATCGCAGGCATGACACTTGCCAACCCCGAAGCCGTTCCTTACGACCTGTGGGCCGCAGGACATTTTCCGAGAATGACTTTCGTGGAACTGGCAACGGTGATTCTGAATCAGTTCGATTTGACCTTCGATCTGGCAGCAGACCGCCCGGAAATCACAGTCGTCGCGATTGATCCAAATACGATTTTTGAACACCTTTATCTTGTTGGCACCAGACTGAAATCGGACATGACTGCCGCGTGGAAGCAGGAATTACCTGAGATCGAGATTCATTGGGCTGGTCCGAACGCCACAATCACCACGACGTTGCAGCAGCACGCATTGCTCTACGCGATGTTGCAGGATGAAATCTACAATTCATCATCCAAAGATTCGACATCAGGAACTCCAAAGACTTCGATTCGCACGACGAATTACCAACTGAGCGCCAAACGTGCGACGGTGGGCCAGTTGATTCAGTTTTTTCGCGGCCAGGGTGTTACCATCGAGGTCAGGGATGAGGATGCCCCGGAGTTGAAAACAATTCTGAACGAAATAGTGGACCTTGCCGCTCATACAGAACGTCAGCCAGGGCTGAAACTTTTCCCGCTGATCTTTGGCATGCAGTTTAGACGTGTCGATGTGCTGGATGATCGCGTGGTGCTGTCACTGGAATAATTTCAGCCAACTGTGCTGGACCGGTAAGCGGCGATCGAGTTGAAATTCAATCGCTCTCGGTCAGGACTCCGGCGATGCACGCGGTCATGCAACAGGCCAGCGTACCGCCCAGCATTGCCCGCATTCCCAGTTGCGTCAGATCCTTGCGGCGTTCCGGAGCGATCGCTCCAATGCCGCCGATCTGAATGCCGATCGATGCAAAGTTTGCGAAGCCACACAAGGCATAGGTTGCAATCAGGATCGCGCGCTTTGATAAGGTGGGAGCGATCCCTGCATCAACATCGCCGATCATTCCCTGCAATTGCTTGTAAGCAACCAGTTCGGTAGCAACCATTTTCACGCCCAACAACTGGCCCACCAACGAACATTCTTTCCATTCAACACCCATGAGCCATGCGATCGGCGAGAATACGACTCCCAGAATTCGCGACATCGTCAGCGGCTGCCAGTCCTGCCGTCCAATTAGCTCAAAGGCCCACGCCGATCCGTGTGTCAGACCGTAGTCGAACATCGCTATCAGTCCGAAAAACGCCAACAGCATTGCACCGACATTGAGTGCCAGTTTCAAGCCATCAGCGGCGCCGGTCGTCGCGGCTTCAATGAGGTTTGCTGTTTCTCGCGGAATCTCATGTCGAGACAGCCCCAGCGTTTCCGGAATATCGACTTCCGGTTGCAGAACTTTGGCCATCAGCAGTCCGGCAGGAGCGGAAATGACGGACGCCGCCATCAATTGTCCCGCATTGATTCCCCAGCCAACATAAAGGGCCATCACTCCGCCAGCCACGGTGGCAAAGCCTCCTACCATGACGGCCATCAGTTCAGAACGTGTCATTCGAGCAATATACGGACGCACAACCAGCGGTGCTTCTGTCTGCCCGACAAAGATATTGGCCGAAGCCGAAAGACTCTCCGCGCCGGATGTCCCAAGCGTCATCTGCATCACATAGCCCAGAATCCGAACTATGAACTGCATGACTCCCAGATGATACAACACAGACATCAGCGCGGAGAAAAAAATAATCGTGGGCAGAACTTTGAATGCGAAGTAGTGGTCGCGAAAACTTTCACCAAAGACGGTAACACTTCCTTCATCCACGAAATCCATCAGCGTGTTAAAGAACGCTCCTGCTTTTTCGAAGAACAATCGCCCGAGGGTTGTTCTTATCGTGAGCCATGCGAAAACGAACTGCAACAAGGTGCCTCCGAGGACCACACGCCATGGGAAGTATCGCTTATGAGAACTCATCAGCCACGCCAGGAAAATCATGACGAAGTAACCAAGCGTCGCGATGGACTGATGCATGAGAATGTGCTTTGAATCAGAACCGTGGTTTGTTAAGAATACGGGCGGTGCGGGACCGCCTGCGTTCTGGCATGTTCGCAGAGTTGCGTAGATTTTTCACCTGACCGATTTATTTGTTCTGGCGAGCGATGGGTATCAGCCCACCGAGATGCACGCAAACAGGTCCGGGCATTCAGGCGATCGGCAATTGAAGATTTACCTGTCGATGCTGACAGCATCGGCCACGTGACGGACGCTGTCAGCATCCGCAGTGGTAAATTCTTTTCTGCCGCTCGCCTTACGCCACGTAGTTCGCTGGGGCTCTATTCTCGTCGGGGCGCGTATTGATTTACTAGATTTTCTGGAACCCGACCTGAGGACAGGTCGGGCTACTATAAAGGAATTTCATTATGTCGGATGAAATGTTTTCGGTTGATGGGCAGCATGTTTTGATCACCGGTGGCAGTCGCGGGATTGGTCGAGCGATTGCTGAAGGATTCGCTGTCCGAGGTGCGAAGGTTCTGATCTGCAGCCGCAGTCAGGAATCAGTAGATGGGGCGGTGAAGGAAATGACGACTGCTGGCTCATCCGTCTCTGGTCTGGCATGTGATGTCAGTAAGCCCGAGCAGATCACGGCGACTGTCGCGGCGGCCATTGAGCAACTTGGCCACATCGATACACTGATCAATGTGGCCGGAGTGAATCGGCGTCAGCGAGCGGAAATGTTCACGGCGGAGGACTATGACTTTATCCTCGACACAAATCTTCGTGGTGCGTTTCTGATGTCGCTGGAAGTTGGAAAGCACATGATCGAACGGCAATCCGGCACTCAGATTAACATTGAATCGCTCAACACCTGGATGCCGCTCAAGGGGGTACTGCCGTATGCGATGAGCAAATTCGGGATGCAGGGAATGACACGGGGATTGGCGCTGGAATGGGGCCGTCACGGCATCCGCGTCAACAGCCTGGCACCTGGTTTTGTGCTGACAGACCTGACGAAGAAATTGTGGTCTGACCCGACAATGCAGGCATGGAACGAAGCCAACGCACCGCTGGGCAGACTTGCCCAGCCGGAAGATATGATCGGCACGGCAATTTTTCTGGCTGCAAAGGCATCCGCATTTATGACCGGCCAGACACTTTACGTGGATGGCGGTTTCTCATCTGGCTGGAGCTGGCCGATTCCGCTGGGCTGAACATACACAGTTTCTGATAGACCTCGATCGCTACAGGGGTCAGCCGTGCCTTGACGTCGGAGTTTCCTCACGACAACTTCTGCTTAGGCAGCTTTCTCTGTTTCGGACTGAATTTCAGTACCAGATGGCGGATGGCCAAATTCAAGGTGTATCATTCCAGGCGTGTCGCTAATACCGTCGCAGTGATTTCGCAGTGAGCAACCCTCAAATGCAGCCCGACGGAACGGAAAAGTTCAACGCGCGATCTATGGGCGACGGACAAAACTGTTACCACAGTGTAAAGCATAACAATACAATGCGTCCCCCCTCCTTTTCTCCTTGCACAGCTCTTCAGGTATTGATTGTTCATGATCATTCGACAAACATCGCTCATCGAAGTCCGAAAAATCCGATCGAAAGGTCGAGGCATTTTTGCGATTGCCTTTATTCCAGAAGACACAGTCTTTGAACGAGCACCGGTCCTGGTGATGCCAGCCAAAGAAATTGACGTCGATCAGGAGGACACTGTGCTTTCACACTACATGTTCGCGTGGGGTAAGAATACTGTTGCGATGGCGCTCGGATTTGGTTCTCTTTACAATCACTCGTATTCGCCCAATGCTCGCTACGAAGATGTCAGGGGCCAAATGAAAAACTACATTGCCATCCGTGATATCCAGGCAGGCGAAGAAGTCACTATCAACTACAACGGCGATGCCAACTCAAAGGAATCGGTGTGGTTTGATGTGATTGAGAACCATGCCGAAGCCGCCCCAAAGTCCGCTAAAACCAAAGCCGTTGCTTTACCTCAAAATGCTCGCCGTACAAAACCTGACACTGCTGCTTCCAAAAACCGAAAGCCAATAACTGTTGCCACAAAGCATGCACCAAAGAAAAGCATCAAATCAAAGACTTGAATTTCCCGAGAAATGGTATGACACCTTTTATTCCCAGCAAAGCGTGCGCGTGACGGCCTTTGTCAAGTTGGGATACTTCGTGAATTCTCCGAGTCGGAGGAGTGGCTCGAAACCAGTGACAGCAGGGATTTGGAAATGACTGAAAACACGAGAATCGTCATTGATCCTCAGGTGTGCCACGGCGCGCCGTGTGTTAGAGGCCTTCGATATCCGGTGACCATGATCCTCGAACTGCTGGCCTCTGGGATGTCTCACGAAGAGATCCTTGCCGATTATGCAGATCTGGAGGAAGAAGGTCTCCGAGCCTGTTTTCACTACGCCGCCCGAATCAGTAACGTTAAGACGTTGTCGAGGATCACCTCGTGAAATGGCGGAGTCTTGTTTTGTCGGGATCTCTTCGACAGGTTTTGCCTGCGATTCAGGCCCGGCGGGTCTGAACCGCAGAACGTTGTTTCGCCAACGGTTTTACTGGTATCCCCTGCTAAGAACTCATGACCAGGGATCCCAACACATTGTAAATTCCCTCCACTGCTTGTCCTCTGCAAGCTCAATGAAGTTGTCTCGAACAGGATTCCGTTCCACATCATGCATCAGCGTGAGCAGATGGTCGTCGTTCTGGATCGGAAAGAATTTAAACCGACCTGATCTGAGGTTTCTGGTCGCACGACGAAATGCCAGTGATTCGGCGTGGCGACCATCGCAAAAATTGGCAGTGGATCAATCTGCCATGTTTCATCCAGCACTCGCATAAAGGCCGCGTAGTCTGCCGGCTTCTCAAAAATCGCCAGCCGTGCGACGCTCGATTGAGTGCATGAAAGTCTTCACCCGCTGGGCAATTTCGTTTCGCTCGTGGTATCACGCCATCAACACACAGCCGAACACCACTAACCCAAAATAATGAGACCTGACAGCGTGCAAATTCGATGGGATGCACATGCGGCGGCGGACCGGACCCTTCAGGCATCAGTTGCTCGATAACAGAGTACTCGCCTCCTGTCTGCGCCCCTGTCGCGTGAACAATCCACAGGCGATCGAGAAACCAATAAGCGGGAGCCGTGGCAGCATCGCGCTTAAAACGAAAAAAAGGGAGTATTCATCATTTTGGTTTGTCCGCGTCTTCTTCGCGAAGCAGGCTTGCATCGCCGTATTCGTGAATTCTGATTGCTTTCATTTTGCTTATTTAACCGGTGCAAATGTTTGAAACCGCAATTTTTTGGAACAGATGCGGTGAAATCAATGCCTCCCACGGATAGTTTTCCAGTCTCGACTGAAGTTCGGGATTGCCAAACGCATTGCGAAAGGTTTCGACGCTTTCCCAAACGGCATAATTTATAAAAACACAACTGCCGCCGATGTTGCCGATGCCGCGATGCCGCGATGCAGTTGCGCATTCTGAACGAAACGAATCCAATCAGGAAAGCTGAAATGAATTCTTCAAACTCGCGAATAGTCAGCGACACGGGCCAGCAACCGCTGACACTGTTGATATTGAGTGGTCTGAGTCTGAACGTCGCTACAACGGAAACTGGAGCACCGGCGACGATCACGCTGGAAAAATCTCGTTGCGTCTCATCGGCGCTGCACTCCACGGAGCCTGGACTTTTAATAAAATGTTTTTCATTTCTGCCGCTCAACCAATATCCGGGCTCCGGACCAACGCTGCGATTGCCATCCCGCTTTTTCGTGATATGATCAGGGGCGGATGCGAGGCGTATCAAACATTGAAGGTCGCCTCACTCGATGAATCGGATGACTAAATAAAACGCAACCCAAGCGGTCGAATTGAGATCCAGGCCGGGGGCGAGTTAGTGAGTAAGCCGGCGTGATGGGATACCTCCGGGTGTTCCATCCCGTCGGCTTTTTTTTGTGGCTATCAGGGGAATCGCGACCAGGAACGCGTCCATTGAATATGACAACGGCACGGTTGAATTCCTTGTTTGCAAACGAATTGGAAACATGAAAACCAAAACCATGAAGACTGATGCACTTTCCCCGGAACTGCTCCACAAAATGGACGCCTATTGGCGGGCTGCCAACTATCTGTCCGTAGGCCAGATCTATCTGTTTGACAATCCGCTGCTGAAACGACCGCTGAAACTGACGGACGTCAAGCACATGTTGCTGGGGCACTGGGGAACAACTCCGGGACAAAATTTCATCTACGTTCATTTGAACCGAATCATTAAACAATATGACCTCAATATGATTTACGTCTCCGGCCCGGGACACGGGGGGCCAGCGGTTGTGGGAAACACGTATCTTGAGGGAACCTACAGCGAGATTTATCCCGACATCAGTCAGGATGAAGCTGGTCTCCAGAAGCTGTTTCTCCAGTTCTCGTTTCCCGGTGGCATTCCCAGCCATGCATCGCCGGAGTGCCCTGGTTCGATTCATGAAGGAGGCGAACTGGGTTATTCGCTGAGTCATTCGTTTGGAGCTGTATTCGACAATCCCGATCTTGTCGTGGCCTGTGTGGTGGGTGATGGCGAAGCGGAAACCGGGCCGCTGGCGACGGCATGGCATTCCAATAAGTTTCTCAACCCGGTCACCGACGGCGTCGTCCTGCCCATTCTGCATCTCAATGGTTACAAGATCGCTAATCCAACGATTCTCGCCCGCATCGAGCACGAAGAACTGGAACAATTGCTCCGGGGCTACGGATGGACGCCGTATTTTGTCGAGGGGGACGACCCCGAACTGATGCACGAAGCGATGGCAGCGGCGCTCGATGCGGTGGTGGAGCAGATCAGGCACATTCAGCATGAAGCTCGCGTCAACTGCAATATGACTCGACCACGCTGGCCGATGATCGTGCTCAAGTCACCCAAGGGCTGGACCGGGCCAAAGGTTGTTGATGGCCAGCAGATTGAAGGGACTTTTCGTGCGCATCAGGTTCCTCTGTCCGATCCAGCGATTCATCCCGAGCATCTGCAACTGCTTGAAGATTGGTTGCGTAGTTACCTCCCGGAGGAACTCTTCGACGAGAACGGACGACTGCTGCCAGAGCTGGCGGAATTGGCACCTCAGGGCAATCGCCGTATGGGTGCGAATCATCATGCCAATGGCGGCATCCTGCTGCGAAATCTGCAGATGCCCGATTTTCGCAACTATGCAGAAGCCGTGCCGGTGCCAGGTTCTCCTGGCATCGGCGACACTCGAGTGCTTGGCCCATTCCTGCGAGACATCGCGAAACTGAATTTTGAGCATCGCAATTTTCGCATCTTTGGTCCGGATGAGACGCTTTCCAACGGCCTCGGAGCTGTTTTTGAAGCAACCAATCGACAGTGGAACGCGGCGGCGCAGGTGAACGATCAATGGCTTGCACCCAGCGGTCAGGTACTCGACTCGATGCTCAGTGAGCACCAGTGCGAGGGCTGGCTCGAGGGCTATTTGCTCACAGGACGGCACGGACTGTTCAACTGTTATGAGGCCTTCATCCACATCGTGGATTCGATGTTCAACCAGCACGCCAAATGGCTGAAGGTCACCTCGCACCTGCCGTGGCGACGGAAAATCGCTTCGCTCAATTATCTCCTTGCCTCCCATGTCTGGCGTCAGGATCACAACGGCTTTACACACCAGGATCCCGGCTTCATTGATCATGTTGTGAACAAAAAAGCTGAGGTCGTGCGAGTGTACTTTCCTCCGGATGCAAACTGCCTGCTGTCCGTAATGGATCACTGTCTGCGCAGCCGACATTACGTCAACGTAGTGGTCGCGGGCAAGCACCCGTCACCGCAGTGGTTGACGATGGACGCAGCCGTTAAGCATTGCACGGAAGGAATCGGCATCTGGCAATGGGCGAGCAACGATCAGGGAACTGCTCCCGATGTTGTGATGGCGTGCTGCGGCGACGTGCCGACTTTGGAGACGCTGGCGGCCGTCTCGATTCTACGTGAGCACTTGCCCGAGTTGAAAATACGTGTCGTCAACGTGGTCGATCTGATGAGGCTGCAGCCACCGAGCGAGCACCCGCACGGCTTAAGCGACGTGGATTTCGACGAACTTTTTACGAAAGACAAGCCGGTAATCTTCGCTTATCACGCTTATCCGTGGTTAATTCACCGGCTGACGTATCGCCGCACAAATCATGACAACATTCACGTTCGTGGCTACAAGGAAGAAGGCACCATCACCACGCCGTTCGACATGACTGTTTTGAATGATCTCGACCGCTTCCATTTGGTTATGGACACCATCGACCGCCTGCCGCAAACCGGCGACAAGGGCGTGTACCTGAAACAACAACTCAAGGACAAGCTGGTCGAGCACAGGCAGTACATCAATAAGAACGGCCAGGATCTGCCCGAAATCCGGAATTGGAAGTGGGAGTCGCCCCATGAATAGGTTCAGGCAGGTCTGGAGCAATCTGCGGTCGAGCTTCTGGTTTATGCCTTCGCTAATCGTAATGGCCAGCATTGCCCTCGCGACAGTTTTGATCGAAGCAGACTCCGCCGTGCGGGACCGCTGGTTGGCGCAGTGGCCGCGACTGTTTGGGGCCGGGGCGGAAGGCGCACGCGGGATGATGTCTACGATCGCCGGCTCCATGATGACCGTGGTGGGCGTGACATTCTCGATGGTCTTGATGGTCCTCGCGATGGCTTCGAGCCAATACACCTCACGCATCCTGCGAAATTTCATTCGCAGCCAGGTCACACAGGTCGTGCTGGGGATCTTCGCCGGCATTTTCACTTATTGCCTGATCGTGTTGCGCACGATTCGCAGCGGCGACGAAGGCGCATTTGTTCCCAACCTGGCAGTTTCCTTCGGCTTCGTTCTGGCGCTCGGTGGTGTCGTCGCCCTGATCTTCTTCATTCATCACATCGCTGCATCAATACAGGCATCGAGCATCATCGCTGCGGTCGCTCAGGAAACGATCGGGTCCATCGACCGATTGTTTCCGCTGAACCTCGGACAAGGTCCTGCCGACGACGACGATGAGCAACCACTATGCCCGCCGGTCGAGCGCAGGTGGCAAGCCGTCATGGCTGGCGAGAGCGGCTATATCCAGAGCGTGAATAACGCAGCGATCCTTCGCCTGGCGCGAGTCGGTAAGACAATTGTGTGGATGAATCACGGCATCGGCGAGTTCGTTGTCCAAAACACGACGCTGGCCTCATTAGCTCTGGAAGAGCCGCCGGATCAAGCGACGATTGACGCCCTGCAGGCGACGTTCACCATTAGCCGTCACCGCACAGTGGATCAGGACGCTGCTTTCGGCATCAGGCAGATCGTGGACATCGCGCTGAAAGCACTCTCTCCCGGCATCAACGACACAACGACTGCCGTGATGTGCGTGGATTATTTGACGGCGATTCTGGCACGGATAGCGCCGCGGCAAATCCCTTCATCTCTCCGCTACGAGGACGGGGAACTGCGAGTGATCGCGAAAGGTCCGAGCTTTGAAAGCCTGCTGGCCGAATCCTTCGACCAGATTCGCAGTAACGCCCAGGGCAACGTCGCTATTATGTTGCGGATGCTTGGAGCCGTTCAAACTCTTGCCAGTTTGACCATCTGCCCACGCCGCAGGCGCCTGCTTGGCGAACAAGTGCAATGGATCGCCGAGTTGGCTGAGGGGACTGTCGAGTCCGCCCATGATCGCTCAAAGATCGACGCACGTCTGGCGCGTGTGCGCGAGGCGTTCCAGGCTGGGTATGCTTCATGCACAAGTCAGGAACAGGACTGCAAGCTCGGAGCGAGCATTTCGGTCGTGAGTCACTGGAACTGAAAACCTCAACAGCAACTTACCACGCGCACTTCATTTGTCGATGAATCAGAAATCAGAACTATGACAGCAAATATTCCGTCAAAGGATTTTCGTGTGCCACCTGGAGCGAAGATCAAACTCAATGAGTGGCCAACGATTGTGAAGCCCATTTGCAAGTCGAAGAAACATTATCGCAAACTTCTGGGCGAACACGTTGAGGAGTTGAGTTCGCTGCAACGCCTGCACTATGCGTCCAACCGTTATACGTTGCTGCTGATCTTTCAAGCGATGGACGCGGCTGGCAAAGACGGCGCCATCCGGCACGTCATGTCCGGCGTCAATCCGCAAGGCTGTCAGGTTTTCAGTTTCAAACAGCCCAATGCCGAAGAACTGGAACATGATTTTCTCTGGCGCACGACCCGTTGTCTGCCGGAACGCGGGCGGATTGGCATCTTCAATCGTTCTTATTACGAGGAGGTGCTTGTTGTCCGCGTGCATCCGGAGATTCTCAGCAACCAACGGCTTCCGGATGAGTTGCCGAACGGGAAGAAAATCTGGGAGGATCGGTATCGTTCCATCGTGGACTTCGAGGAGCATCTCCATCGTAACGGCACGCGGATCGTCAAGTTCTTCCTCCACCTGTCGAAAGAAGAACAACGCAAACGCTTCCTTGCGCGTATTGATGACCCTGACAAAAACTGAAAGTTCAGCCTCGCGGACGTTCGCGAGCGGAAGCACTGGAATCAATACATGCAGGCATACGAGTCATGCCTGACCGCAACCAGCAGCGATCATGCGTCCTGGCACGTCGTTCCTGCCGATGACAAGGAGAATGCCCGGTTGATTGTTTCCCAAATTGTCCTGGATGCGTTCAAGGAACTTAAAATGGCCTATCCCGAGACCACTGCAAAGCGTGGCGATGAATTGAAATCGATCCGCAAACAGCTTTAAAGGATGAAAACATGGATCTGAAAACGCATGAAATCGAAACCGTCAGAAAAACCTGTCGAAACGTCTCGACACCGGTTCTTCATCCGCGTTAAGAGGAACACTCAATGAATATACAAAAACTGATTGACACTGCGAACACGCTGGTTGCCGACGCCACGGTGAATTGCCTGCTGCGATCCGTCCCCGCAGCCGTCGCGGGAATTGCCTTCTTGTCGGGCGGGCAGTCTTCGGAACTGGCTTCGGCTCGTTTGAATGCCATGAACGTTCGCTTTAAGTCACGCTTTCCGTGGCCGCTGGTGTTTTCGTTTGCCCGCGCCATTCAGCAACCGGCAATGGAAATCTGGTCAGGCCTGCAGGCCAACGTGAAAGCCGCTCAAGAGGCCCTGTCGCATCGCGCCAGTTGCAACCGTGCGGCGCGCCGCAGCGACTACTCCGCCGCAATGGAATCAACGGGAGGCGAACGATGACGCCTCGTCCGATCAATCACGGCACGGTCGTTGCGGTGCGTGGCAGTGTCGTGGATATCCGGTTCGAAGAGTATTTGCCGCCGATCTACTCGGTGCTGCACACGGGGGATGAAGGAGATATCGTCATTGAAGTGCTGGCGCAACAGGATGCACATCATGTGCGCGGCATCGCGTTGACGCCTACGCAGGGTCTCGCGCGAGGCATGGCGGTGAAGGATACAGGAGGGCCGTTAAAAGCGCCGGTTGGCAAAGGAATCCTCTCTCGGATGTTTGATGTGTTCGGCAACACGATTGACCGTGAACCGCCGCTCGCCGAGGTCCAGTGGCGCAGCGTGCATCGGGCTCCACCGCCGCTGGCGCGGCGTTCCACCAAGTCAGAAATCTTTGAAACGGGCATCAAGGTCATTGATGTGCTTGTACCGCTCGAGCGCGGTGGCAAGGCGGGATTGTTCGGCGGTGCGGGCGTCGGTAAGACGGTGCTACTCACCGAATTGATCCACAACATGGTCGGTCACCAGGAGGGCGTCAGCATATTTTGCGGCATCGGCGAACGTTGTCGCGAAGGCGAGGAACTGTACCGTGAAATGAAGGAGGCCGGCGTGTTGCCGAACATGGTGATGGTTTTCGGTCAGATGAACGAGCCGCCGGGCAGCCGGTTTCGCGTAGGACATGCGGCGCTGACGATGGCCGAGTATTTTCGGGACGACGAGCATCGCGATGTGCTGTTGCTGATCGACAACATCTTCCGCTTCATCCAGGCCGGCATGGAGGTGTCTGGATTGATGGGCCAGATGCCGTCACGTTTGGGTTATCAACCGACAATGGGCACCGAGCTCTCGCAATTGGAAGAACGCATTGCCAACACGGACACGGGGGCCATCACTTCGATCCAGGCGGTCTATGTGCCGGCCGACGATTTCACCGATCCGGCGGCGGTCCATACGTTCTCGCATCTCTCTGCGTCGATCGTGCTTTCGCGCAAGCGGGCGAGCGAAGGACTGTTCCCGGCCATCGATCCGTTGCAATCCAGTTCCAAAATGGCCACGCCTGGCATCGTCGGCCAGCGGCATTACGACGTGGCGCAGCAGATCCGGCGGACGTTGGCCCAATACGCGGAACTCAAAGACATCATCGCCATGCTCGGTCTTGAGCAGCTTTCGCCCGACGACCGCAACGTCGTCGCCCGCGCTCGCCGGTTGGAGCGTTTTCTGACTCAACCTTTTTTCACGACCGAGCAATTCACCGGCCAGACCGGCAAGCTCGTCAGTCTCCAGGACGCACTGGATGGCTGCGAGCGAATTCTGCACGACGAATTCAAAGACTATTCGGAAAGTGCGTTTTATATGATCGGAGCGATTGGCGAGGCAGAGAAGAATGCCAAATCCCAGGACAAAGACTCGTCCGAATCGAAGTCAAAAGTCGCTGTCGGGAGTACTCATGAATCTTAAGATACTGTTGCCATTCCAGATCTTCGTCGAGCAGTCTGATGTGCTGCGCGTGGTGGCGGATACACAGCAGGGCTCGTTCGGACTGTTGCCGCACCGGCTTGACTGCGTGGCGGCGCTCTCGCCAGGAATTCTGGTCTATGAGACGCCCACGGAAGGCGAGGTTTACATCGCTGTCGATGAGGGAGTGTTGGTCAAGACCGGCCTCGACGTGTTCGTTTCCGTGCGCAACGCAATTCGTGGCACGGACCTCGGCCGACTGCACGCGGCGGTGGAGCGGGAGTTTCTGAGTTTGAACGAACGCGAGCGGAACGTCCGCGCGGTGATGGCGAAAATGGAAAGCGGTTTCATCCACCGGCTTGCCGAGTTGCAGCATGAGTGAGAAATCTGAATTCGACGAAGAAAAAGTACCGACGGCGTTTGGCCGCGAGGTTCGTGCGAAAGCGGCGCGCAAGCTCAACGCGAGGCGCAACCCGACGCCCGGAATTTGGTCCGGATTTGGGATGATGGGGCTGATCGGCTGGTCGATCGTGGTTCCGACGCTGGTCGGCACGGCGATTGGAATCTGGCTGGACAACCATCATGCGGGAAGCCATTCCTGGACGCTGATGTTGTTGGTCGCAGGATTGTCTGTCGGTTGTTTTAACGCGTGGCAGTGGGTCGCCAAAGAAGAAAAGGCAATGCAAGAGGAACAAAAGCATGACCATGAATGACGGATTGAATTTGATACTGCCATGGGCGACGGGCGTTTTGCTGGGTGCCATTTTCTTCGGCGGACTGTGGTGGACGGTCCGCAAGGGTCTGTCATCGCGACGTCCGGCGTTGTGGTTCCTCTCCAGTCAGTTGCTGCGAACGAGCGTTACGTTAACTGGCTTTTACCTGATCGCGGGGGGGCGTTGGGAACGCCTGATGGCCTGCCTCGTCGGATTCATCAGTGCCCGCTTTGTCGTAGCGAGGATGACTCGGTCGCGCGGTGGCAATCAATCATGGAGCGGAAGTCGCCAGGACTTTCGGCCACCCGAACATGCCGAAACTTCTGGCGAGTTTCGCTACGACGGAAATGCTACGTAATGCTCATTTCGTTGAACATGTCACTTGGAAGGAGGGCGGTCATGCGTCTTAGCCCCGATGAAATGATTTTCTGGCAATACGGGTTTTTCAAACTCAACGCGACCATCGTTTTCACATGGGGACTGATGCTGTTTCTTGTCGTCGGGTCTAAGCTCATCACGCGCAGCGTCTCGACAGAAATGCAACGTTCCCGGTGGCAGAACCTCCTGGAGATCATCGTCACGGGCATCGTAAAACAGATTGAAGAGGTTGGCCTAAGCGAGCCACAAAAGTACCTTGGCTTTCTAGGTACACTGTTTCTGTTTGTCGCTGTCGCCAGCCTCGGCACCATCATTCCCGGTTACGAACCGCCGACGGGTTCGCTTTCGACCACAACGGCGCTCGCATTGTGCGTATTTGTGGCGGTGCCGCTGTTCGGCATCGAAGAAAAAGGGGTGGGCGAGTACCTTGCGTCGTATGTCGAACCAACGTTCATCATGTTACCGTTTAACATCATCAGCGAAATGTCTCGCACATTGGCGCTGGCCGTCCGTTTGTTCGGCAACATGATGAGCGGAGCAATGATCATCGCTATTCTTATGACCATCACGCCGTTCATCTTTCCGCTTGTCATGACGGTGCTCGGCCTGCTCACAGGCATGGTGCAGGCCTACATCTTCAGCATCCTGGCCGCAGTTTACATCGCGGCCGCCACGCATGTGCGTGACACCAAAGCAATACCGACTCAATGAAACCGCGCTCCGCAAACATCTGGAACAGAGAAACCCGCGCTCGATCACAAGCACACGATTAAAAAGGAATCTTTATGGATAGTATGACAATGATCGCGATCACCTCCATCGTAGCAGCCGGACTCACCACCAGCTTCGGCTGCCTTGGACCGGCGCTGGCCGAAGGGAAAGCAGTTGCAACCGCGTTAACTGCACTGGCGCAACAACCCGACGCCTCGGCCACCATTACTCGCACTCTGTTCGTCGGTTTGGCGATGATCGAATCCACGGCTATTTACTGCTTCGTGGTCTCGATGATCCTGATCTTCGCGAATCCATTTTGGAATCACGTCATCTCTCAGGCGACAGGAAAGTAACCCATGCTCATCGACTGGTTCACTGTCGGCGCGCAGACGCTCAACTTTCTGATCCTCGTGTGGTTGATGAAGCGATTCCTGTACAGGCCGATCCTTGACGCGATCGAT
>Ga0105047_10007275_pt1 | contig 18693 bp, 16 predicted proteins | sample MAT04_FD_78384 | JGI IMG/M metagenome (GOLD analysis project Ga0105047, IMG submission 78384) | Freshwater microbial communities from Lake Fryxell liftoff mats and glacier meltwater in Antarctica - MAT-04 (megahit assembly) | ecosystem: Environmental > Aquatic > Freshwater > Ice > Liftoff... | reverse complement strand
CATCTGGCCCACGCGCTGGCCCACGAGGCCTGCCGCCAGGGCTACGACGTGCTGTTTATGAACACGCACAAGCTGCTGCAGCACCTGCACGGCGGGCGAGCCGATGGCACCTGGGCGCGGCGGCTGGCCAGCTATGTGCGGCCGCAGCTGTTGGTGTTGGACGACTTCGGGCTCAAGCCGCTGACGGACCAGATGCCGTCCGATTTGTACGACGTGATTCACGAGCGCTACGAGGTGGGCAGCATCCTGGTGACCAGTAACCGGGCACCTTCTGAGTGGCCGGAGCTGTTCGGCAACCCGCTGTTGGCCTCAGCTGGTCTGGACCGGCTGGCCCACCACGCCGAGACGCTGGTGATAACCGGGCGCAGCTACCGAAGCGTGCGCGCAACCACCGAGGGGGCGCTTGTTGGGTAACATTTCAGGGAACGAGGCATCCCAAATGGGGCGAACAATCCCGAGCGTGGAGGTCACCTCGTCGCGCCAGGGCGAACGGGCCGAGCTTGCCGATCTGCCCGACCAGGTCGGGGCCATCCGGCTCGATACGGTGGCCTGGGGGGAGTGGTTGGCGGCGCCGACGACGCGCAGTTTTGCCTATCCGCTGTTCGACCGGGCGGCTGGTTGGATTGCCGGCTTTATGACGGTGCGCAAAGAGCGGCGGGCGCGTGGCAGCAGCTACTGGGTAGCCTACCAGCGCAGTGGTGGCCGGCTGCGGAAGATTTATCTGGGGCGGAGTGCGCAGGTGACGGGAGTGCGGCTGGCCGCAGTGGCCGTCCAGTTTCTTCAGATGCGCGCCGCTACGGCAGCGACCGAAAGGGGGTGAGGCCGACCGCGCTGACCAGGACCGTGCTCGCCAGGTACCGCGTATGATGCGGTGGGAGGCTCGGAAGATTGTGCAGTATTGCCGCCGATCTGATTGTGCAGTATTGCCGACGTTCGTTGTGCACTCACGGCCGACGATTGACAAAGGGCGCCGCCTGGTATGCCGATGTGCCCAACACGCACGGTGTACGGGTACGTGAAGGTGGAGCGGTGCTGCAAACGGTCGAGCTGGATCGGGGCTGCTTCGCCTGCATCCTTGGCGGCGCTGATCGGCGGACGCCCTTCATCGTAGCGGCCGCATGGGACGGCCCGGAACGGGGCGGCGTACTCCTCGGCGCTCACCCCGGCGAACGCACGGCTCGCACCTTCTGCTGGGGAGCTGCAGGATCCATTCGCGCTCTTCGCAGCCTGCGTAGGTGATAGGGTAGGCGGGCGTGAGCATGCCGGTGGTATTTATTTCATAAGAAAACGGAGGTGTGTACTATGACAAGAATGACAGCAAAGAACCATTGACGTCTGGCAACCCAGTGCTTACACTTTGCACAACATAACTTTGAGGTGCTGCTATGCGTCTTCGTGCACGTCTTCAACCCGATGGCACTTGGCTGGAACGGGAGCTCCTCCGTCGAGCCTGGACCTACCAGGATCTTGCCAGACACGCTGGCCTCAATCGAATGACTCTGTATTTTGTTCTTCACCCTGGTGAATATGGCAGCCGCAAGAAGGTTCGCCGTGGCACTCTGCTTCCGCGCACGGCCCGGGCTATTGCGGAAGCTTTGGTCGGCAAGGATGGGGATATTGAGAGTACTCTGGAGCGGTACTTTGAAGTCGATCGCAGGTTGCCCTTCTCATAAACGACCTTCTCCAGACCTTCCATCGTAGCCGAAAAGTTGTGGTGCGTACTATACCCTGCCCCCTTAGTTCAGTTCTATCACCCAGGGTGAACCTCAATGGCTTCTGCGATCCAATCCTCAGCTCTTTCCCTTCGTGATCTTGAGGGCCAGCTGGATAGACAGATTAGCGCAGTCTCGCTTATTGGCGAATTGCCGCTGACGGCTGACATATTGGAAGACCTGCGCGATGCCGTCTCCCGGCTCATCAAGCGCCGAGGTCTTCTTGAGGCATCACAGACGCTACGTGACTCATATCCCTGTTGCCTTGCTGTATTTCTTGTTATTCATGGCGTCTTTCACTATGATCAGGGCCGGTATTGGCCTGCTATCAATGAGCTTGTAAGTGCCGCTGCTGGGCACTCACGTTCTGTAGAATCAGATTGGGGCAACTTCTTCCTCACATTTTTAGGGCAGCGAGGATTAGCCACCTTTCCCGAGCTTGAACGAACACTAAAATATGTAACACCTATTCTGCTTCACGGTGGCATACCCCAATACTGTCTAGACGACTACTTTCAGTTGATTTTTGTTCGTTATGATGATGTGCTCAAAGATGTTCGTTTCCCTATGCCCGAAGCGACACTTGAGACATTAGCACTAATTGCAGACCGTTCGGCGGCTGACCGCCCAGTGGCTCGTCTCATTAAGCACGGCGGTGCGTTTGCTCGCGACCTATTGGCACGAACCATAGAGCTTGCGCGCATCGTTGAAGAGCGTACAAGCCTCCCTGACCCTGCCGAGATTGGCCTTCCACAACGAGTCATTGATCGATACGCTACGTGGAAACACGCTCGACGCCATGCACCTCGTGAGCGAGAAACGGGATGGCGGCCTCGACGACCTGAGCTTTGGCTTGATCCGTGGGGCGAGGGGGTCTATCTCGAACTGCCAGCACAGCAGCTTCCGCACGGCGAGCGACCTACAGCTTCTTGGGTTTTGAAGTCACAGGGCTCTTCGAAGAAGCGAAGTATTGCCTCGCGTTTCATCTCACCGGGTTGGGAAACAAGCCCTGACCGTTTGGTACTTGAGCCATCACGAGATCGCTATAGCGTTACCTTTTCTGACGGAAGGGATATTGAACAAAGCTGGTCCCTCCCTGGTCTCAGTCCTGACCAACCGTTGATGGTCTTTGAACCAGAGAGCGGAACCTTTTTGCGAACACCAGCCGGTGTACCTGCTCGTGAGCTTTGGCTGCTGTTTGATGCTCGGGTTGGGCTAGACATACTCGGTGGTCGGAAACTTGCCGAGCTCCCCCGCCTCGTCGGTGCGTGGCAGGGTCTCCGCGTAGAACACTGGGATCTACGAGGAGCCCGCCACATTGTGGCCGGCTCTCAGCAGGTAGGGGTTATCCCTGATGACCGAAATCTTCGGCCCAAGTTGTCAGGTCACCAGCCGCTCTACCTCGGCTTAGATAACCCTGACCTGCCCATCTATAGCGGGGGGCTTCCAGACCTGATCATCCCACTAACTGGACGACGTACGGCAACACAAGAGTTGGAGCGGTGGCGCCTCACTATCAGTGAGTCGAGCCAACCTTTGGTTAGTGCGGCAGCTCTTACCAACCTTAAGCAGTACGTCAGAACGGCCCCAGATCATCTTGTGGTTGGATTAAACCAGCTTGTCAGCGCTCTCGGCGTCACTCTAGGTGTGCTTGATGTTATCATCTGCGGCCCTCTTGGGAGGGATAGCCGCTTCAAGATTGGCCTGGTTCCTGAGCTCGAAGTTCAAGGGCATCTTGCATTACCTACACACTCTGATTCCGGTGCTGCTGTTCAGAGCCCCATCACATTACGCACAAGCCCTTATTTAGAACTGGAGTGTACTGATCCAGCAGTCCGGATTATCGCGGAACAGCCCGGCCAATTCGTTCTGGTTCCTCCCGGCGGAAAAACGGAAGTTCCCCTTGCTCTTACCCATACGTTGCCTGACCGGAAGATCTCGGTACCATTCACGTTGCCGACACCTCAGCTTTCGTGGGCTCTCAATGATGGCGAGAACTTCTGGCAAAACAGCGTTGTCCAATGCCCGCTCGTCTGGATCCAACAGGCGGCAGATCCCCGCCTGATGCTTCGCATTACTCCGACCGTGGATCTTGAAAACTTTCCTCGCCCACAGCTTTGGATCGGGGGCGGCCCTAATGCCCCAAGCCAAAAGCTTGAAGCTCAGGGAAATCTTCGCCATGGGTGGAGCTTCCGTCTTCGTGACGCACTCGATACGATTCGCGCGAGCCGTTCGGCTCAGCTCGCCGCAAGCGTCCACCTCTACGCCGATGAATCTACAGACTGGTCGGAGACGGGGCATGTAAAACACCCTGTGCTCCATATTTCTCAGGATCTTGACATTCGAGATTTGCAGTTGCAGGTAGACGAACAGCTCGAAACCTGGCAGATACAGCTACGCTGGCGAAGTGGGCGGCCACTGCGCAATCGATTCGTCCGTTTATGGCCCCTGTGGCAGCCGTGGGAAGAGCCCGTTACTCATAGGCTCCCTGATACGGACGACAATCACCATACCTGGGTGGTCAGTCACAAAGAAGTGCCCCCGGGGCGATATCGCCTGCAAATTGTTGTCGAGACAGACTGGAGCGAACCATCAACCCAGCGTCCAGCTCCCAAGGCTACTGCAACAACTGATGTAACCATTGGCTGGAAACTTCCTGAGCTGTCTACACCACGTGGAGTCTTGAGCACGCTCATCGTGTCGTTTAACGCTAGTTCTGTACGTCAGGCAACTCGCGCCCTTGGGCATGCCCGCCTCGATCAAGGTACTGACCTTATGCAGGCGGTATCAGTCCTGGTAGAGGATGATGCGATTTACGAGGCAATGCTCAACGGGCAGTGGGAACCGATGAAGGTATTGAGTCAAGTAACGCGACAGCGAAAAGGACTTCTTCCCATCGGTTACCTGGAATGTCGCTCATCACTTCACGTGCTCGCTCAGGAGCGGGTCGGTGCATTAATGACTGCACTCCAACCCGCAACTGAGCTGCTACTTACCGCTCTCCATCACAACGGCTGGATCAGCGTTGAGGCTCTTCGTCAACAGACAGACACGTTGGATGATGATACGCGGCTAACTGGCTTACTCAACAGTCTGGGGGTACTGGTTGTTGAAGAAAGCGATGACATTGGCACAGACGAAGACGTCGTTGTTGCTCCAATGCCAGAGCACGCGCCTGATGTTCTGGTACGTGACAGCCTGATGATGTACTTACGCGAGATCGGGCAGTACCCATTGCTGACGAGGCACCAAGAATACTCCTTAGCACAGCAAATACTGGCTGGCGTTGAGGCCGAAGACAAGCTCCATCGCATCCGTGTAGGCCTAGAAACACGGACCCAGATGGAATTGCGCCGCTTAGTTGGCTTAGCAGCTGAAGCGCGTGAAAAGATAGCAGTGGCGAACCTCAGGCTTGTTGTAAGCATTGCCCGTCGCTATCAAAACCGTGGCCTTGATTTCCTCGACTTGATTCAAGAGGGAAATATAGGCCTCCTGCGTGCCATCGATAAGTTCGACGGAAACCTTGGATACAAGTTTTCGACCTACGCTACCTGGTGGGTCAAACAAGCGGTTTCGCGCGCCCTAGCTGACCAGAGTCGTCTTATCCGCCTGCCAGTGCATCTCGGCGAGACACTTGGACGTATCTCAGCATCTCGCCGTCAGCTAGCGCAATCCCTTGGTCGCGAACCGACTGACCAAGAACTTGCACAGACCCTTAGTATGAGTGAGGAGAAGCTGCGGGAGTTACGAAGAGTTGCACAGGATCCAGTATCAATCGCTATTCCAGTTGGCGAGGATGGCGAAAGTACACTGGGCGACTTCATCCCGGATCCTAATATCCTTGATGCGGACGATAGCGCCGCCAATTCCATGTTGAAGGCTCAAATAGCTACGGCCCTCGACCAACTCACAGAGCGTGAGCGGCGTGTCCTAGAGTTGCGTTACGGCGTCAGCGATGGGCAGCCCCGTACACTTGAGGAGGTTGGCAGGGCCTTTGGTGTCACTCGTGAGCGTGTTCGGCAGATTGAGGTAAAGGCACTCCGCAAGCTGCGCCACCCGCGGCTGGGGAAGCTCCTGAAAGACTACCTCGACCAGATCTAGAAAGCAACCTAATGCAGCACCTACACCCGATCATCACTACGGATCATATCCGCGACACATATCTACGCTACCTGAAGACCATTTATCCCTTCCGTGACAAGCAGCTGCGCGACGCATTCGCCGAAGCGCTCAACGAGCCTGAGCGGCTAGTCAAAGGCCCCCTTCTCGAGGCAGCACCACCCTTTAAAAAAGGCCGGAATATTGCTGAACTCGTCGAGGCTGGAATTCTGCATCCTGGTTTCCAAAAATTGTGCTCGGCGCCGGCCCTTCCCTGGGATCGTCCGCTGCATCTTCACCAGGAGCAAGCAGTTGTTCATGTTGTTGAGAAGGACCGTAACGCGATTGTGGCGACAGGGACGGGCTCTGGCAAAACTGAAAGCTTTTTGATCCCAATCCTTGACGGTCTGCTACGGGAGCAGGAAGCGGGCACTTTGTCCGAGCCAGGTGTGCGAGCACTACTACTCTACCCGATGAACGCGCTGGCCAACGATCAGCTTAAGCGCCTCCGACGTATCCTGTCTGACTACCCTGCGATCAAATTCGGACGGTATACTGGCGAGACGGAGGAGACATACGACCGAGCTCGCGACCGCTTCTATGATCAGTTCCCGGGCGAGAAGCTCCTCGGCCATGAACTCATTGACCGCAAGCGTCTGCGTGAGGCGCCGCCCCACCTCCTGCTCACAAACTACGCGATGCTGGAGTACCTGCTCCTTCGCCCTGAAGATTGCTCGTTCTTCGACGGCACCTCAGGTCGCCACTGGCGCTTTATTGCGCTCGACGAGGCTCATGTCTATGATGGGGCAAATGGTATCGAGATTGGGATGCTACTACGGCGCCTCAAGGAGCGAGTCGCAGCCGGCCGTACAGGCCGGCTACGGTGTATTGCAACAAGTGCCACCCTCGGTCGTGGTCGCCCTGATTTCCCTGCGGCAGTGGAGTATGCTGCAAATCTCTTTGGTGAGCCTTTTGCCTGGGAGCCCGATAACCCATCCCGCCAAGATGTGATTGAAGCGACGCGGGTGCCAGTAGCCGAGTTAGGTACTGTCTGGGGGGAGGCGGCCCCCGATTTCTATGTCGCAGCGCGAACGGCGCTGGCGGCTATTGGAGACGCGACTGACCTCACAACAGCACTTGATCCAATCGAAGAGGCAGCCGCACCGTTCCTACCACTTGACCTGCGGCGTGATGCACGAGAGGTAGCGGTAAGCGCATGGCAAAAAGCCTTGTCGACTTCTTATACCTCAGAGCCGAAACGTGAGATACGTCAGGCTATTGTTCAAGCCATGGACGCCTGGTGTTACGCTGTCCTTCGTGGTGACGGCCGTATACGGCGGTTACGTGAACTTCTGGCTGAGCGACCCACCCTCATTTCTGCCGCAGCCAATCTGTTGTTCTCGGGAACAGAAACACCGGGCGACTTCCTGGTGAACCTTATTGATCTGGCTGTACGTGCCCGCCCTGATCCTGAAACGCTCGCCCTTCTCCCTGCCCGCTATCACGTCTTTGCCCGTTCGCTCGAAGGTGCCTTTGCATGTCTTAATGCGAAGGGTCACGAGGATGGCTTACCGCATGTCTTCCTCGAGCGCCGCGAAGAATGCCCTGAGTGCCGTGCACGAGTGGTTGAGCTTGCCAGCTGTGCTCGGTGCGGTGCCACATACCTCGTCGGCCGAGATCTTCCAGCTAGCAGCGAAGAGGATCATCCCAGGCAGCAGGTCTTTACCCAACTCTCGTCAGGTGATGAACTTTTTGAAGGCAACAAAGCCTACTTCCTGCTTAGTGACACAGCAAGCGGTGATGACGAAGATGAGAGCATTGCTGCTGGGGATGACCCTGACGAGCAGGTCGCGCCGACGAACCTCTTCGTATTCTGTCTACGTTGTGGTGCGCTAACGTCAGGAGATAAACCTGGCTGCGCTTGCGGTGCACAAGCGCTCCTCGTTCAGCTCACCGAGGTTCCGCTCAATGATGCGGGTGAGCCGAAGGCGTGTGTACATTGTGGAGCGCGAACAGGTGGGAGTATTGTCTACCGTTTCCTAACTGGCCAGGACGCCCCTGTAAGCGTCCTCGCAACGGCACTCTACCAGCATCTGCCACCCTCACGGGATGAAGCCGCCCAGGATCTACCTGGGCAAGGCAGAAAGCTCTTGATTTTTTCCGATAGCCGTCAGGATGCTGCCTTTTTTGCACCCTACTTGGAGCGAACCTATAACCAAGTACTCCACCGACGGCTCATCCTGAAAACGCTGCTTGACAGCCGCGATGGACGAGCCGGCGAGCTTCGGCTTCAGGATCTGGTTCTTTCCCTACGCAAGCAGGCGGAGGCGGCTCATCTGTTTGATCAGCGCCAGAGTCCTGTTGAACGTCGCAAGACTGTGACAACGTGGCTTCAGCAAGAGCTTATGGCGACCGATCGCCGATTGAGTCTGGAAGGCCTAGGATTACTTGCTATACGACTCGTACGGCCAGAGCGGTGGCGAGCACCGACGGCTCTCACTCAGGCCCCTTGGAACCTCAGCAGTGATGAAAGCTGGGCGTTGGTAGTGATGCTCCTGGACACGCTGCGACAGCAAGGCGTGGTGACAATCCATGAGGACGTCGACATTAATGATGATGCCTTTGCGCCACGTAACAGCGAGCTGTTTGTGCGAGGTGAAGGATCAACGGGGCGCTCACGTGTGTTTAGCTGGTCACCTGTACGCGGCCGAAACAAGCGCCTTGATCTCCTTGGCCGTTTGCTGAGCCGGCTACAGCCCGAGCTTGGGGAGGCTGATCGTGAGCGTATAACACGCGCAGGACTCAAGGGAATCTGGGAACACCTAACCGAGCCTCGCACACCGTGGCAAGCCCACATTGTGTCGAAGACGGATAAAACGGCGGGTGTCATTTACCAACTCAGCCACGAATTCTGGGAGTATGCGCCGGCGACTGCAGCAACGTTCTACCGCTGTCCTGACTGTGGTGCCGTAACGTCATTGTACCTACGCGGGCTCTGTGTTAGCAACCGGTGTCATGGCACGATGCAGCTCCTTGAAGCCAGTAGCGAAGCAGTCGTACACAATCACTACCGTGATCTCTATCAAACCTTACAGCCCATCCCACTGTCTGCCGAGGAGCATACGGCCCAATGGATTAGCGAAGAGGCAGGGAAAATTCAGGAGCGCTTTGTCAACGGCGAGATTAACGTTCTCAGCTGCTCGACCACATTCGAGCTTGGTGTAGACGTAGGTGATTTACAAACGGTGTTGATGCGCAACGTCCCGCCAACTACCGCGAACTATGTCCAACGTGCTGGTCGAGCCGGGAGACGCACTGACTCTGCTGCCTTTGTGCTGACCTATGCTCAGCGTCGCTCCCATGACCTGACGCATTACTCAGAGCCGGAACGCATTGTTGCTGGCCGGGTTCACCCACCCCGTATTTCCATGACGAACGCGAAAATTGCTCGTCGTCACATGCAGGCGGTTCTGGTGGCGGCCTTCTTCCGCTCTGTGTTTCTGGAACAGGCCCGAACTTTTAAGAACGTAGGAGCCTTCTTCCAGCCCGATGACGGCCTGGTTCCGGGCCATGAACTCCTGGCAAACTTTGTCGAAGGTTACCCCAAAGAGGTTCTGGAAAGTCTTCGGAGAGTTGTGCCGCCAGCAATCCAAGAGGAACTGGGACTGGAACGTTGGAGCTGGCTGCGAACGCCTGAGGGCGACGGCATGCTCGATCTTTTGGAGCGAGCCACGGTGGAAGTGATAGGCGAGCTAGAGCGCTATAAGGAGCTCCAGCAAGAGGCAGCGACCGAAGAGAACTACGGCTTAAGCAAGCACTATCTACAAGTCCGCAACACCATCCGAGGCCGACCCCTGCTCGGTTTCTTAGGCTCGCGGAACATCCTGCCGAAGTACGGCTTTCCCACCGACGTGGTCGAGCTCAAGACCAACCATCTCACGCTCCCTGAGGCAGGCAAAGTTGAGCTTCAGCGAGACCTGCGAATCGCTATTGCTGAGTATGCTCCGGGCGCAGAGGTTGTCGCGGCGAAGCGAGTTTGGGTTGGTGGAGGGCTATACAAGCAGCCTCAGAAAGACTGGCCCAGCTACCAATACGCCGTCTGCGCTGCTTGTGGTCGCTTCCATCTTGCCACGGATACCGAAAGCTTAGGAGCGAGGTGCCAGGCTTGCGGTGGAAGCCTCAATACACATCAGCGCCTACGCGGCCAATTCATCAAGCCGGAGTTCGGCTTCGTCGCTGCTGACAAGCCACGAACCTCTGGCGAGGCCCGGCCTCGTCGCAGTTTTGCCTCGCGAATATACTTCGCTGAATACGCCCCTGGTTCTACAGGAGTGACGACCGAGATTGAGCCAGAGGTTGTACCTGATGTCTCAGGGCCGAGCCTCATCGTGCAACAGCGGTACTCACGTTTTGGTCGATTGGTTCTGGTAAATACCGGATCGAAGGGCCGTGGGTTCCAGGTATGCACGACGTGTGGCTTTGCCCAGCCCGCCCCCGAGCCACGACCGGTTGGGGTGCGAAGCCGCGGGAAACAGAAGCGCCAGACGCATATACACCTGCTGAAAGGGCGCGAGTGTACGGGGTTTATGCAGACCTACCACCTTGGTCATGACTTTTTGACTGATGTGGTTGAGTTACGCTTCATTGGCTCGATGGCTTCTCCAACCAATGACAACCTCTGGCGTTCACTGGTGTATGCTCTTTTGGAAGGTGCTGCACAAGGCCTGGGCATTCGTCGCGACGATCTTGACGGTACCTTATACCGCTACAGTGCAGGCTCAGCACCAGCTATTGTGCTATACGACAATGTCCCCGGCGGAGCGGGTCACGTCCACTACATTTCACAGCAGCTACCACTGGTGCTCGCAACTGCTTACAAGCGGGCTAGCCGGGATTGTTGCGGGCCAGAGACCAGTTGTTATGAATGTCTACGCAACTTCCGCAACCAGCCATATCACGATATGCTTAAGCGTGGCGTTGTGCGGGACTTTCTGGATGCTGTCCTTGCACAATCCAATACACCACGGGAGTAACGAATGGCACGCATGATTCCGGCCCACCTCCGTGCAGATACGCGTAGCCCTGCTGAGCGTAAACTCTACGTTGCGTTCAAAGACCAGCTTCCTGATACGTACACGGTTTTCCACCAAGTATCGTGGCAGACGCGTAACCCAAGAGCGGGGATCCGAGACGGCGAAGCTGATTTCGTTATCACGCACCCTGACCATGGCATCATTATTCTGGAAGCGAAGAGCGGTGAAATCACTTACGATGGGCTAAACGATATTTGGCATCAAACCAGTAAGGTCATGAACGACCCGTTCGGCCAGGCCCGAAGAAGCCAGTACAACCTCCGCGACTTCTTGAAGCGGCGCCCGTACTGGAAAGCGTTCCCGCAGATCCCCGTTGAAAGTGCAGTGGCATTTACAGATGTTCGGGTGGGTGCACCAATGCTCCGGCTCGACGCACATCGGGATGCTATCCTGGACTACACGGATCTTCAGGATGTGCGCCGATGGGTGGAGCGCTTCTTTGCGCGGTCAATGGGCTGGCAAGAAGCACCAGGAGTGGCGGGCATAGAAGACCTCGTGTCTCTGTTGAGTCCGACGATTGAGCTCAAGCCCCTACTAGGTGCAGTCATTCCTGATGAGGAGGAGGAGTTTGTTCGTCTCACTGATGCCCAGTTCTCCATCCTGCAAGCCCTTGGTCGTCAGCGTCAGGTTGCGATCAGCGGCTGTGCGGGCTCGGGCAAGACGCTGTTAGCGGCGGAGAAAGCGCGGCGTCTCAGTAAGCAAGACTTTAGTGTCCTGTTGACCTGCTTCAACGTCAACCTTGCCAACTTCTTGGCGGCAAGTCTTGCTGATTACCCGCACATCAAGGTAATACATTTCCACGGCCTCTGTCGTGAATTGGCACGCAAAGCAGGTGAACCTTTACCAGAAGGTGACAACTTGTCTCAGTCGTTCTACGACGTCACAATGCCAGAAAGCCTGATTGCTGCTGCTGCGCAACTTGGGTGGCAAGTCGATGCGATCATCGTAGACGAGGGCCAAGACTTCAGTCAGAACTGGTGGGCCGCCCTAAAGTGCCTGCTAACAGACCCTGATGAGGGGATATTTTACATCTTCTACGACGACAATCAGAATATCTACCGCTCCGGACAACGCATTCCTCTTGAGCATCTCCAGATTTCACTCGCAGAAAATTGCAGGAATACACGTGTTATTCATGATTTCGTAGAGAAGTTCTACCGTGGGGATAGTGCTATTTCCGCCAAGGGCCCTCCTGGTCGAGATATAGAGCTACTCACATACACTGACACGCAGGAATTAAAACGACACCTGCGTCAGAAACTACACCACCTTGTCGTCAACGAGGGTGTAGATTCTGAAGACATCATTATTCTCACTCCACACGGCCGAACACGCTCTGCACTCTGGAACCTGAGTCCACTGGGCAACTTCCGGCTCGTGGATCGCCCAGGAGCAAGTGGTGAGATATTCTGCACAACTATTCATCAGTACAAGGGGCTAGAAAGTCCTGTGGTCATCCTGGTGGAACTTGAACCTGACGATGTTAAAGGGGTGGGAAACCTCCTATATGTTGGCGCTTCGCGAGCCCAAAACCATCTCATCGTTGTGAAACGCTCCGATGTCGTTTTCTGAAAGCAGCAACTTCTAATTCAGCGAGTTTCTGTCGCGTGCTGCCCTTCCACGACGAACGAGTAGGTCACGATCGCCCGCGGCAGCTGAAAGTTCTCGACCGTCAGGGCCCACACGTCGCTATTCGGCAGACGGTACATGTCCATCTGGATGCCGCAGCAGACCCGCACGCTACCGGCCTCCCCGCGGTAGAACAGGGTAAGCTGACTGCCCTCCAGCCAGATTGGCTGGCCCGCAGCGGCGGCGCGCTCCGCAAGGGTCTCCGGTGTCCAACCGCGCTCCACGTGTCACGTCGAGGAGCACCGCGATAGTGGCGGGGCTCTCAGCCAGCCGAGAGGGGCCGGAGGCGCACATGGAGGATGCGCTTGCATTGCGGCCAGATCACTCTGCTGCTGGCCCGGCGCCAGGCTCGGCAGGGGAGCCGGCGCAGCCTGCAAGCGTCGCAATCAGGAGGAAACTCAGGAGGGGCAGGCGCATCCACTTCTCCTTCAGATAGAGGCTCAATGTGCCCCGAGGGGCGGGAGCCGGCCGATCAGCCGGGCCAGATGCTCGCGCCAGAGCACGGGCCAAGAGTGGCCGCGGTGGCCGTGGCTCTCCTCGCTCGCGGGAATGACCACCGCCTCGCCCCGCGGCACCCGCCGCACCGCGCGCTCGAGGATGCCCAGTTCGGGCGGGTTGACCAGGTCGTCGGCGAAGTTGATCGCCAGCAGCGGTGCCGTGATCTGCTCCAGGTACGGCGACGGGTCGTAGTCGCGGGAGGCCTCGATCTGGTAGAGCAGGTCGTTGGCGTCGAGGGCAGCCTGGTACTCCCCGACCATGCGCTCGAACAGCGCGTCGGCCGTGGCCGCGGTGGGCGCCTCGCGCTGCCAGCGGGCTGGGGCACTCACCATCAGCAGCAGCACGTAGATGGCCGTCGTGAGCCCAGGGGGCCGCTCGGCGTAGTCGCCGTCGCGCCACGCCGGGTCGGAGCGGATCGCGTCGCTCGCCATCCGGCGCAGCATCCGGTTGCGCCCCGCGATCTGGGCTGGGAGCGAGGCCAGCGGCACCAACCCCTCGACCATCCCCGCGTGTAGATAGCCCCACATCCAGGTCTGCATCCCGCCCATCGAGGTGCCGAGCACGAGGCGCAGCCGGTCCACGCCAAGGCCGTCGGTGACGAGGGCGTGCTGGGCGGCGACAATATCGGCGTAGGTGTAACGGGGGAAAGCCGCCCGCAGGCCCTCGCTCGGCTTGCTGGAGCCGCCGTGGCCGATGCCGTCGGGCATGATCAGGAAGTGGTGTTGAGCGTCAAGGGGCTGACCAGGGCCGAAGAGCTCCCCGGCGAACTGCGGGCGCAGGAAAGCCTGCCCGCTGCCGCCCGTACCGTGAAGCAGCAGCACGGCGTTCATCGCGCGGCCAGCGGAGTCAGGGAGCAGCGTGCCAAGCGTCGTGTAGCGCAGGCGCAACGCCGGCAGCACGCCGCCCTCAGCGAAGCGGACGCCTCGCAGCACGAACTCGCCGGCGACGGGCTCGGGTAGTGTCCCTCATATTACGTGATGAGCCCCTCGTGCAAAATTCCGCATTCTGAAGCCAGCCGCCGGATCAGAGGCAACACCGCTTGAGGCTGAAGCAGGGCTTTTCGTGGCTATTTTTGGCAACCTGATCTCGATGCTCCGCATACACACCGTCAAGGTTGAACACAGAATGCTGTACGGATATGAGAGGCGCATGCCTGAAAAAGCTAAGGAGAGGCTTGATTACAAACAAATGTTCGTATTATTCGACACATCTATCACGTAATACGAGGGACATCACCCGGGTTCGGGAAAGGCGGTGGTGTCCATACCAGAAAGTATAGCCGAACAACGCCCCGCTACGTGCCTCGCCGTCCGGTCAGCAGCCCGATCTCCTTGGCGATGCGGATAGAGCCATGGGCCGTCATCTCGCCGGCGACGAAGTCGGCGAAGGCTGCCTCGCGCCCGGCGAGGGCCTCGCGGTAACCCCACATCGACTGGACATACGCCACCAGTGGCTCGACCTCCGTCACCTCCAGCGCGTTCGGCTGGCGATGGAGCTGCCCCTTCTCGAAGAAGGGCTCCAGCTGCTCCACCGCGTTCTCCAGCAGGAAGTGCTCGCTGACGGCCACCGCCTCCGGTGGCAGATCGGGGACGAAGCGCAGCACCAGCTCGCGCATCCCGGCCATGTGCCTGCGCCCGACGGTCGCCGCGGCGAACTGCCCGCCCGGCCGGAGCACGCGGCGGATCTCGGCCAGGGCGCGGGGCCGGTCGGGGACGTGGTAGAGCATGAAGTTCGCCAGCACCACGTCGAAGCTCGCGTCGGGGAAGGGTAGCGCCTGGGCGTCGGCGGCGGCGAAGCTGAGCCCCGCCTCCCCGGCCAACTCGCGCCGGGCATCGGCGGCCATCCCCGGGGAGAGGTCGCTACAGACGACACGCCACCCGGCGGGCCGAAGGTCGCGGGTGTCGCGCCAGAAGTGGCCCGGGCCGCAGCCAAGCTCCAGCACCCGGCCGGCATGGCCAGCCTCCAGCCGGCGGATCATCCAGCGGTTCGGGCTCTCCGTGTTGACGCTGAAGGCTGGTGCAGGCGCACCCGCGCGTCGAGGTTGCGTCCGTCGCTGTACTGCTCGTTGCGCAGGTAGGCGCGGTCCGTCAGATCCTTCATGCGCGCTCCTTCAGATACGGCGCCTACGGCACGGGGCTGAAGCGCAGGGGGCCGTGGCGGTCGGAGCGCAGCTCCAGCTGGCCGTCGACGAGCCGGTAGGTGTGGGCGGTGCTCAGGGCATCGGTAAAGGCGCCCTCCTGCTCCAGCAGCGCCTGGTCGGCGCAGGTCTCCTCGTCCATGGCAATCATTGGGAAGTCGATGCGGTCCGCCTCGGCCTGCCACGTCGCCGTGTAGGTGCGACAGCCGGCGTCACCGAGCACCTTCCCCCCGGCTGTCAGCTCGAGGGTGATCGGACGCTCTCCGGTAGGGGCCTCGCCCGCGATCGACTCCAGATGCCAGCGGGTGTCGTAAAGCTGTGCCGGGTCGGCGGCCTGTCGCTCCTGCGAGCGGAAGACGAGGCGGGCCACCCCCGAGGCATCGCGCAGCTCAAGCGTCTCATCCTGGAGCCCGTAGGTGTCAGTCGCCCGGAGCGCGTCAAAGAAGGCGCTCTCCTGCTGCATCAGCGCGTTGTCCGCGCAGGCCATCGCGGTCTGGGCAACCTCACGGAGTTGCACAGTTGCATCCGTGAGAGTGTATGGCCCATCGAAGAAGTTGCAGCCGGCAAAGCCACGGGCGAACCCACCCTGGAACTCCAACCGGATCACGGGGTCGAGGGGCGGCGGCACCCCGTCAAGGGAGACGAGCACCCAGCCGGTGTCGGCGAGTGGGTCCGCGCTGGCCTGGATTGCCGTCGGCTCGCCAGATAGTACGGGCGACGGTGTGCCGGCGGTGGTTGCTGTCGGCTCGCCGGGCGAGGTGAGCGTCGGTGTACTGTCGGATAAGGCCGCATCGCCCTGCGTGCCACACCCGCCCAGGGCAAGTGCGAGTGCAAGAACTCCTACGATACGATGCATGGAGTCCTCCCTGCCAGCGTGGGGTACCCTTTGGAGCGCACCTCCGTGACGATCCGGCTGGCGCCGCAGTTCCAGCAGTCGCTGAACTGCGGCTCAAGCTCCTCCCCGCAGTTCGGGCAGCGCCAGGGCGTGCCGCCTGCTTCAGCCGTCTGGCTGCTCAGGAACTCTTCGACGAAGTCCTCAGCCCGCTCAGCGTCCTCGTCGGCAACCCAGACTGACGCGTAGGTTTCGGTGGTGGGCACAGCCCCGAGCAAACCGCCAAGCTCCCCGCCCTGTACTGTGGCCGGCACGCCGGCTTGCTCCAGGTATCCCTGGACAAGATGAGCCTCAGCCGATGAGGGGCTGCTGTAGACACACTGCATTGCAGTCCTCCTGGCGCTGCGGATAACGAAGCGGTGACCAGCACGAATGGGACTTATGGTGCGACACAGTCGGAGAGGGGGAGTTCGATTACAAGCGCTCCCGCCGCGTCGAGCGCACGCAGGGTGTGCTGCGTTGAAGGAACCTCAGCCATCACGGTGAACATATCGCCGCGCAGTGCTACGGGTGCGGTGACCCCATCCTCCGTAACGACTTCGACAGCGGCGACAAGCGCAGGGTCGACCGCCCCTACGATGACGTGCCACTCCACCCCGGCAAAGGACTTATGGGTAATGGATAGGGGTGGGCAGCACGGCTGGCAGGCTGTGCCAAGTGCCGAGCCGACGCATAGAAAAAGTAATCGCAACGCCCGCCCGAGCGACGCGCTGGCCCTGGCTGTGCGGGCCGGCGCGCCGATCCTGGTCGTACAGGCCGTGCTGGACGAGGCGGCACGCGGCGAGGAGCTGAGCGACACGGAGCCGCTGGAGCCGGGCGTACCGCCGCCGCCGGCAACGCTGGCGATCATTGTCGGGCTTCAGGCGGCTGAGGACCAGGCGCTCCTCGGGGCGGTGCTGACTGCAAGCGTCGGTCTGATCGGCATGCACCCTCGGCCGATCGCGAGCGAGGTGCTCGCAATCGTAGGCGCGTCAGGGCAGTGCTTCGTGCATGTGGACCTCGACGAGGAGCCGGAGCAGCGCCTGGCCCTGGTGGCGGCGCAGCACACCGCACTGCCGATCATCGCCCTGGGCGGGGCGGCCGAGGGGGCGTTCGCGGCAGGGGCGAGCGTCCACCTCCCACGCCCCCTCGATCTCGAAGCCCTGCGGCAGGCGGTCTGGGACGCTGTGGTCGCCACCCACCGTACTGTGGAGTAAGCTTTCCTTCGACCGCACGCTGCACACCCCAGCATCGTCACGCTAGCGCTCAGCACGGCAGGATCGCACAAGGGCGGGCCGGGGCCGACGCACCCCAGTGGCGCTGCTACCCCTCCGTATGCACGGCGGCGAGCAGCGCCTCAACGGCTGGCTGATCGGGGGCCTGGAGGACGGCCCGCCGCAACGCGACCAACTGGTCGAGGTCGTTCAGAAACTGGACATTGCGGACGAGGACGGCTGGCGTATTCGGGAAGCGGAGCACAACGGTGTCTACAACCGCATCCTGTAGTGCACGATACACCGTAGCACGGTCCTGCTCCAGCTCGGCGACCTTTTCGCCGACGAGATAGGTAATCAGATCAGACGCCATCAGTTTCTCCCTTCCTACCAGCCGTACAAAGCCGGCAGAGTCCATCAGCGGTTCGGAAAAGATGCCAAGGATCGAGAGCAGATCCGCCTGCTGCGTGAGCGGCGCCTGCGTGAGCACCTGAGAGACCACCTGCTCAACCAGCGCGACGGTCGCACCCTGCACGGGCTAAGTACGGCCAGACCCAGACTGCCGCGCTGTGAGGCTTCGAGGGCATCGAGCTCCCAGAGGCGGATCGCCGGCACCGGCCAGGCAAGCAGGTCGCGCCCGTCGACGGTCTGCCGCAGCGTGTCGCCAACATCGGACGCCGGCGTCAGGTAGATGACGGTTCCGACAACGACCTGCTCGTGGTGGCGCTGGCCAAGCCAGGCCAGGTAGCCCGCCAGACGCCAGAGCACCGCCGGATCGGTATACCCCTGCCACTCAATAACGTGGAGGTATTCCTGTCCACCGACGCTACGCAGGCGCAGGACATTGTCGAGCCGGGTTGCGCTCGCCGGAAGCTCAAGGGTCTCGACGGCAACAACGGTAGCCTCCTCACTGGCGAGGAGCGGCAGCAAGTCGTGGGCGCGGAGGGCCGTCAGTCGCTTGAGTGGAATATCGGTCTGCACGTACGCCTCCCTTTGACCTGCTGGATCTCATGGTACGCCGTGCAATGACAAACGTCAACGGGCGTATGCATGTGCTCCCCTGTTGGCAAGCGCTCGCCCTCACTGAGTACCATTCTGAGTACCAATTGTCCTGTCAGCGTCAGTCCAGCCCAGTCCACCACTGTCCATCAACTAGATTGATATTTGGCATTGGGAAGGCAAATGATGCAGTAATAGTCCTGACAGAAGTAGTCGCAGACAAACCTTTATCCGTGTCTTCCAAGCAGATGGTCACACTCAATGCCTGGTGGTAAATCCACCACCGTAGTTGAGCTAGTCAGCACGGCTCACAGCCTGTATAATGATGGCAAGCTGTCACCGCGTGCTGACAGCCAATTGACAGCCAAACCCGCGAACATGCGTGGACAGCGGCACACAAGGCTGGAATGAGTTTGGCTCTCTGATGCGGAATATGAACGTT
>Ga0105047_10007273_pt1 | contig 18694 bp, 23 predicted proteins | sample MAT04_FD_78384 | JGI IMG/M metagenome (GOLD analysis project Ga0105047, IMG submission 78384) | Freshwater microbial communities from Lake Fryxell liftoff mats and glacier meltwater in Antarctica - MAT-04 (megahit assembly) | ecosystem: Environmental > Aquatic > Freshwater > Ice > Liftoff... | reverse complement strand
GATCCATGCTGCCGTGACGCACGACTCGGCCCTCGCCGCAGCCGTCCCGGCTGGCACGCTTCCGCTTCCTCCCCATAGCCACCCACCGACTCAAGCGCCACCGGCCAGGCCGATGCGTCCAACATTTCCTTCTCTCCCCCCGCGAAGGAAAATTTGCGTGGAACGAGCTCAACTACCCGACCAGCCCGACGGAGCGCCGCGCGTTCTGGAAGCGTGTCCAGAAGGCCCTCCACGACGGTCAGCCCGTCATCACCTCGTGGAAGGTCGACTTCAACGCGCTCAGCACCTCGAGCATGTTCTCCCTCGACGAGCTCACGCGCCGCGGTCCCGGTCGTCAGGGCGGTCACATGACCGTCATGCACGAGTACCTAGGCGGAGGTGCCGGGCCTCGGTCTCCTCAAGGCTGGTGAGCCGGCCACGGCGGAGCAGATGCAGAAGGCGCTCGCCGACGGCACGAAGATCGTCTTCGTCCGCGTGAAGAACTAGGATCAGTTCTCCCCGCCGGCTACTGAGCTCGTAATCCCGCGTCCGTCGACGTCACCACGTTCGCGCCATCGCGAGCAGGCGCATCGCCGTGCGCTCGCAAGGTGCTAAGCTCTCTTCTCGTGGCGACAACAGTGCGTTCGGTTCTGCTCACGCTCGTCGTCGCGGCGTCTCTGGTGGCGTGTGACAAGCATCAAGCCAAGAAGGCCGCGCCGGAGAGCTGTCCTCCGGTCGCCGGTATCGCGCTGACGATCGAGACCGTTCTCTTGACGAGGCCCGAATCCCCACGCCAGACGGAGGGCGTGCTCGACTCGCAGGACGCGCTCGCTGCATCGGGCTACCAGCTCCAGGGCGAGGCGCGCGCGGTGCGTCCGCCTGGATTCGCGGCCCTCGCCGAGCGCGATCCCTTCGACTTCGGCAAGCGGCGGATCGCCTTCACGACCGTGAGGCAGAACGTCAACGCGATATGGGTCGTGGAGACGCCGACAGAGATCGTGGTCGGCCTCCGAGTCGAGGCCTACTGCGGCGGGGCCGCGCCTCCAGACTCGCTCGTCGCAGCGGTCGTGCCTGCCTCGTCCAAGCCCGTGCGTTTCGCGAGGTGCAGCGTGGGCGCGTGCGACGGCGTCCTGCGCCCGTAAGCGAGCTCACTCAGGAACCACGCGGTCGCCCCCCCTCGGGAAGCCCTCGAGAACAGATCGTGAACAACCTCGACCCTGCGATCGATGCCGTCGTCGCCGGCCACACGAACGCCGCGCGCGTCTGCAACATCGGCGGTAAGCTCGTCACCAGTGCTGCCGCGTTCGGCAGGCTCGTCACCGACATGCAATGGCAGATGGTCGGTGCTGCCGAGAAGGCCGCCATCCTCCAGGTCTCCGAGGGCTTCACGTACACGTGGGACTCGCGAAGCCCATCGGTAGTCGCGTCGACCCCGCGTCCATCGCCATCGCGGGTCAGGTCGTGCAGCCAGCGACGACGTACCGAGTCACCGTGAACGCATTCCTCGCGGACGGCGGCGATGGCTTCGCGATCTTGAAGAGCGGCACCGATCGCGTTCCTGGTGGGCTCGATCTCGACGCGCTGCTCGACTGGTTCAAGGCGCACTCGCCGGTCGCGCCTCCCGCTTCGGCTCGGATCACGCGCCTCCACCCCGGTCGGTCGTTCCGTTGCTGACCTAATTTCGCGAAAGACGTTTTCCGTCAACAGCCCCTACCTCGGCGTCATCGCCGATGGGCCCTAACATTTCCTCCCTTCTTTGTCTCGCGCGCGCCGATGCGCACCGTACCGATTGGAAGAAACACAAGGCTGCGCGCGACCGGCCCTACGTGGAACTACTCAGATCGCGATTCTCGGACGGGAGATTTGTGAGCGCTGGCTCGCCTGCAGCGGAGCGCCCTCGCGGACCAGCCACTGGACATCGTGGGACCTCTCGAGACCCGCATGACCTCGTCTCGAGCGCCCCCGAACGTTGCCGCTCGGCATCGCGCGGAGATAGACTGGGTGGATGAGCGAGCCGACGATCAAGGACGTGCTCAGGGCGATCGAGAAGCTCGCGACGAAGGGCGACCTCGACGTCAAGATCGACGGACTTCGGACCGAGATGAACAAGCGCCTCGACGACCTCGACCAGGAGCTCACCGGCCACGCGAAGGTCCACCGAGAGATCGAGAAGGACATCGCAGCCCTCAAGGGCCGGGCACCACGAACGGCCGCGAGACGCGCGGCGCCCCGTCGTCGCTAGTTCAGTTCCACGTCGTCGTCGCCCCGGCGTCGTCCGCGAGCTCGGGCAGAATCGGGTACGCGGTCCACCGGCAATTCGGCGCGTCGCACGGGTGGAAATCCTAGGGATCGCGAGCTCTCCCACGAGAAGGTTAGGCCGTCGATGCCGCCTTTCTCGTGCTCGTCGCGGCGGTTCGTCCGCACCTCTCGTCGTTGCTCGAGGTCCAGACGTACTCTTCGATGCCGATTTCCTCGGCCGCGGCTCCCAGGTCGAACACGATGACAACCGAGTCAGAGTGACGCTGGGTAACGCCCAGCTTCGTCGAGACCGACCCAGCTACTGGCGTGATCGCGTCCAGGGCGCCTCTGGCTCAACGCCTCGGCCGACGCGTTGATGGGCGTGGTCGCGAGTGACCCGTTACGTGCATCTTCCCTGTTTCCACAATGTCTCCACGACCGGGGTCGATCCCGAGAGCTCCACGGGGACTGCCGTGGACTCCGCGCAGCCGACGAAGCGCCAGGATCTCGAACCGTTGCGACGAAAGACGAGTGCCGCCGCCCACTTGGGACTTTGCACTGATCACGGTTCGATTCCCGGCGCCTCCACCATTCGTGAGGTTCGCCTTCGGCGAACGCTGGGGAGGGAGCTGCGCCTCCCTCCCCAGACCCCTCCTCGCGGACATGCGCGGGCGATGGCGCCGTGCGATTGATCGGGCCAGGCGTGGTCGTCAACCGTCGCGTTGCGAAACTCGATCCACACGGCGACCTGCCAAGCTCAGTTTCGTGAGCGCACCGAAGCCCGCTCGAGCTCTCGACAGGGTGCATATCCGATCGTGACGGGTGAAGGCGCGGGAATTAACAGGATTGGTGCAGCGTTGCAGGGGGCATGACGAGCCCGAGCCGAGTGGTTGCCGCGCGAGCGGCCACGCGTGAACTGAAGGAGGCGAAGTCGACGCCCCTGGAGAAGCTGCGCGAGTTCCTGGAAACTGAGGGGATGAGGTCGAAGACGGGCCCTCGGTCGTTCGCCGACTTCGAGCGCGAGCTGCACGAGCGGATGATGGAGGCGGAGCGCGACATCGTCGCCGGCGAGATGGCGCGGCTCGAGGTGGACGTGGATGCCGTCGTCATCGCGGGCAAGCTTCATCGCCGCGTGCTGCGGCAGTCGCAGACGTACATGACGTCGGCAGGCGAAGTTGTCGTCGAGCGGACGCTCTACAAGGACAGGAAGGACGAGGACGGTCGCTGCGTGAGCCCGATGGAGCTGTCGCTCGGTATCATCGGCGACTTCTGGACGCGGCGCGCCGCGCAGCAGGCGCTGTGGGTCGTGACGCAGATGACGCCGAGAAAGAGCGCAGAGCTCTTCGAGCGCGTCGGCAGCATGACGCCCTCGAAGAGCAGTCTCGGTCGACTTCCGAAGGTGCTCGCCGACGGAGTTCCCGTCGGGATAAGCTGTTCCTCATGAATGCCGCCGCGAAGCTCCTCGCTGAGGCCATGCAGCTCCCCGAAGACGAGCGGGAAGAGCTCGCGGCGAAGCTGCTCGATAGCCTGGAGCCGACGCCTGGGATCTCGGTCGACGACAAGGAAGAGATCGAACGCAGGGCGACCGACGCGCGAGGCGGCATTCCAGGCATCCCGTGGGACGAGGTCAAACGGGGCCTGCTGAAGTGATCCGGTTCCGACCGGCAGCCGCGCGCGAGCTCACTGCCGACGTCCGCTACCTACAACAAGCACTACACGGGACGAGGGGACCGCTTCGCGGCCGCGGTCGAACGCGCCCTCTTTGCGATTGCGGAGTCTCCCCTCGCCTTCCCCTTGCTCTACGAGCCGGACATTCGGTCGGCGAAGGTGGAGCGCTTTCCCTACCGAGTCGTCTACGTCGTCGTCGAGGAGAGCATCGACATCCTCGCAGTCGCGCACGCGAAGCGACGCCCCGCCTACTGGCGACGGCGATCGATCTAGGCAGTGCGCGAGCGAGATCGACGACGGACGCACGCGTGCATTCGCGTTCGCATTCGCGTTCGAGCCGAGTAGGCGCTCGATGGCATGGGGCGCGACGCGGGCGGCCTCGATGTCACCGGCTCCTCGGCATTCAAGCATTTCCGAGGCACATCCTACGAGGCACTGGGCTCGTCGAGCGCAGCCTACGCTCGCCCAGCAACGGCGGCGACTGTCGCGTTCCACACCTTCGCGCGTAGGAGAGCGGCTTGCCCAACGGGAGGCACGTTGGGGAGAGGCAGCTGGTCGCCATGCCAAGCGGGCGGCGCAACTCGACGCGCGCTGCGAAGGAGCGCCGCGAGAACGACCATGTCCTCTGCCGCGGCGGCTGCCGCTAGACCAAAACCGCTCGCCGCTTCGCCGAGACCGAAGAGGATCCGACCGCTATCGGTCGTTGCAGGCAGATCGATCGGCTCCGGGTACTCGCGCATGCCCGTCATGCCCTGAACGGTGCGTACGAGATGCCTGCGAGCACGCGACCATTGCTCCTGCGCGAGCCCTGGCGAAACAACGTAGAGATCGGGCAACGCGAGCATCAGCGCGCATCCGCGCGGTGTGCCTATCGCCCGCCTGCGTTCCGGATTCCATCCCGCGATGACGAGGCCGGTCGCGGGGTCGACCGCCGACGCGCGGACGGTTGCCTCCCAACGCTCGCGTGCAGCAGCGCCCTCCTCCCGCAACGTCAACGCCGCGAGGGCGGGGACCGGATCGAGCGTCCACCACATCGATGGGTAGCTGGGCAACATCCCGGTCTCGGAGGCTGAGAAACGCCTCTCGAGATCATGGGCAAGGTGATCCCTCAAGTCGCCGTACTCCGCCTCTCTACCTCCTCCGCGCGTGAACCGCTCCAACGCGAGCAGAAGGTGCCCGTGGGGAAGCAGTGGATCGGCGCCCTTGATCCCGACTGCGTTTGCCCGTTCGAGCGCCCAGCGAGCCTCCGCGACGACGGCGTCGCGTCGACTCGCCGCAATCGGCAGACTCGCGCAGCGCGTCGCTGCGTCTGCGTAGAAGATCAGCGCAAAGAACGGCCACTCGGTCTGTTCCAGGTTGTCCCAACCTCGCGTCGAGACCGCGCCCGCCGGCGTCCGCTCGAGGACGCTTCGCAGATGACGAAGCTCTCCGAACGCAGCTTCGAGCCCGATCACCGGCCGGGTGTCGGGCGACGGGAGCGCCGCGGGTGGGGGCGCGTGCTCGCTGCGACACGCCGCGAGCATGACTGTCATCGATCCGAGGAACTGTCGCCGGCCGTTCATGAGTGGTTCGACAAGGTGGTGAGCGTTTGATTGGATGCGGCGACGACGGCACGAGCTCCCCGAGGACGAGCGCGAGGAACTCGGGGCAAAGCTGCTCGACAGCCTCGAGCCGCCGCGCGCAATCGCGCCGTCCGCGGCCGCCACTTCGTGACCACGTCAGTCCGATCGAGCTGCCCCGTTCGCCCCGACTACGGTGAGCAGCACCGGAAGCCGACGTCCGCGCCGCGGAAGTCGACGTTGGCGCCGATCAGGCTCCGGCAGCTCGCGTCTGCGGCGTTCGAGTACCTCAGCACGGGAACGACGAGGCCTACGCCGGCGGCGATGCGCGGCGTGCCCCCGCCCTCCGCATGCGCGACTCCGCTCGTGGCGAGCAGGAGCGAGCACGCTGCGCCGACGCGAGAGAGCGTCCCGAGCCGTCTTGGGTGGTCCATGGGATCGTGAGACCCACCATCGCCCTGAAAGGGTTCTACGGCGCGACCTCCACGCTGCCGACCTGCCCCATCATCGTGCAGTGCTCGCGGTAGTCGCAGAAGCACTCGAACGTCGCCCGCGCTCGCCTTGCGAAAGCCGCGCCTTCGCGCCCGTAACACCCGCGGTCACGTCGCGGTTTGCAACGATTCGCAGAGACTCGACTCGCCGCGTTTGCCGGCGAAACCGCCGCGTGGTGCGATGCGTAGTGTCCCCGGAGGTCCCATGAAGCACTCACTCTTCGGCACGATGGTCATCGGCTCGTTCATCGCGGCCTGCGGGAGCCACGAGTCCGACGCCGGTCATGGCGGCACGACCTCCGCGGAGCCTCCGACGAGCGTTGCCATCGCCGCGGTCACCACCGACGCGCTCTACATCGTGAACGGCGAGGACGCCTCCATCTCAGTCGTCGATCCCGGCGCCGGAACGGTCCTCGGCACCATCGCCTTGAAGAACATCGCGTTCCCGCACCACATCTACCTGAGCCCGGATCGGTCGCGTCTCGCGGTCGCGGTGCCGGGCCACGATCTCAGCGGCGGGCACGGCGCCGCGTCGGCGCCCGCAGGAGAGCACGGCGGCGGGCACAGCGGGGCGGCGGCGCCGGCGGGTGCGGTCCTCTTGCTCGACGCCTCGACGGGCGCGACCCTGGCGTCACGGCGCCTCGATGCCTCGAACCACAACGCCGCGTTCTCGCCCGACGGGCGCGAGCTCTGGACCGCGCAGCTCACCGATGCGGGCACTGTGCTCGTGCTCGACGCGACGACGCTCGCCACGAAGCAGACGATCCCCGTCGGGAAGGTCCCCGCGGAGGTGACGTTCACGCCCGACGGCAAGTACGCGTTCGTCGCGAACGGCACCAGCAACGACGTCACCGTCATCGACGTCGGCACCAAAGCCGTGGTGAAGACGATCCCCGTCGATCGCGAGCCTGTGGGCGCTTGGCCCGGCGCAGACGGCATGATGTACGTCGACTGCGAGGTCGGCAAGACCATCAAGGCCATCGACCCGAAGACACTCGAGGTCGTGCGCACCTACAACCTTGGCTTCACGCCGGGATATGCGGCAGTACCGCCGAGCCGCACCGACGAGCTATGGCTCACCGACGTGGACGCCGGCAAGGTCGTCTTCAACAAGACCACGGCCGACGCGAAGGTCGCCGACATCGCAACCGGCGCCGGCTCGCACGCTATCGCCTTCGCGCCCGACGGCAAGACGGGCTTCATCACCAACCAACTCGCGGGATCGTTCTCGATCATCGACGCAGCCACGCGCAAGGTGAAAGCCACGATCCCGGTCGGCAAGAAGCCGAACGGCATCGTCTACCGCAGCAAGTGAGCCGACACCTCGTCATGAGCTGACGAAGCAACATGATGTGATCCCCTTCCCGCTCAAGCCGCGGGACGCTGTCGCGCCCGGAGATACGCGAGCGTGCCGTAGGTCGTCCGCGCGCGGCGGACCCCGGCCACGTCGACGAAGCCGGCGTCCGACACGAACGAGGGCAACCGTCCGGCGGCGTGGTCGAGAAGCCGTCGAGAAACCGTCGAGAAGCGAGCGCGCCGGAACGAAAAAGAATGCGACACGCCCTGGGCTGGCGGCTCTTGGCAAAGAATGACGAACGCCCTCCATTTCTGCAGGATACGAGCCGCGATCTTCTCGGCCGTCATGCTTGGCGCGTTGGTCGGCTGTGCAGGATCGAGCGGTACGACGGGGACGCTCGCCGACGCAGGAGCCGACAACCGCGAGGGCGGGGCGGCGGGCGACGGCGGGAGCGTCGTCCAGGACTGCAGCGGTGTCGCGAGCTCGCAGACCGTGAGTCAGCCATGTTGCCTTGCCAGCGGCATCGACGCGTGTGGTGCCAACCTGTTCTGCGCGGCGTTCGACGGGCGCAAGCAGCCGACCTGCTATCTCGAGCGCTCACGCCTCGACATGACGGAGTGCTCCGAGGACCGGCAGTGCATGAGCGGCGCGTGCAGCGTCGAAGCACGCTCTGCTGCAAGGGCTCGCGCTGCGCCGACTGCCGAGGGGCAGAGGGCGACCGGTGCGGATTCCCGCTCCCCACTTGCGGCCCGACGCTCACGTGCTGCCCCTTCCCCGGCAGCGGCTCGTACTGCTATCCGTCGTGCAACCGAGGGCTCGACCAAGAAGCCGAGGACCTGAACCGCAACCCAGCGCTGGCACACCTGCTGCTTGTGATCGCGGAAGAGGTGATTGAATGAGCAACGACAGCAACGAGCAATCCGACCCGAAGGCGGACCCGAAGGCGGACCTGAAGCGGGTGCCCTCGCCCGGGCCCCTCAAGAACGAGCCCACGCCCGAGCGCGCCGCGGAGGAGAAGAAGAGGATGGAGGAGCAAGGCGCGGAGATGGCGAAGCCGAAGCCGTCAGGCGCCGTCTAGGCCTCTCGCGCTGTGGGGCGGCGATGTGCTGCATCGCTGCCCCAGCTGAGCGCCTCAGCGCAGCTCGACCGGGGCGGGGATCCGATTCAGATCTCTCAGATCTCGAGGATGCGAAGTCGGACACCCGCGGCACTCGCGATCCTCGAAAGGTCGTGAGTGTCGCCGGTGACGACGTCGGCACCGCGACGGATGGCGAGGTCGACGAGCGCCGCGTCCACGACGTCGTTCGTCTTCGACGACGCGAGGAGGCGTCCGGCGTTGTGTGCGCCGGCTTCGTCGAATTCGACAACCTCGCAACCGGCGAGCAATCGCCGCAGCTGCACCTGTCTCGGCGAACGACTCACCTGAGCGACGACCGGAGCGGGGACGACGACGGACAGACCGAGCTCGAGCCGCACACGATGCTCGGCCCACATTCGTCGGTCGTTGCGCTCCGCTGCGACGAGAGCACCCGCGTCGTAGACGACGCTCGTCATCGGGAGCGCCTCGCGCGAGGCCCCGTCCGACGCTTCGTCGCAACGAATGACACGATGCGCTTACGTGCCTCGGCGAGCTCCTCCTCGGACAACGCGCCATGCTCAGCCTCCCACTCCGCGACGGCGAAGAGGCCCTCTCGGCGACGAATCGCCTGGCGCGCCGCTGCGGTCAGCCAGGCCGACACGCTCATCCCGTCCTCGGCTGCAGCCCTGATGACCTTGGCGTGAACGTCACGGTCGACCGTAATTGCGAGCTTGGAAGCCGGAGCACCACGAGGCATCTCACAGCTATACTACCTCGGTAGTACTGTTTCAAACTGCCAGCCCCTGACGCCATCGACGAGATCGAAGCCGAGCGCGCCGAGACCGGCGCATGCGAGCACCCAGAGGAGGTCCGAGTATCCCTCGACGCGCTGGCCCTCGCTCCACGTGAGGCCGTGGCCCTGGAGGAGTCGCTCGGCATGGCGAAGCGGATGAGCGCGTCGTCGCTGAGGAACGGGTAGTAGCGCGTATTCCGACGGCGAGAGCGGCGACGCCCGTCGCGACGCGATAGGCCCTGGCCTCCTCGCCGTAGCCCATCCGTGTCGACGTTTGCACGCAACGTAGGCGGCTTCGATCCGAGCGCGTGGTCGGGGACTCTTCGTGGGTATCATCTCCCGTTCTGATGCCCATCGACCTCCCGCCCACGTACGAGCATCCCGTACTCGGCACGTTGACCTGGAACGAGGGCGAACTGGCCTACATGGGCGAGCTCTCGTTCGAGGGTCGACCACTGAGCATCGAGATCGTGGTGGACGAGGGGGCATGGGACGAGCCGATGTCCCTCGCCTTCCTCATCGATCAAGGCGCCACCGCAGTTTCGATGATTCGCCAGACATGGAGTGGTCTGTACGAGGTCATCGGGTCCTCCCTCCTCCGCGAGTACGACGAGACGTGGCGCGCCGATGGGGCGGCGCTGACGGGTCCGGCGCTCATGGCCCACCTGAAGCCCTTGTCCGTGACCATCTACGCTGACGGCAGGTCCTCGGTGTTCTTCGCCGACAACGGCATCGACGAGGGCGGGCTCTTCGCCGGGCACTACGTCCTCACCGCGTTGACGCGCGAGGGCCGAGTCGAGGACGTCTCGCTCGCCGGATAGAGACAGACAGGCGACGCGGCTTCGACCCCGCCGTCCTGACGTGACGCGCTCGCGCGAGTCACGTACACATCGCGGACGAATGCTAGACGAGAAGATCTTCATTCCCGAGCCGATGCACCTCACGAAGGAGGCCATCTACGGGGTGATCGGGGTGCTGACCGTCGGTCCCGCGATGATGTGGTGGCAGGGCATCTCCTGGAAGTGGGGCCTCGTGATGCTCCCGTGCGTGCTCGCCTTCGTGCTCGGCCGCGACTTCTACAACGCGCGCATCCGCGGTCGCGACTTCGTCTACATCACGGCGGAGGGGATCCGCGTCACGAACAAGAAGAAGGTCTGGCTCATGGCGTGGCGCGAGATCTACCGCGTTCACCGCTTCAAGGAGCAGCTCGTCTTCGAGACAGTCGCACCGCATCGCCGAGAGTCGCTCTCCCTGGACGTCCGCGACCACAACCACGCTGCGATCCTTGCAGCGATCACCGAACGCGCCCAATCCTTGAACCTCACCTGGCTCGAGACCATCACCGATCTCCTCGGCTGACGCGCGCGCCCTCGCTTGGTCGACGCGCCGGTCGACTTCCACTACGACTTCGTTGGTCGATGCGGGCTCCTCTCCTTCCTCTCGCTCTCGCGGGTGTCGCGCTCCTCTCCGGCTGCTCCACCACCTTCACGCCCTCGGGGCCGCATCTGGCGATCGTCGTCGACGCGGTGGACAGGCGGCTCGCAGCGCCGCCCGCGCCACCCATCGTGACCGGACCGCCAGCACCACCACCACCGCAGCCCGAAGGGCCGTGGCCCCTCGGGCAAGTGATACCCTGGTGACGATGGACGACGATCCACGCGGGCGAGTCCTCGGCGCAAGATGGAAGGTCGAGTCCGTGCTCGGGCAGGGGGGCACCTCGACGGTCTATCTCGCGACCGAGGTCACCGGAGGCGGGCGAGGTGCGCTGAAGCTCTTTCACCGGGAGCTCACCCGCCATCCCAAGATCCTCAAGCTGCTCCTTGCCGAGGCTCGCCTCGTTGCTGCGATCGACCATCCGGGCACCGTGAAGGTGCTCGACGACGGCGTGAACGGGGACTGCGCGTTCATCGTCTTCGAGGTGCTCGTCGGAGAGTCGCTCGACGATCTTCGCCAGGCGCGGGGCGGTCGCGTTCCGCTCGGCGAGATGATGCCGATCGGCGACGCCGTCATGGACGCGCTCGCCGCCGTTCATCGTGCGGGAGTCGTGCATCGCGACCTGAAGCCCGCCAACATCCACATCCTCGTGGGCGGCGGCGTCAAGCTGCTCGACTTCGGCTTCGCGAAGCAGCGCGGCTACACCGCCGACGCCGCGCAGGACGTCGTCGGGACGGCGTCCTTCATGCCTCCCGAGCAAGCGCTCGGCCTCACGAAGAAGGTGGACGCTCGGAGTGACGTCTGGTCGCTCGGCGCGACGCTCTTCTTCTGCCTCTCGGGACAGTCCGTCCACACGGGCAAGCACCTCGACGCGATGCTCCTCGCGAGCGCACAGGTGAAGCCCCGCTCTCTCGCGGACGCTGCGCCGGAGCTCCCGAGCAAGGTCGTCGCGGTCATCGATCGCGCGCTCCTCTATCCGAAGATCGAGCGCTGGCCCGACGTGGACGCGATGCGCACGGCGTGGCAAGAGGCCCATCCTCACTACCTGCCGTCGCTTCCTCCGCCGAAGTTCTCCGCAGATCCGGCGTTCCTCGACGACTCCGCTCTCCTCGAGGACGTGGAGGCGCACGCGAGCGAGGGCGCCTTCTTCGACCCGCGCAAGGACCTCTTCGACTCGGTCAAGCCGCGGCTCGCCCCGAAGCCTCCACCGTTGCCGCGACGGAAGCCGTAGCGCTCGCGCTCAGAGCATCCTCGTCCATGACGCGAGCACTCAGTTGCAGATGGCGAACGGTACCGGGCCGTCGAGGCTCGCGTCACCGTTGCGTGCGTGGACGACGATGGTGCCTCCCGCCGGCGTGGAGGATACGACCTCGAGCGTGCCGTTGAGCGCCGACCCGCTTCCGCCACTTCCCTCTGTCTTCATCGCGTTGACCGCAACACCGGGCGTCTCGGGGAGCGCGGCCCGCGTGCCGTTCGTCGCGACGGGCCACCGCTTCATGAAGATCAGCAAGTAGTGCTCCCCGGGCAGCCGCTCTCCCTGCCGAAACGATTCCCATGTGGCGAAGTGGTCATCGGGGATGGGACCCGAGGGGGGTTGCCCCACGCGGCCACCGACCCACGCGGGCAATCTCCGCAGTTCCGCGCAGGCACGCCGCGTGCTCCGGAGGCGGCTCTTCCACCGCACCGGAGCCCTGATGGCCACGAAAAAATCGTCCGCTCGAGAGTCCTCGTCGAAGAGGCCTGCCGTACCGGCGCCCCCCCAGACAAACCCCGCCGACGCGCTCGCCGCGGCCATGCCGTTCAATCCGAACAAGGCCGGCGAGTACGGACGAGCGGCCGCTGATCCGAAAAAGGGCGCGACCGCCGACGCGGCGGATCCGCGCGCGACCGCGAGCACACGCACCGAGACGACCTCCTCGCCGAAGGTCGGCACGGGCAAGCCGAACCTCGGCATCAACCCCGCCAACCGGCCGCTCGATCGCGTGCGCACCGACCCGACGGGGCGCACGCTCACGACGAACCAGGGCGTCCCGATCGCGGACAACCAGAATTCCCTCAAGGCAGGCCTCCGAGGCCCCGCGCTCCTCGAGGACTTCATCCTCCGCGAGAAGATCACGCACTTCGATCACGAGCGGATCCCCGAGCGGATCGTCCACGCGCGGGGCTCCGGCGCCCACGGGTACTTCGAGTGCTACGCGCCGATGACCAAGGTCACGCGCGCGTCGCTCTTTGCCAGTGCCGGAAAGCGAACGCCGGTCTTCGTTCGGTTCTCGACGGTCGCCGGGGAGCGAGGGTCGACCGACACCGCGCGCGACGTCCGCGGCTTCGCCGTGAAGTTCTACACCGACGAGGGCAACTGGGACCTCGTCGGCAACAACATGCCGGTGTTCTTCATCCAGGACGCGATGAAATTCCCGGACCTCGTTCATGCGGTCAAGCCGGAGCCGCATCACGGCATGCCGCAGGCCGCCAGCGCTCACGACACGTTCTGGGACTTCGTCTCGCTCATGCCCGAATCGACCCACATGCTGATGTGGGTGATGTCCGATCGCGCGCTCCCGCGCAGCTATCGGATGATGCAGGGCTTCGGCGTCCACACGTTCCGGCTCGTCAACGCCGAGGGCAAGGCGACGTTCGTGAAATTCCACTGGCGGCCCATCGCGGGAACGCACTCGCTCGACTGGGACGAGGCGGTCAAGATCTCCGGAGCCGACTCGGACTTCCACCGCCGCGATCTCTGGGAGGCCATCGAGGCTGGCGCCTTCCCCGAATGGGAGCTCTCGTTCCAGATGTTCTCCGAGAAGCAGGCCGAGAAATTCAGCTTCGACGTTCTCGACGCGACCAAGCTCGTGCCCGAGGAGCTCGTACCGCTCACCCCGGTCGGGAAGATGGTCCTCGACCGAAACCCCGACAACTTCTTCGCCGAGACCGAGCAGGTCGCGTTTTGTACCGCTCACATCGTGCCGGGCCTCGACTTCTCGAACGACCCGCTGCTCGCCGGGCGCATCCACTCGTACGTCGACACGCAGATCTCGCGGCTCGGCGGGCCGAACTTCCACGAGATCCCGATCAACGCTCCGATCGCGCAGGCGAACAACAACCAGCGCGACGGCATGCACCGGCAAGCCATCCCTCGCGGCCGCGTCGCCTACGAGCCCAATTCGCTCGGCGGCGGCTGCCCGTTCCAGGCCGGCAAGGCCGGCTTCACGTCGTTCCGCGAGCCGATCGCCGACGACAAGGTCCGCGGCAAGGGCGAGAAGTTCGCCGAGCACTACAACCAGGCCGCGCTCTTCTACAACAGCCAGACTCCCGTCGAGAAGGCTCACCTCCTTCGTGGCTTCCGCTTCGAGCTGACGAAGGTGGAGACGCCCGCGGTGCGCGAGCGCGTCGTCTCGATGCTCGCGAACGTCGATCGTGGGCTCGCCGGAGCTCTCGCAGAGGCGCTCGGAATGGACATGCCCAAGGCGATGCCGAGAGCGCTCGCGAAGACGCCGAAGCCCGAGGTCGCAGTCTCGCCTGCCCTCTCGCTGACGGCGCTGCCGGGCGACGGCAAGATCCGCACACGGCGCGTCGCCATCTTCGTGGCCGACGGCATCGACGGTGTGGCCGCGGAGACGCTCCACGCGGGTCTCGCCAAGCTCGGCGCCGTGCCGCGGTATGTGGGCGCTCGCCTGGGCGCGGTCGAGACGACGCAGGGCAAAAGCCTCGAGGTCGAGGCGACGTTCGAGACGATGCCGTCCGTACTGTTCGACGCGGTTGCCGTCCCGGACGGCGCGGCGGCCATCGAGGCGCTCTCCGACCTCGGACACGCGCTCGAGTTCCTCAAGGACCAGTATCGCCACGCGAAGCCGATTCTCGCGCTGGGCGCGGGCGCGACGCTCCTCGAGAAGGCCGGCATCCCGCGCGCGCTCTCCTCTGGTGCGCGCGACCCGGGCTTGCTCGGGGGCAAGCGAGCGACAGCAGCGACGGCGCTGCCCGATTTCGTGAAGGCCATCGCACGCCATCGGCATCACGAGCGCGAGCTGGACCCTCCGCCCGTGTGAGCCAATGGCAGCGAGCTCATGACCTTCGGGCTCTCGTACGTGCTCCGGCGGCCCTACGTCGACTCCTCGGGCGGGGCCCGCTCCGAGTCGGGGTCGACGTCGAGGAATGTCTCGGGCGGCTTCGTCGGCACGGGCGGCGGCGGCGGCCGCACCGCGAGCACCTTCACGCGGAACTCGAGATCCTTGCCCGCGAGCGCATGGACGACGCGTGCGGTGACCTGCTCGTCGTCGACCGAGAGCACCTGCAGCGTCACCTGAGTGCCGAGAGGCCCCTTCGCCTCGAAGCGGCTGCCCTTGTCGGGCGGCGTCTCCTTCGGGAAGGACGCGCGCGGGATGGTCATCTTCGGCTGCGTCGTCACCATGTCCGTCTCCGCCGTGAGCATCGCGGCCGCGAGGAAGCTCTGCACGACGACGGCCGTGGTCCTGGACCGCCCCTTCTTCGCGAGCATGTCGTCGATCGGGCTGCCGGGGCGCCCGTGTGGAGAGACCAGCACGTGGCTCGCGGCGAGCCAGCGGTCGAGTCCCATCTTCCCGCGCTGGAGCGCCGGATGCCCCTTGCGGACGAGACTCACGAAGCGCTCGTCGATCAGCTTCTGGATCCGGATCGCGCCGGTCTCCTCAGTCGTGCCCTCGAGGTGCCAGGCATGACGCCTCCGATCGCGACGGTGCGAAGCCGTGGCTACCGTTTCGTACGGGCAGTCGAGGTGCGCGGGGAGCACGCCCCGATGGCTGCGGCTTCCTGAGAGGGTCCGCTCATGCCGGCGGCGCGGCAACGAATGAACCGTCCGCGCCACGACGCTCGAGCGTGACGACGTCGTCGACCAGCGCGAGCTGGTAGGTCGCGTCGGGGTCGGGCCCCCCGCACGCGAGCGGGACGCCGTCCGCGCGGAGGACGGCAGCGAGCACGGCAAGAGGGGGGCCTCCCGTACGGAGCGTTCGCGCCAGCTCGTCGAAGCGTTGCGCCTTCGAACGCACCGAGCCCATCAGCTCTTGCGTACGCTCGAGCCCGCGGGCGTTCGAACGCACGGCGCCACCGACGGCGAAGGCGATGAGCTTCTCCTCGGACAGACGCCTCGCCGCAAACAGTGCCTCCTCGGGCGAGAGTCGCATCCGGGCTCGGACCGCCTCGAGGTTGGTATCGCGGTCCGCGAGCCCCTTCGTGAGAAGCGACACACCGATCAGGAACTGCGTGCAGGTGTCACGCCGACGCTCGAAATTCCATCCCACGGTCATGAGCGACGGATTCTCTCCGCGTTCACGCGCTCGTGCACCTAGTTCTCGGAGGCGGCACGAAATGCCCTATTGCTCTTACTCGTCAGGATGAGCGCATGTCGGGAGCCCCGACCTCGTCCAGACCCAAGGAGAACCCAAAATGGCCAAATCGAAGCGTACGATCGCAAAGAGCGCTGCCGTCACCAAGAACATCGAGGCCGCGCTGGCGTCCCTCGGGACAGCATGCGTCGCTGGCGACAACGCCGTGGCGAAGCGCAGCAAGGACCACAAGAGCTTCGCGACCGCTTCGAAGCGACTGTCCAAGAAGCGCGCGACCCTCATCAAGCGAAAGCGCCTCGCGGCGAAGCGCGCCAAGGCTTCCCCGAGCGGCGAGACGCGCAAGGCCCTTCGGTCGGTGACCAAGGAGCTGGCGACGACGAAGTCGCAGCTGGTCAAGGCGCGCACGGTGCAGGGAGTCAACGCGGTCGAGCTGGCAGCGCTCAAGGCCGCACAGCGCCGGGCAAACGCCTACGCCAAGGCGATCGCGCAGGCCGAGAAGTCGCTCGAGAAGACCGCGAAGAAGTAGCCGGCGTCTCCACCATCATCCCCAGGGTCTCCTGGGGGTGGGCACGCGTCCCCGGCCGGACGGAATGTGATCAGGGCGGAAGCGAACGGACGAAGGCCTCGACCGCGGCGACGCCGGCGAAGTCGACCTCGCGTGCCTCGGGCGGCATCTGTCCGGTGCCGCGCGCCTTCATCGATGAGAGGATCACGCTCTTGTCCGGCGCGCCCGGCGCGATGCGAAGCCCACCGGCCCATCCGGGGAGTGTGGCGGGGACGTTCACCGAGGAAGAGAGCAGCTTCCATGAGTCGATGGGCTTGGTCGCCGCTTCGTCGAACCCGACGAAGAGACGAAGCGTGGAGTCGTGTCCGTTCGCGGCCGGTGACGAGTTGTGGCAGCTGACGCCACAGTTGACGTGAAGGACGCCGACGCCGGGGTCGAGGGTGATCGTCGTTCGGGCGGGAGGGGGCGCGATGCGATTCTCCTGCGCGAGGACCGCGAGCGTCACGCCGGAGGCCGCGGGCTGCGCCAGCGAGATGGCTTCGAATCCGAGGAGAGTGTCCTTCTTCCCCTTGTGGCAATCGTTGCACTCGATCACCGCGGGTACGTGGTACGCGGCGCCTGCGATGGTCAGTGACAGACCTTCGCCGCGCGTCGCCGTGGTGCCGTCCTCCGACCATACGTAGGCAGCCAGGGCCCAGCGATCCTCCTTCACCTTCCAGAGGAGCCGCGTCTCGACCCTGCGCTCACCGAATCGGAACTCCTTCCACACCTTGGTGCCGACCGGGAACTTCCAGTCGTCGATGGAGGAGGCGTCGATGGGCGCCCCGTCAGGGAGCTCGACCCAGCGCGTCTTCTGGTAGCCGTCACTCCAGAAGGAGACCGCGGGTGCGTAGAGCCGCGCGGTCTTCGAAACCTCCTTGGTCTCGAAGTCGGCATACAGGCCGGTGCACGCGAGCTCGGCGGGTGCATCCTCCGTTGGGGCCCCGCAGACGATCGGAGCCGAGCCGTCGTGCTTCCCACAGCTGGCGAGAGCGAGCGCTACCCCCAGGACTCCCACACGAGCGACGACAGCATGGCTCATGATTCGACCTTCCGATCAGAGTCTACCCCTGTTGGGTAGCGCTCCCCTGGTCATCGTCCGGATCGGAGACGAAAGCCATCGCCGCTCACCGGCCGAGCGGCATCGTCAGCGTCCCGATGCGCAGGCTCCTCATCCCTCTTCGCCGCGAAGCTGCGCCTGGACCTTGCTCGGCGGAGGGAGGCCCGCGTCGCGGAACGCGCGGGCCATGGCGTCGATGCTCCCGTAGCTCGAGGCTTCGGCGACCTCGGCGACCGAGATCCCCTCGGCGCTGAGAAACAGGACGGCGACCTTGAGTCGCAGGTGAAGCGTCGCGGGTCTCCACCCCTTGCCGCCGACGTCGAAGCGCGTGAGAAAGCCGCTGAGGCGCTGTTCGATCTGGCGGACCGACATTCCGGTCGCCGTGCTGATCTCGTGGACGGTGGGCGCCATGTTCAGCCGATCGATGATCGGCCGAATGCCTCGCCATAGCAGCGTGAGCGGCGCCGGGGTCTGCATGACCGCCGGTTGCATCGCGCCTGCGTGGAGGACGCCGCAGTCCACGAGCTCGCGCATGAGTCGCTGCATGGGATCGAGCGATGCCTCCGCCGACGAGCGACAAGCGACGGCCACCTCGCGCGCAGCGCTCCAGGCCGGCGCGCCGAGCTCGAGCAGCCGCGCCGACCCGGACGGATCGATCGACGGACCGACGGCGAGCATCGCCTCGGGGACGTGGATCTGTATCGACAGGAAGGGCTCTCCGCCGGTTCGGTACGTCAGTGGCCGCGAGCCGAGCGCTCCCTCGAACTGCTCCTCCGAGAGCACGAAGGCCGCCGGCGCCTCGATGGTCCTCGCGGCGGGCCCGTGGAGCTCGAACCTGCCGGAGAGGAGCAGATACACGCACCCTTGTGGGCGCCTCGCGCTACGCGCGCCAGGGATCCAGCGGGTGTCGAGCACCAGCCTTTCGCGCTCGATGACCACCCACCAGAGGCTCCCCGAGAACGCGAGGCTCCACGCGAGGCGCGCTGCGCCAATCTGTCGCTGCCCTGCCGCGAAGAGCATCGAGGCCGAAGATAGCAGCAGGAATGCGCGCCGGCGGAAGGTGGAAAGTATCGGAGGCGCGGCCCCCCGCTCGCGCGGTAGGACTGCGCTGATGAAGACGAGCCGCTACACGCTTCTCCCTCTCCTCTTCATGACCGCATGTGGTGGTCGCGTGGCCGACCAATCCGGCGCCGGCGGCGACGGCGCGACGGGCGCGACGGGCGCGACGGGCGCGACGG
>Ga0105047_10007271_pt1 | contig 18697 bp, 17 predicted proteins | sample MAT04_FD_78384 | JGI IMG/M metagenome (GOLD analysis project Ga0105047, IMG submission 78384) | Freshwater microbial communities from Lake Fryxell liftoff mats and glacier meltwater in Antarctica - MAT-04 (megahit assembly) | ecosystem: Environmental > Aquatic > Freshwater > Ice > Liftoff... | reverse complement strand
CTCCTGCCGGCGAGTCGCGATGCGGGGGAAAAGTCCCGCCGGGATGCGCAGTACCTCGCCATCCGTCAGCCGGGTTGCCGTGGCCCGATACGCACCGAACCCCAGCAGCGACTCTTCGCCAAACGTCTCCCCAGGCCGCACAATTTCCAGGGTGATCCCTGCCGGGCCATGGTCCTCCGATAACTTCACCATCCCGGACCGCGCGTAGTACAGTGCCCCCGCCGCCTGCCCCACCCGATAGATTTCCCGCTGATTGGCCGGCAGAAGCTGCGCCTGCTTGTCCCGAATCAGCAGGTCCTCAATGGCGTTTTGAAAAGGCGTTGACGTACTCAAGATTACTTGCAGTATAAAGAAACCACTTGTAACCAAGCTGTTAACTCTGCGGCTCCGACCAGAAAAGTAGCAACTTTCGCGCTTTAGTACTGGTATTCTTAGCACCTATCCGCAAACAGTCAAGCGTTTCACCATGGACACTTTGTCAATCCCCGAGCCGAAGCCATTGGGCTCAATTCCGGCGATGCGGAACCCGCCGGCTTTCTCAAAAAAACCAGACACAGCGGGCGTAGTGTTCAATTTCACTAGCGACACGCCGGCCAAATTGCCGATCGCCTTCAGCCGGTAGAAGAGCAGGAAGCGGCCAAGCCCTTGGCGGTGCAGGTCGCCACGCAGCATGCCCCAGGTTAAGGTGACGGAACCAGGCTCTTCGCCGGGAGCAAAGCCCCCGCAGCCGAGGAACTCGCCGTCGTTCTCCATTACATAGTAACTACCGGGCGGGAACTCGAGGAATTTTGCAAAGCCATCGCGCTCGTTTGGAGCGAAGTAAGTGGGGCCGTTCGAATCGAACAATCGCAGGCAGGCGTCGCGATCGCTGGCTTGATAGGGGCGAATTTCCATGAGCTTAGTTTCCAATCATACTGCGCAGTACAAACCAGACATTGGCCGGCCGTTCCGCCAGGCGCCGCATAAAATAGGGGTACCAAGCATCGCCATAGGGCAGATAGACCCGCAGCCGATAGCCTTCGCGAAGTAACTTCGCTTGTAACTCCCGCCGCACACCGTAGAGCATTTGGTATTCGAACTTATCCTTCGGGTACCCTCGCGCGGCAGCGATCATGCGTTCGTCATGGGTGGCCAGCGCGGGATCGACGCCTTCGTCGAGGAGTAACTTGGCCAATCGAAAGTAACTCGCGTCGACCGCGCCCGGATTCCGCAATGCCAGTTCCGGCGGTTCCAGATAGGCGCCCTTACACAGCCGCACCGGCACGCCCAGGGCATTCAAATGGCGGATATCGGCTTCGCTACGATGCAGGTAGGCCTGAATCACCGCGCGTACGGCACCATGTTTCCGATGCAACTGCTCTACAATTGCCAGCGTCCGGGCAGTGTAGGCGCTACCTTCCATGTCGATTTCGACTCGCGTGCCGAGCGTCCGAGCCTTCCGCACCAGCGGCTCGACGTTTTGGAGGCAAATGTCGTCGCTAAGGTCGAGCCCGAATTGCGTGAGCTTGATGGCGACGGTGGCCTTGGCATCGCCCATTTGGTCAAGCGCCTGATGGATGGCATCGGCCGAGACATGCGCTTCGTTCTCTGTAGCGACATTTTCGCCCAGGTGATCCAGGCTCACCAGGAAACCGGTGGCGTTCAACTGGCCCAGTACCGTGAACCCTTCGGCGAGCGTCTCGCCGGCGACAAATCGCCGGGTGAGGGGTTTCGCAAATTGGGAGGTTTCGAGAAAAGTGCGCAACCCGCGACGACGGGCCAGGAACAGGAGTATCGCGCGGAGCATCCCTTCAGCTTAGCTAAAGAGAGCCAGCGCTCCGTAACCGAGTGCGGTGCCGATCAGCGCGCCGGCCAGGACGTCGGTAAGAAAGTGCATTCCCAGCAAGATGCGGGACAATGCAATCGAAAACGCGCAGAAGCCTAAGCCCCAGGCCGCTTCCGGATAGTAGGCCACCAAAGGCGTGGCAAAAGCGAACGCCGTAATGGTATGTCCTGAGGGGAACGAAAACTGATCTGGGGGCAACAGCGTGCTCCAGCAGTGGGGCATCACCGCACAGGGGCGTCGACGGCCCGTAATGCGCTTCAGGGCGATAAACGAACCCACGCCAGCCGAACCGGCCAATACGGCGGAACCCACCGCCGCCCACCGATCCGCCCCGCCAAACACCAGTACTGCGGCGCACATCGCGTACCACAACCATCCATCGCCGCCTCGAGTCGCGCACACCATCCACAGCCGAATCCACAGTGGCGCCCGCCACCTGTTTACCCGGCGCATTAGAGCATGGTCACGGTCGTTTAAGTAGCCGATTAACGCGTAGCCCATAGAGACTTACCCAAATTTAGGATACCGGTGTCGTATTACAGGACGATCAAAGGACGAAGAATCCTGGATGAAACCGAAAATCAACTTCCACGAGGAACGGTACACTAAGTATTGTAACTTGGAATGAAAATCGACATTATCTTTTTCGACGCGGGCGGGGGCCATCGCGCGGCGGCGACCGCACTTGAGTTGGCGATCGCAGGGCGGGGCAAGGGCTGGCAGGTCCGCCTGGTCCACCTGCAGGAAGTGCTTGATAAGATTGATATCTTCCGCCAAGTCTTTCGCCTCCGCCTCGAAGATGTCTACAACCTTCTATTACGAAAGGGCTGGACCTATGGTTCGGGATTTATGCTCCGGGTGATGCATTTCTTGATCCGCCTGTACCACCCGCTGCAAGTCTGGCTGCTCAAAAAACACTGGGAAAAGGACCCGCCGGATGTTGTACTTTCCGTCGTCCCGAACTTTGACCGCGCCCTTTACCAAGCCTGGCAAAAAGTGAAACCCGGGGCACCCTACGTCACCGTGATCACCGATCTGGCCGACTTCCCCCCGCACTTTTGGCTCGAAGCGCAAAAGCAAATCGTTTTCTGCGGCACCGCTAAAGCCGAGCAACAGGCCCACGAGATTCTGCTTCGCGGCAGCACTATCATCCGTACGTCCGGCATGGTGCTGCATCCGCGCTTCTACGAGCCGATTACGGCCGATCGCCGGGCGGAGTTGGCCAGCCGGGGCCTCAACCCCGACCTCCCTACCGGCATCCTCCTCTTCGGCGGCTACGGCTCCTCGGTGATGCCCAAGATCCTAGAGCGGCTCTCGGGGTTCGCCGGGAAGGTCCAGTTCATCGTCATCTGCGGCAAGAACGACAAGCTGAAGCGCAAAATTGAGGCGATGCAGACACCGCTGAAATTGCACGTCGAAGGCTTTACCAAGCAGGTGCCGCTCTTCATGCACCTCTCAGATTTCATGATCGGCAAGCCCGGCCCGGGCAGCATCAGCGAAGCGCTGCACATGAAGTTGCCCGTAATTGTGGAGCGCAATGCGTTCACTTTGCCGCAGGAGCGCTATAACGCCGACTTTGTGACCGAGCAGCAGGTGGGAATCGTGCTCGACAACTTCACCGGCATCGCCGGCGCCGTCGACCGATTACTCGAACCACAGAACCTCGCCCGCTACCAGGCCAAGGCTGCGGCCATGCGGAACCGTGCCGTATTCGAGATTCCCGAAGCCCTCGAAAAACTGTTCTCATGAGAAGATGCGAATTTTTCTTGCCCTCTGCACGCTACCGCTGCTGGCGCAGATCGACCAGCCGACGGATCTGACGGCCTGGCTAAACGCCAAAGCACAGGACCTGTTGAAGCAACGCCGCGCGTCCATCGCGGTCATCAAAACGCCGGCGCAGGCACGCGAACGTCAAGCCTGGGTCCGCGCGAAGTTGCTCGAGTTACTTACCGGCCTGCCGGATTACAAGGGCCCCTTGAATGCGCGGACCACGGGCACTATTCAGCAATCCGGTTACCGCATCGAAAAGGTGATTTTCGATAGCCTGCCCAAGTTCCCGGTCACTGGCAACTTGTATCTTCCCGTCACGCCGGGCAAGCATCCAGCGATCCTCTTCTCGATGGGCCATTGGAACGAAGGCAAACCTGTCGCCCAGTTACTCGCGGGAAACCTGGCTTTACAGGGCTTCGTCGTGCTGGTTTACGATCCGATCGGGCAAGGCGAGCGGCTACAAGGCTATGACCCGGTGACCCGGGTGGCACGGGCCGGCGGCAGTGTGGAGCAGCACTTCATGGCCGGTGCCGCGGCGATCCTGGCTGGAGATAACTTCGCCCGCTATATGATTCATGACTCGATGCGGGCCATCGACTATCTGCAGTCGCGCGCCGAGGTGGATCCAGAAAAGATTGGCGCCTCGGGCTGCTCCGGCGGCGGCACGCAAACCACCTTCGTCGCCGCGCTTGACCCGCGCATCAAAGTGGCGGCGCCGGCTTGTTACATGCAGTCCTTCGAGGTGTTGTTTCCGGGTGACATTGGCGATTCGGAGCAAAGCTGGCCGGGCTTTATTGCGGCAGGTCTCGACCAGAAAGACTTTGTGGAGTTATTCAGCCCCAAGCCCTGGCTGATCGCCTCCACCGAGGGTGATTTCTTTCGGCCAGCCGGCGCGCAAGCTGTATTTGAAGAAGCCAAGGCGATCTACAAGTTACTCGATGCAGAGACGCAATTTAGCTGGGTAATAGGTCCGGGCCCGCATGGCACGCCGCCGGAGGTGCGGCAAGCCATCTACGGCTGGTTCGGCCGCTGGCTGCAGGCCACGCCAGTGGCTAAGCCCGAGGTTTTGGTGAAGATCCTACCGGACCATGAACTCTGGGCGACGAAGAGCGGCCAAGTGAGCCCAGAGTTAGGCGCCCGCGATGTTATCGAAATTATCCGGGAACGTTGGGAGGCGCGGCCCAAGACCGACCAAAAACCCGCGCCGATTGCAACTCTGGCGACAGCCCCCCGCACGCGCTTTATGAAAGAGACGACGGAAGAGGGGCTGCGGGTGAAGTACCAGTTACTTGAGTCCGAGCCTGGGGTGTGGCTCGCGACAAAATTGATCGAACCGGAGCAGCCTTCGGGCAAAGCAGTGCTGATGCTGGAGCCAGCGCCCCTAGCGATGACGATCGCCCGCCAAGGTCATCGCGTGTTGACCTTACGCGTGCGGGGCGTCGGCCCGGGAGTACCGGACTGGATCCGCAACGGAGGAGACTTTTACCCGAATACCCGTGCTTGGTTTATTGACCCGAAGCGCCCCATGGTAGACCAGCGCGCCTACGACTTACGACGCGGGGTCGACTATCTCGCCTCGCTGGGCATCACTGACCTGAGGGCGATGGCGGCCGGAGTCCCCGGTTACTGGCTGCTGCGGGCGGCTGCGGACGACACGCGGCTGAAACGCATCTGGCTCGACCGCACACCGGCCACTTACTGCCAGGTGATCGGTACCGCCGTGCACCGCGACTTACACGACGCCACGTCGCCGGGCGCGTGCCTCGGCGCGGACTGGGTTACCCTCAAAGACCGCCGCACCCTGTGGACCGACCCCACCGACTGGCTCCGTCAAGTCCAAGGTGGGCTGACAGGGTTCACTTATCGTCACTTTGAGCAGGGGGATTTGGGTTTGATGAAGCAGTTTCTGGAGTAACCGAAGCTTGCTCGCAGGACAGCGATATACAGGTTTCAGATACCCATGGAGATAGTCACCGTCGAATCGATACCAATTGTCGTGAGCCGCGAAGACGATGGCCGCTGGGAGGCGGATATTGAGACCCTGCCCGGCGTAATGACCTACGGCGACACGCGGGAAGCAGCGATAGCCAACGTGCGCGCGCTAGCCTTGCGCGTCGCGGCGGACTGCATCGATCATGGTGAAGAAGTTGCTGAGCCATTCGCGAAAGTGTTTTCGGTGGCGTGAGTCTCTGGCCGTCCACTAAGGCGAGAAAGGTTCTGGCCGCACTCCACCGAATCGGGTAGTCCGTGGCAGGGCAAAGAGGATCGCACCGTCGTCTCGTTCGCGAAAACTGGCCTGGAACCGAAGGACCTTTGAGTGGACGCCTACAACAAAATCTCCCGCAAAGCCCCCAGCAAGACTTCCTCTACCTGCGGCGCGACCCGGGACACGATACCGGTCTCATAACCTCCCTCGGCGTAGGCTTTGCGCGTGCCGATGTACATAGGGCCATAGTCGCCATAAGCGGCCAGCGCCACAGTCTCACCGTTGGGACGCATTTTACGGGCGGCTAACTGATACTCCACGAATAGCTCACCGGGCAGGTGGACGATGTTTACCGGACCCAGCCGTAAGCAAGGAATATCGATCCGCCGGCCGGCCTTCACTAAGCGGTGCCAAGCCAGGTAACGGCCCGCGCTGGCGCGGTCACGCGTAATTAGCTTGGTATTCTCCATGTCCGCGAGGATTTTTTCTTCGCTAAACTCCGGCCGCAAAGGCAAGGGCGGCGAAATCGTCTTCCAGCGCAAAGTGTCTACCGGGAACTTCTTTTCGGCTGCGCGGGCTTGCGCCATCGCATCGGCCAAACGACCCGCTAACTTGGCACGATTGTCGATCGCCCCGTCGTTGTATTTCCCCGCCCCGATATTGCCGGCGGCGCCAGTAAAGTGAATCGCGAAGGTCTCGGTCTGTTGGCGGCGCGCCATACCCACAAAATCAGCGCTGATTTCGCCTTTACCGTAGTAACTCATGGGATGAGTGGCGTAGTAAGTCAAAGTAGCTACGCGTTTCTCCCGGTTGAAGAAACTAATCGAATCGAGCTGCGGGTCAATCAGGCCCACGGGATCGTCACAGTAAGGCGATCCCTTACAGGCCGTAAAGCGCTGAAACAGAAATTTACCGGCGGGGGAGACGATGCGGCGATTGGACGCGATGTCTTTCACTACGGCGCTGCCCACGCCGATGTCGGTGACTTTGTAACTTTTGGCAGACCGCACGGCGGCCACCACGGCACGCAAGGCCGCTTGAGCGAAAGGCTCACTTTGCAGGACTCCAGGCAGGTTCCGCATACGCAATAGCTCTTCGGCGGAAGCGTCATCGCCGGGAGCGTCGTGCTGATGAACGGTCTGCACGGCGACGCGCGCAGGCACGGTGCCGGCGGCGACGGCAAGGGCGGCGCGCCAACGGTCGTGGCTCGAATTGCCGATGCCCAGCCAGTCAACCGCGACGATAACGATCGGCTGCTGGCCCTCCGGCAGAAGGACGACGCCGCGCGCTTCGAGCGGGTCCTTCACGGAAGTTCCCGGCACCACTAGGCCCACGCACAGGGGCGTACCCAGCGGAGGCGTCACTTCGGCGGAGAACGGAGCCACGCGCAGTCCAGGAGCTTTCTTGAAGGCGAAGACGGGGGCAGCCGCGGCGGCGGCCAATAAAGATCGGCGATTCATCTCTTCTGAGTCTAATGCAGGTAGAACAGGCTAAGGCGGCGCAGGCCGGCTTGCTCCAGCACGGCACGGTCGACGAATTGGCGTTCCAGGCGCGATAGCTGGTCGGCCGTCATCTTGCCGCGATAGGGCCGCAGGGAATTCTCCATCTCGCGGCGCACCTTCAGCAACTGCTCTTCGCTTTGCGCTGCCCGTGCCTCGGCCAGCATTTTCTCTTCGATCACGGTGAGGCGCAGTTCCAATTCTTCGAGGGCTTGGTGATGCTGCGCGGCTTCGTCCGCTAACTTACTCAGCGAACCGGCCAAGTCCGTCCAACCTTTTGCCTCCAGCGACGACGCGTTCGTGGATAAATGGGCTTGCAATTCCTCGACGGAAAACGGCGCTTCGACCACTGGGGCCACAGCTTGGCTGACTCCGCCTTTGGCCATGATCTCGGCCTCTTCCATCACCGCTTGCGTACAGTAAGCCAGGGAATTCACCGCTTGGCGCCGCTTACTGGCCTTCCATTTCTCAAAGGCGCGCTCAATTCCGCGACGCACCGCCTCTAAAGGAATCCCGCCATTTTTCCAGGTTTCGATTAAGGCCCAGTCGAGCGGGGAAAGAAGAAAGAGGCTGGTACCGCGAGCGCGTTGGAAGTGTTCCTCAATCTCGGTGAAGTAATTGAAGTAATTGGTTGGCCAATCCGGCTCTTCAGGGGCGGACATTGCGCTCCCAAATCATCTCGAGCCCGTCCAAAGTAAGATCCTCATCCACGGTCTTGATGTAAGTGGAGCCGCGGGCAATTAGATGGGCTTGGCCGCCGGTAGCCACGCAGCGCGTCTGGGGCCCGAGTTCCGCCACTAAGCGAGCCATGATGCCATCGATGGTGCCGATGGTGCCATAGTAGAGGCCACTTTGAATGCAATCGACGGTATTCTTGCCGATCAAGTGCCGGGGCTCGGCGACATCGACCAGCGGCAGACGAGCCGCTTTTTCGAACAGTCCGCTAATGGCGATGCCCAGGCCAGGGCAGATGACTCCCCCGAGAAAATTGCCTTCCGCCGAGACGCAATCAAAGTTAATGGCGGTGCCTAGGTCGACGACGACCACCGGTCCGCCATATTTTTCGAAAGCCGCGACCGCATTGACGACCCGGTCCGCACCTACTTCGCGAGGGTGATCTACCAGCACCTTCAGGCCCAAGTTACTCTCGGCAGTAATAAACAGGGGCGCCGCAGAAAAATACCGCCGAGCCATGGTATTCAGCGGCCCATCGATCGGTGGGACGACACTCGAGACGACAATTCCGGAGACATCCGAGAAGCGCATGTTGTTCGCCTCGAATAACTCTCGCAGCAAAATACCCCACTCGTCGGCCGTGCGCTCCCGGACGGTACGCAAGCGCCAGCTCGTTTCTAACTTCCGATTTCGATATACGCCAATCGTGAGATTGGTATTTCCCGCGTCGATCGCCAGCAGCATCGGAGTTAGTGCTCAATCGGGAAGCCGAAGGCGTATTGGTTCCCGTCGTGCGTGCCGACATAGACGCGACTACCGCCGGCGGCTAAGCGCCCGGTGCCAACAAAGCTGCTGAGCGTGCTTCCGCTATTCCAAACGTCTTTGCCCGTAGAGGAATCGATCGCGTACAGCACGGCCTTGGAGCTCTTGGCCACGCGCTGAGCCGCCGTGAGATTGCTATCGCGGGACTCGCCGGTGGAGAGCGCAAATACCACCGTGTTCACGATGACCGGAGTGGTGGGTGAGACAAGGTCGCGGGTGGTCCAACCGAGCTCCAGTTGGCCATTGGCCAGTTTCCACGCGGCAATCGCCTTGCCCGTCGGCACCAGGATCCAGCGCGCGCCGAACATATCCTGCCAAGTGGCAACCGAGCCGACGGCATAGTCCTTCACGCCAAAGGCCGGAGTGCTCGCTAACGGCTTACTGACATCGGCGGCGTCGAAAACGTGTAGCGAGCCATCGTTGGTCGTGACGGCGACCAGGTCTTTCCCGCTTTGTTCGAAAACTACGGGCGAAGAGGTGAACTTCAGTCCGCTGGGCTTAAAGGTCGCCTTCACGGCCAGAGTCTTTAGTTCTAGAGCGACAAGCTCGTCCGCGCCCGTGGCGAAGATAGTGCCATCCGGACCCATCGCATAGCCAATCGTCCCGGCGATATTGGAGGTCTTCCACTGAGTAACTGCCTTTGTCTCCATGTCGAGCGCCCAGAGGCCATTAGCCACTCCGCCACAGCCATTCACCGTAGTTGCGTAAGCCACTCTCTCAAAGACCATCAGGCCTTGCGCTTGAGCGCCAGGCGGCAGGAAGTTGATCGGCGGATTGGGTTCATCGCCATTCGAGACATAGAGGAAATGGAACTTGCCGTCGCCAGTAAGAAAGTAAGCGTACTGCACCCGCGGAGCAAACATATTCACGGGTTCCGATGCGCGCACACCCGGGCGCGGCTTGGGGGGAGCAGGGGGCGGGCCAGGGCGTGCCATGGCTGGCGCTTTTAAGGTAACCGCACCTTCGTCAGGCAGGCCCACGCCGCTTTTCGCTGGCGTACCGCGGCCGATGGGGCTGCCGCTCGTCGGCGGCGGATAGGCGAGCGAATTCAACACGCGCACCACGCCCGAGGTAATGCCGCCCGGGCAAGCAGCCGTACCCGCACCGGCAGGCGCAGCAAAGGTCTTCTCCCATTCGACGCGGGCCAAATCGATGTCGATACCGGTGACCGTGCCGGACGCGTTGCCAACGAAGCCGAGCGAGCGGAAGCCGCGGTAGCTGATGTAGAAGTCGAGGAGCGAGGGCGACGTCAGCGAACTCATCTGGCGCGCGCTGCCGTTCATCTTCATCTTCCACAGCAGTTCGAAACCCGGCTTCTGCATGCTGGCGGCGTCGATCTTGGCATCCATGCGCACCCAGGAGGAGCGGTGCGCGTCGTTCGAACCCACCACCCAGTCCGCGCCGCGTTGCGCAAACGCCAAGCTGGCCAACACTACCGCGCAGCCGAAAGGGATCACGGCCGGGGCAAATTTTCGCATCACTCAATACTCCTTTTGAGAACTCGTCGGAATCTAAAATGATATACCCAATCCGTTACCGGCGGTTTGAGATATAGTGTGGTATTTGGAGATCAGCATGATTCGACTTCTTCCCGCCACTCTCGCCATTGCTGCTTTGGCCTTGGGAGCAGACTGGCTTACCGACGGCGGCGACGTCCGGCGCAACAACTGGCAAAAGGACGAAAAGATCCTGAACCCGGCGAACGTGAAGGGCATGACGCTGCTTTGGAAAAAGAAGCTCGACAACGAACCCCGGCAGATGCACTCGCTGCTGGAGCCCCTGGTGATCGGCAAGGTGAACACGCCGAAGGGGCCGAAGCAGATTGTGATCCAAGTCGGTGTTTCGGACAACATCTTCGCGTTGGATGCGAGCGATGGCACGTTGCTGTGGCACAAGCATTTTGAGAGCACCTATAAGGAGACCGGCCGTGGGCCCAGTGTGCTGTGCCCCGGCGGTATGACGGCCAACGTAACGATCGGGCCCGGCAAGGGTGACGGGGAGTTCACCATCTATGCGGCGAGCTGGGATGGCCGCCTGCACCAAGTAAACGCCGCGGATGGCGAAGAACTCGCTTTGCCGGCGAAATTTATGCCGCCCAATGGCAAGCCTTACGCGATGAGCCTGGTGAACAACGTACTCTACACCCATAGCGCGCAAGGCTGTGGCGGCAATCCGAACACGGCTTACACCTACGACCTCGCCACGAAAATTGTTGGCTCCTGGGGGCCGGCCGGTGGCGGCATGTGGGGACGTTCGGGCCCGGCGATCAGTAAAGATCTCGTGATGTACACCGGCACCGGGGACGGCCGTTGGGCACCGGAAGAAGGCGTTTACGGGAACGGGATTATTGGCGTGAAGCAGAACCCGAAAACCAAAGCGCTGGAGTTAGTGGATTATTACGGACCTTCGAATGCCGAATGGCTGGTGAAGCGCGACCTCGATATGCAGGTGACTCCCACCATCTTTGACTACAAAGGTAAAGAATACATGATCGATGCTAGTAAGGAGTGCCGCTTGTATTTGATGGATACGGAATCCATCGGCGGCGACGACCATCGCACGGCCGCCTATCGCACACCGTTGATCTGTAATGAAATGGTGGATTTTGCGGAAGCCGGAATATGGGGCTCGCTCGCTTCGTGGGAAGACGCCAAGGGCACGCGCTGGGTACTCACTCCGTTTTGGGGTCCGAAACACTCGAAATATAAGGCTCCGCTTGAATACGGCGAAATCAAGAAGGGTGCCATTGCGGCCTTCAAACTGGAATTGAAGGACAACAAGCCAGTATTGGTTCCGGCATGGCTATCACGGGACATGAATCAGGCCGAACCACCCTTGATCGCGAACGGGGTCATCTTCGCCTACGGTAGCGGTGAGAATACTGCCCAGGCCTTCCCCGATGTCGGCCTCGACTTCCGGATGGAGCGGCGCATTCCGCTTTCTACGCGCGCCGTGCTCTATGCGCTCGACGCCCAAACGGGCAAGGAGCTTTGGAACAGTGGCAATACCATTACCAATTGGAACCATTGGAGCGGGCTCGCTTTGGCCAATGGGCAAGTCTATATCAACACTTACGACGGCCACATCTACTGCTTCGGCTTGAAGAAGTAAATGAAATACGCCCTGGCCCTCATCTGCCTCGGCTTATACGGGCAAACCGCCGACGACCTGGAGCGCGAGTTAGCCGCTCAGCGGCGGCTGTTGAATGATTTCGCTGGCCTGATTCACTACGGTAGCGACAACGCCGAGCTCAAATCGCCGCCCCTAGTCGTTTTTTTCGGCGATGAAGTTACCGAAGAGTGGAGCCCGTTCTTCGCGGGTAAGGCTTACCTCAACCGCGGGATGGCGCGACAGTCTTCAGCGCAGATGCTTTTGCGCTTCCGACAGGACGTGATTGCACTAAGGCCGAAAGCGGTCGTGATCATGGCGGGCACTAACGACATCGCCGGCACGGCGGGGCCAACTACCGAGGCCATGTCCGCCGAGAACTTCATGTCTATGGTGGAGTTAGCCAAGGTGAACAATATACGGGTAATCCTGGCCTCGGTGACGCCGGTATCGGATCAGGTGAAGAAATTAACTGCCCGGCGGCCGGTGGGCAAGATCCTCGGTTTGAACAACTGGCTCAAGACTTATGCGGCCAAGGTAGGTGCAACCTATCTGGACTATTACTCCGCACTGGCGGAGGGCCGCGCCTTCAAGAAAGATCTGACGGTGGACGGCCTAATCCCCAATGCGGCAGGCTATGCCGTGATGGCGACGCTGGCAGAGAAAGCGATTGCCGAAGCCTTGGCGCACTAACTACTTTATGTCTCACTCGAAAATCGCCTTAGTTACTGGAGCCGGAAGCGGCATCGGCCGCGCGGTGGCGCTGGCGCTGCACCAAGCCGGCTATACGGTAGTGGCCGCCGGCCGCCGCGCCGTGGAGTTAGAGAAAACGGCGTCGCTCGCGGGGGACCGCCTCCTCGCCGTGCCCACCGACGTGACCCAACCGTCCTCGGTAGCGGCGCTCTTCGAACGAATTTCCCAGGAGTATGGCCGGTTGGACGTCCTGTTCAATAATGCGGGCATGGGCTCGCCGGCCATTCCGATGGACGAACTTACTTTCGAGCAGTGGAGCGCGGTAGTGAATGTGAATCTGACAGGGTCATTTCTCTGCGCCCAACATGCGATGCGCCTGATGAAGCAGCAAACACCCCGGGGCGGGCGGATTATCAACAATGGCTCGATTTCGGCTACCGCGCCGCGGCCGAACTCCGCGCCTTACACCGCGACCAAACACGCCATCACGGGACTCACCAAATCGATCTCGCTCGATGGGCGTAACTTCGACATCGCCTGCGGCCAGATCGATATCGGTAACGCCGCAACCGAGATGACCGAGCGCATGGCCCTGGGCGTGCCGCAGGCCAACGGCACGAGTATGGCGGAGCCGCGCATGGACGTGCAGCATGTCGCCGACGCGGTGGTGTTTATGGCGGGTCTGCCCTTGGCTTCGAACGTCCAATTTATGACCGTGATGGCCACCACGATGCCCTTGGTCGGACGCGGCTGATCCGACCGCGGCCATTTCACTCTTCTCAACGGCACGCCGCTGGAACATCGCCTTCCTGCGCTCGCTGCCAGTCGAAGCTTTCGCCAAGACCCTGTCGCAGCCGGAGCGCGGGCCGATAACATTTCAGACCGTGGTGGAGACCATGGGCGGGCACGATTTAAACCACATGGCCCAAATCGAGAAGCTACTGAGTTAGATTTTGAAGAAGATTCCGCGCCGGTAGAGCCAGTAACAGAGGCCCCACATGGCCGTCATGACGAGTAAGTTATGCGGTATGGCTCCCGCCGGCCCCATGAAAGCGAATTGCTGACCGTCGAAGGCGGCGATCCCGCGCGATAGCCAGCCGCGCAATACCTGGGAGAACGAGTAAATGAAGATACAATTCATCCCGACCACGACTAAGGGGAAAGTCCAACGTTTCTGGCCCTTTACTTCGACCAACCAGTAGAAGGCGGCAAACGCCAGTAACACCCAACCGGCACTGAAGAAGGTGAATGAACCAAGCCAGAGGCGCTTCACCATGGGAATCCAGTTCCCTAACGTGGCTCCTAAAGCTAGGGCGGCCACTCCGCAGCCGGCCAAAACACGGATTCTTTCCACGTGCGAGCGAGGGGAGAGCATTAAGAGGCCGGTCCAGCAGCCGAAGAGCACGGTGAGGGCATTCCCCAGAAAATTGATCGTCGTATAGTAGCCCGAATAGTTGTATCCGAGTAAGTGCAAATCAAGAACGGCTCCGATGTTTGCCTGAGGATCGAAGGGTCCAGTTGGGCCGGGGAACAGATAGAACAGGGCATGATGCCCCACCATGATGGCCGCGGCCGCGATGACTTGCACCGGGAAGCGCAGTTGGAGGATCAGATAGCAGAGCACGTAGGAGAATGCGATCTGGCAGAGCACGTTGATGAACTGCAGCTTCAAGCCTTGGGTGGAGCCCCAGTTGGAGAGCACGTTCGAAAGCAACAAGAGCACGAGGGCACGCCAAAGGACGTGCCGGACTTGGGCGGCGCGCTTCGAGAGCGCCAGCGGCATGGCGACGCCGACCATGAAGGTGAACGCGGGTTGGATGAGGTCCCAAAGGGTGCAGCCCGCCCAGGCGGCGTGCTCCGCCTGCGGCCATTTGAAGGCGTCGTAGAGGCCGAAGCCATGCGAGATCAGCAGAAGCATGGTGAGGCCGCGGAAGGCATCGAGTGAAACCAGGCGCTCAGGGGTGCCGCGGACGGACGGGGACGGGACCAGACGAACCGATTCCAGGGTGACGGTGCTCATGGCACTTCAGTCTACTCCAAAATTCGGGTAAACTACTAATCTTGTTATGCCGAGAATTCTAGTCAGTGAATGCAAGCAGGAAATCTCCTCCTTCAATCCGGTGCTCGCCCGCTACAGCGACTTCCTGATCGACCGGGGCGAGCCGATCCTCACATACCATCGTCACGTCCGCTCGGAGATGGGCGGCGCCATGCGGGTGTTCGGGGAACACCCGGAACTCGAGATCGTGCCGGGCTACAGCGCGCGCGGGATCACCTCCAGCGGTACCATGGCCAGCGCCGATTTCCGCCGCCTGGCGAGCGAGTTTCTGGATGCGGTGCGAGCGGCGGGGCCAGTGGATGGGATTTATTACTCGCTGCATGGGGCACTGGCCAGCGAGGATGAGTTCGATCCGGAAGGTTACTTTCTCGCCGAGACAAGGAAGATCGTCGGTGAGCGCATCCCGATCGTGGTGTCGCTCGATTTACACGGCATCCTCACCGACCAGATTCTGGAACATGCGGATGCGATCGCCGTTTATCACACTTACCCGCACGTGGACTTCTACCAAACGGGCGAACGTGCCGCCCGGCTGTTAGTTCAACTACTGCAGGGCGAGATCCGTCCGGTCACCGTCCGCGTTCCGATTCCGGCTTTAGTTCGCGGCTATGAGTTAATCACGGAAACCGGGATGTTCGGGCGATGCGTGCGGCGGGCGGCCGCGGCGGGCATCTCCGGAGGCATGTTTATTGGCAACCCGTTTACGGACGTGCCGGAGCTTTGTTCCAACGTTTTTCTGGTTACGGACAACGATCCGGCACTCGCGGAGCGCGAAGGCCTTGCCATTGCGCAAGAGTTCTGGGAAATGCGAGAGTACTTACAGCAATCGCTTACCCCGTTAACCGAGAGCGTGCGTTTGGCTGCTTCGCTTAGCGGACGGGTGGTGCTCGTAGATGCGGCCGACGCCACGAGTTCCGGCGCGCCTGGTGATAGCAACGCGATCTTAATGGCCCTGATCGACAGCGGCTGCCGGCGGACGGCTCTGATCCCGATCGTCGATCAGCCAGCGGTGGACACGGCTTTCCGGGCCGGTGTTGGCGCGGAAGTAACTGTGCCTTTGGGCGGCACGCTCGACCCGCGATTCGCGCCGGTGCGGGTGACGGGTAGAGTGCGGTCGCTGTCGGATGGTGATGTAACGAGTGAATCGCATGGCGAGGCGTGGTACGCGGGACCGACGGCGGTGATCGTAAGTGGCCCCATTACGCTAGTCATCACCAGCCGGCCGATCAGCCTGTATGACCGGTCATTATTCCTGGCGAATGGGCAAGATCCAGCGACCTTCGACATGACCGTGGTAAAGAGCCCGCACTGCCAGCCCAGGTTCTTCGCCGATGGAGCCGAGTTACTCATCAACGTGGATGCACCCGGCGCTACCAGTGCGAATTTACGCAGCCTAGGGCACACGCGCTGCGCGCGGCCGATGTTTCCACTCGATGATCAGGTCACATTTACTCCGAAAGCGAAGATCTTTCGGCGGAGGAATTCATGAAGATACGGGAAATTAAGGCCTTTGGCCTGCGAGGGAAAACACCGGAGGGCGGCTGGAGCAATGAGTTAAGGCCGGACGATTGCGTGCACACGCTGATTGCCGTGCTGACGGATGAAGCACTCACCGGCTGGGGCAGTGTATTTACCAGCGAGGAGTTAGTGAAGGGATCACTTACGGTATTGAAGCCTCTTTACACCGGCGAAAATGCGCTGGAACCGGAGCGAGTGAGCGAGATCTTGCATCAGAATACTTTTTGGCAGGGTCGCGGCGGCGCGATTACGCACACCATCAGCGGCATCGATATCGCGTTGTGGGACTTACTCGGCAAAGCGACGGGCCAACCCGTGGGCCGATTACTAGGAGGAAGATATCGCGAGCGCGTGCAACCCTACGCGTCACTGTTGATGCGCGAGCCGGAGCAGATGGCCGATGAGTTACTGCCGGTGAAGGCGCAGGGCTTCCGGGCATTCAAGATCGGCTGGGGGCCATTTGGGCGTCGCAACCACGCTACCGACGAGGCCATTGTGCGCGCGGCGCGCGAAGCCATCGGGCCCGATTGCCGCTTGATGGTGGACGCCGGCGGCAGCGACGCCTTCTGGCGCGGCGGACTCAAGTGGGCCCTTCGCGCGGCCGAGATGCTGGCTGATTATGACGTGGCGTGGTTTGAGGAGGCCCTGGAACCGGATGCGCTCGATGACTATGTGACCCTGCGGCAATCGGCCACCATCCCGATTGCCGGCGGCGAGGTGCTGACGCGGCGCCAAGCCTTCCAGCCGTGGCTCGAGGCCGGAGCCTTCGATATCGTGCAACCGGATGTTACTAAGGTCGGTGGTATTAGTGAAGAGCGGCGCATTGCCTGGATGGCGCGCGACCACGGCGTGCGATTTATTCCCCACGGCTGGAACACGGCGGTGGGTTTGGCGGCTGACTTACAACTGGCTTCGGCATTTCCGGATACCGACTTAGTGGAGTATCTAACGGGATCACCATTTATTGACGCATTGTGCGAGTGGAAACTGGACGGCGACGGGATGCTGGCGATTCCCTCAGGACCGGGGCTGGGAATCCGGCTAAACCTCGATGCCGTGCGAGAATTCTCCGGGGCGGATCTTCGTGACGTCGTCGCATAGCCGCTGGGCCTTAGTGGGCTTTCTGTGGGTGGCCTTTGCACTCAACTATCTTGACCGGCAAATGGTTTATTCGATGTTCCCTGCCCTGCGGGCTGACTTAGGCATCGCGCCGGCGCAGTTGGGCTTGATTGGCGGGGTCTTCATGTGGGTCTACACGCTGTCGATGCCCATCGCGGGACGCTTGGCCGATCGCGGACGTCGGGAGTGGATGATTCTCGCGAGCTTGGTTCTTTGGAGCATCGCCACACTCGGCGGCGGCTGGAGCCAGAGCGAAGGCGCTTTTCTGGGCTGGCGGGCGGCGATGGGCGTTACCGAGGCGCTCTATTTTCCTGCCGCCGTGGCCTTGATTGCGAGCCTGTATCCCGAAGAAATTCGCTCCCGTGCCTTGGGCGTGCATCAATCGGCGCAGTATCTCGGCGCGATGGCCGGCGGCTGGTATGGAGGATGGAGCGCGGACCATGTCGGATGGCGCCAAGCCTTCTGGGTGGCCGGCAGCTTCGGGCTGGCCTATAGCTTAGTGCTGTGGCGAGTATTCCAGAAATTACCGACCGTGGCCATCACCGAAACGAAGCGGGGCTCGAGTAACTGGCGCGACTTAATCAACTCACCCAGTTATGTGATGCTCTGTCTCACCTTTGCCGCCTTCTGCGCCATGCAGTGGGTATATCTTGCCTGGTACCCAACCTTTCTGTACGAGCACTATCATTTATCGATGACCGATAGTGGCTGGAACGCCACAGTCTTTTTACAAGGCAGCGCGCTGGTGGGAATTCTCATTTCCGCCGCCTTGGCGGATCGTTGGTCGAAACGCTATCCGAAAGCCCGGCTCTATGTCACGGCGGCGAGCGTACTGCTGTGCGCTCCGTTCGCTTACCTGACTTTTGCCACGGACTCGCTACCGTTGGCCCGCCTATTCTCGGCCATCTTCGGCTTCTTTGCGGGTAGCTTAGCGGCCAACGCCTTTGCCGCCGCCTGCGACCTGATTGGCACCGAACAGCGCGGGCTGGCCTCCGGAGTGCTGAACACGATGGGCGGGCTGGCCTCGGCGGCCATGATCTATCTGGCCGGTCGATGGAAGGATACGATCGGCTTCCCAACGATGACGTTGTGGATGATGGGCGTAGCGATGGTGGTCGCCGCAGGATTCCTCCTCACGGCTCGCACTCAACGAATGCCGGGCAGATAGCGAAAGCGGGTTGCCTGCCGGTAGGCGGCATAGTCCGGGTAGCGAGCCAATAACTCCCGCTCTTCCGAGGCCAATCGCAACTCGGAGCCGAGCAGGTAGAGCAGCGCCGCGCCGGCGAGTTTGGGCAGAGAAGTTACGAGCAGACCGGTGGCGAGTAACATCAGGAAAAAGGCCAGATACAGCGGGTGGCGCAGTTGACCGTAGGCGCCGGTAGTTACTAAGCCCGGGCCTTGTG
>Ga0105047_10007270_pt1 | contig 18698 bp, 13 predicted proteins | sample MAT04_FD_78384 | JGI IMG/M metagenome (GOLD analysis project Ga0105047, IMG submission 78384) | Freshwater microbial communities from Lake Fryxell liftoff mats and glacier meltwater in Antarctica - MAT-04 (megahit assembly) | ecosystem: Environmental > Aquatic > Freshwater > Ice > Liftoff... | reverse complement strand
CTTCTTCAACTGGTCAAATACTTTCTTCAGGTAATAAAAGACTTTCTTCAAGAGATCAAAATCCTACATCAGAGCTATAAATGACAAAAGCCATGCATCCCTGCTACGGCTTTTGATGAATATGAATAATAAAACTTGTCCAGCTTTTGCAGGGTTCTAGATGTTCGACATCGCGGTCGCTAACTCCGACGATCGGAGCATACAAAAATTGTCCAGCTTTAGCAGGATTCTGAATGTAGATCTTCGCACTTGCAAACGACGAAAAGATATATTTCACATCCTACAAAGAAAAATTATCAGTGAGGCAGTTTATCTTTTAATAAGCCGTAAAGATAAGTGCCTATTATAGCAAATAAAAAAACTATAGCCATGGCATAATATCCGTAACCTATATTGACCACCATTGGTCCCGGACATGCTCCGCTCAGGGCCCACCCCATTCCAAAGATTATCCCTCCCGCAATGTATCTGATCACAGATCTGTCTTTTGGATAAAAAACAATTGGGTTTCCATGATAGTCGCGTAATTTATATTTTTTGATAATCCAAACGCCGGCGACTCCCATCATGACAGCTACTCCTATGATACCATACATATGAAAAGCTTGAAATCTGAACATTTCCTGTATCCTAAACCATGATATAGCTTCAGATTTAGCCATTACTATACCAAAAAAAATACCTGTGATTAGGAACTTTATAAATTTCATAAATTTTGTATTCTAATTTTTTAATAATAATTTTAAAAAACAATTTGTTTACTTCCTCCTGCTTAATGGCTGAATATGAATGGAAAGAACAAATGCGTCATCGTCAATCCACCGATAAAAAAACCTACCACTGCAATTAATGAAGGTATTTGCAAGTCCGATAAACCACTGATAGCGTGACCTGAAGTACAGCCACCAGCATATCTGCTACCAAATCCTACCATTAACCCTCCGATAGCCAGTAATAGAAATCCTTTCAAAGACATGACTGACTCTAAGCTAAAGAGCTCTTCGGGCTGTAACGAAACTGGTGCTGAAAATCCTAATTTTTCAAGATCAGTAATTGTCGCTGCTGAAATTTGTACAGGTTGGTCATTTTTAAGTACAGTGCCTGAAATAAAACCACCCAATATTGCGCCCACCAGAAAAACAAGATTCCAGATTTGAGTTCTCCAGTTAAAATTAAAGAAGCTCACTGAATTACCCAATCCAGCTACTGAACAAATGGTCCGAAGATTGGATGAAAATCCAAAAGACTGACCAAAAAATATTAAGGTAAACATTACAGCTGAAATTACGGCACCGGAAAACCACCAGGTCCAGCTCTGCGATATAAATTCTATCATGATATTATTTTTGTTATAGATGAAATGAGATAATTGGTTTGAATAAGTGTTTTATCAGATTTTCTGCGGCACTATTATGAAATATACCTCCCTTGCCATGTGTGCCAATAAATACCATATCTACGTCCTGACTTGCCATAAAATGATTTACGCCATCTTCTACATTTTTGGCCTGAATGATATGATTTTTATGATTTTTAATCTGATGTTTTGATGCATATTTATCCATCAAGCCCAGTATTTCAGATGCACTAATTTGAACATCGGAAGCCTGAATGTATAATTGGTGAAACACAGCATCAAAATATTTTGAAAATTTTTCCATCAATAGCAACTGATGCGTATCTGCTTCGCGAAAGTCATGGACATATAAAATATCTTTAATGATAAGGTCAGATCTGTCACACATCAAAGATAAAAGGGGCACCATAGATCTTCTTGCTATAATCTGTGCTTGAGATGATGTTAATTTTTCTTTTACACCCCACGATCCCTTAGTGCCCATGACGATCAGATCAAATTGATTGCTTTCGGCAAAAATGATGATGTTATCTGTCACCTTACCCAATAAAAGATGTACATTGATGTGATGGCCATATAGCAACTGAAGATTTTTAAGTTTTCGATCCACTATTTCCTTTTGAGATCTCACAAAGTCAACATCAATTTCTCCACAAGTTTCAATATTCCCCTGCTGATCCATGCTTACTGTATCCGGCACATCCAGCACATGTAAAAAATGAATATCTACAGAAAGGTTTTCTTCCAGCTTTCTTACCATCAGATAAGAAAACTCTGCTTGTACAGAAAAGTCTGTCGGAATCAGAACTTTGAGTATATCTTTATCATTTTTCTTTAACTCAGCATGATGTATCTTGCCTTCATTTTCTACGACCAATTCTACTTGACTATACCCTGAGTCAGATGCCAAAATCTGAGTATTAGCAAGCGAACCACCATCCAAAACATTTTTAATCCCGTGATCAAGTAATATTTTTTTGGCATGGGCGCTTCTGTTTCCGCTCCGACAATACACTACAACCTGTGGGAATGTTTTAAGTTTCCCGACCTGTCCCTCTATTTGTTCCAATGGAATATTGAGCGCGCTAAATAAATGTCCTGAAGCAAATTCACTTTTACTTCTTACATCAACCAAAACAGCATTTTTAATAATATAATGGTCCGATTCCTTTTCTTTTTTAAACAAATTTTTCAAAATGGAAAACATATTGATATCGTTTTAATGTTTTTTAAAAACTCAGTGGTAAAAATAATACAAGTTATAATACATATTTATGTCTATCCTTGATATAAAAAAAATTAAACTATTTCCTCTCCTTTTAGTATCCACTCACTCATCCCGGGTGAATAATTATAAATATTTTCAAACCCTTCTTTTGTCAACAAGGAATAAGCAATCGATGCTCTGTCCCCTCCCTGGCAGTGAATAATTACCTTTTTATCTTTACTGATTTTGTCAATATTATTCATGATGGTACCCACAAAAACGTTGTCAGCACCTTTCACATGACCCGCATTGTACTCAGTTACGCCTCTTAGATCTATGATCTGAGTATTTTGGTCTTTCAAAGCAGTTTTAAAATCATCGTAGTTTAATGTTTTAGCCGACTTCAAAGTACCGCCTGTGGCCGTATATGATTGAGTAGAAGGAATATATCCCATGATATTGTCCAGCCCTATTCTCATCAATTTTCTTGTCAGATCATCCAATTGTGATTCATCAGCCAAAAGGATAAATTTTTCGTCATAGTTCAGGAACCAGCCTGCCCAAGTAGCAAATGAATTATTGCCCTGAATATTAATACTTCCAGGTATAAATCCTTCTGCAAAATCAACTTTATTACGGGCATCAATCAGTTTAATGCCCTTACCCAAGGCATCCATTAATTCTGAAGATGAAAGTTCCTTTAAAACAGGTATTTCTGTTAGTAGGGGTCTATCCACTTTATTTAACTTTTTCATCATAGCAAAATACTTGGGTGGTTCAGGTTGGTCAGCCAGCAGATAGTCAATAAAACCCTTTCGGTTTTCTTCATACTGCAACGCCCAGTTTCTGATCTTTTCATAACCAACTGTAGTGCTTGGTACAGCTCCCAATGCTTTGCCGCAAGCGGATCCGGCTCCATGACCTGGCCACACCTGAATATAATCCGGTAAATCACTGAATTTCCTAATGGAATCATACATCTGCAGTGCTCCAGCATCCTGTGTTCCTTTCAGGCCGGCAGCCTTTTCCAATAAATCGGGTCTGCCGACATCACCCACAAATACAAAATCCCCGGTAAACAACATAACTGGCTCTTTACTTGCCGGCGTATCAGTAAGCATAAAACTTATACTTTCAGGTGTGTGACCAGGGGTGTGTATTACTTCAAATATAAGGTTTCCCATCTTAATTTTGTCTCCATCTTTAACCCCTTTGTGCTGAAACTCATATTGCCAATCCGGTCCACCTTCATCAGATAAGTACATATCTGCACCTGTAAGTGCTGCAAGTTCTCTTGCACCTGAAAGAAAATCGGCATGGATGTGCGTTTCGAAAATATGTGTGATCTTCATATTGTTTTGTGCAGCAATGTCGATATAGGTATCTACATCTCTTTTGGGGTCAATGACAGCAGCCACGCCGGCTTTTTGGCATCCTATTAAATAACTGGCCTGTGCCAGACTTTTATCATAAACGTGTTGAAATAACATAAAATAAATTTAAATTGATTAAATATAAGCGTTAAATAAATAATTTTAATCTTAAGAAAAGGCAACTTCCTTCAAAATAATATAAACTCCCATAGCCAGTACGAACCAGCCAAAAATTGGTTTAAGTTTATCCCCATCTATCTTTTTGGATAAATAGAGCCCTAAGAAAATGCCTGCACCAGCAAACAATGATACCTTACTTATGAGCCCCCAATCAATTAAAGTTTCGCTGCTTTCTCCAAAAAACCCAATCAGTGATTTGGCTGCAATTATAACCAAAGAAGTTCCAATTGCTTCTTTCATTGGCAATTTGGACAGGATAACTAATGCAGGAATGATTAAAAATCCTCCACCAGCCCCAACTAATCCGGTAATCATGCCAACAATAGTACCCTCCAGAAGTATTAAGGGATAATTAAATTTTTGTAGCGAAGGTTCAGCTTCTTTATCACCTGAATTCTTTATAATCATACTGTAAGAAGAAAATATCATAAGTACAGCAAAAAGAAGAAGCAACATCAGGCTTTTCGTTACCACAAAATCCCCTATCTGAAACACTACTTTTGGTATAGATGGAACAAGATATGCTCGGGTCATAAAAACAGCAATTATGGATGGTATTCCAAATACAACAGCAGTTTTTATATTTACCAAACCCTTTCTTAAATACTCAAATGAGCCAAGACCGCTGGTCAAACCTACTATAAAAAGAGAATATGCTGTGGCTGCTACTACATCTACATGAAATAAGTACACTAATACTGGCACAGTTAGAATACTACCTCCACTACCTATTAACCCCAGAGAAACACCTATTAATATAGAAGCAAAATAACCTAATAACTCCATTATTTATTTTTTTTAAATTAATGGCACAAATGTATGATGATTTAAATCATATCATGGTAACATTTGTTACATGAAGCGATTAGATTAAAAAGCAACTGACATCAGGACTTGACCCAAGATTTCCATTCTTTGAGAAACCGTGCCTTTAAGTATATAATAGTTAGCTTTATTCACCTCTAAATACTGAAGATATATTGAAAAAAGTTTTTCTCTGTCATGTGGATTTTCTCTTTGTGGGTCATATTCCCAATCCATATCAGGAAAACATAAAAAGTATATATCAGCAGATGATCGTAGCCATTTCTCCATAAAAACATGATCAACATGGCCATACTTCTCTGACTGCCAAATTATAACCGTCAACAAGTCAGTGTCACAACAAATATGGTCATGATTTTCTTTCGCAATTTTTTCTTCCCGAAGCTGTAAATAGGCAATTTCGTTCAAACTGGATTCATCATAGCAATTATTTCTGATATTCAGATATTCACGTGCCATCTCGGGTACAAGTCCAAAATTGAATATTCGACATATTTCATTAGCGATGGTTGACTTTCCACTGCATTCTGGACCTGTTATTACAATTTTCAATGGATGCTAATCAATGATCGATTCTATTTGAGACATGATTTCCATAGCTTCGGCAGTTTTGGCATCGCTTTCTTTTCTGTTCGTTTTTGAAAGTTTGAAGGATTCTTCCATAAGTTGAGCATACTTTTCCATCAACTTTTCTTTCTCACTCTTCTTTTTAAATATGTTAAACATCTTAAATCTATTTTCTTTAAAACAAAGATTATTCCATTTGGTTTTAATCATGGATATATTCTTATGATTCTATTTGAAGTGAGATATTTTCAACCACTTAATTTACACCTTTCAGAAATTTATAGTAATTTTGCACATCGTTTAAAAGATTAAAATGAATAAAGTAAGATTAGATATTATGGCATTGTCGCACAGCGTGACACAGTCTCACAATTATGCTGTAGTATTGGGTGAAGAAAACGGAAAACGCAGACTTCCTATTGTAATCGGAGGATTTGAAGCTCAAGCTATTGCTGTAGCACTTGAAAATATGACTCCCAACAGACCGCTGACCCATGATTTATTCAAAAATACTTTGGATGCTTATGGAATTGACATCAAGGAAGTAGTCATCAATAATTTACTGGATGGAATATTTTATGCTCAGTTGATTTGTGAGCAAGATGGAAATGTTATGCAAATTGATGCTAGAACGTCAGATGCTATTTCGATGGCGGTAAGATATGGGTGTCCTATTTTTACTTTCGAATTCATAATGGAAAGCGCCGGTGTAATCCTAGATGAAGAAGAGCAACAGCAGGATAAAAAGAAAGCGATCAAATCAAAATCAACTTCTATTGAAGATATGAATCTGGTGAGTCTTGAAAAACTTCTGGATGAAGCATTACTAAAGGAAGATTATGAAAAAGCAGCACAAATTAGGGATATTATTAATTCAAAAAAATCAAGTGATTCTTAGTATTCAAGATTTTATATTTCTTTTACACTCACTCTATCCGATAATTTAATATACATAAGTGACAAAACTAAGTATAAATATCAATAAAATTGCGCTTATACGCAACTCGCGTGGAGCCAACTACCCTGACTTATTGAAAGTAGCTGCTGATTGCGAAGAGTTTGGGGCACAAGGGATCACGGTTCATCCCCGTCCTGACCAACGTCACATTAAGTATACTGATATACCTGCGTTAAAATCAATAGTGACCACTGAGTTCAATATAGAAGGCTATCCATCAGACGACTTTATGGCACTTGTCTTGAAAACCAAACCTGACCAATGTACGCTTGTGCCTGATCTTCCTGGAGCCCTTACTTCAGACAATGGTTGGGATACCATCACGAATCAGAATTTTCTAAAGAATATTGTTTCTAGACTTCAGGATAAAGGTATCAGAGTCAGCCTTTTTATTGATCCTATCCGCGAACGATTGCTTGCGGCAAAGGAGACAGGTGCAGAAAGAATAGAATTTTATACCGGGCCTTTTGCAAATGATTTTTACATTAAAAAACTAAATGCTATAGATTCTTTTTCGAAGGCAGCCAGCTTTTGTAAAGAAATCGGACTGGGTATTAATGCAGGACATGATCTAAATTTAGATAATTTACGTTTTTTCAAAACACATGTCCCAGGTTTACTGGAAGTGTCTATAGGTCACGCGTTGGTGTGCGATGCGCTATATTTTGGCCTGAAAAATACCATACAAATGTATTTGAAAGAATTGGCGTAAACGATTCCCCTATATTGGCGTAACAGTTTTCCCCATACTTTATTCAATACGTGTATTTACAAATTAAAATAAACCTATATTCCTAAAACATTAATAATATGGTAGTTGTATGCACATGAATTCCTTTTATTTGATTTATGCAAAATTAAGTATTTTTAATACTCAATCTTCACTATATTTGAGCGATAATAGATCTAAATTTCAATTATTATGCCAGGCATTAATTTTATAAAAAAGTGTATATTTTTATGTATGATATTTAACTACTATTACGGGCCAGCGCAGTCTGATTTCCCGTATCAAAAACCTGATACAGATATTCTTTCCTTGGCAGATGCCCGTCCTGCACCTTCTATAAGAATTAAGGCCGATGCATCCATGGCGGTTATGCTATTCAGAAATACATATAAAAGCATTGAAGAAATGGCGGCTCCTGAAATGAAACTTGCAGGCATCAGAATAAATCCCGCTACAAATTCACCATCAAGAATAACCTATTTTAATGATATGAAAGTGCTGGACATCAGCACCGGTAAAGAATCTAAAATAGACGGTTTACCACTTTTGCCATCATTGTCAAATTTTGTTTGGTCAAACGATCAGTCTATGATGGCTTTTACCAATACAGTAAAAGATGGTATGGAATTATGGATACTTGATATCAATCAAAAAAAAGTCAAAAAACTGACTGAGCCCATATTAAATGCAAACGCAGGCAATGTATTCATTTGGTCTAAAGACGATAAGAGTCTATTGGTCACAACTTTAGTAAAAGATAGAAAACCTTTACTTGATAGCAAGTTTACTATACCTACAGGTCCTGTAATCACTGAAAATGACGGTCAAAAAGCACAAAACAGAACATATCAGGACCTTTTAAAAAGTCCTGTTGATGAACAAAACTTTGAATTGCTTACCACTTCAGAAATTTCGAGCGTGTATCTCGATGGTAAACTGTCACGCTTCAAAGGTGCATCCATGTATGTCGGAATGAGTTTTTCGCCGGATGGAAATTATATTCTTACTTATGAGCTGAAAAAACCCTTTTCTTATATCGTTACTTATGACAGATTTCCTACAGATATAAATCTTCTGGACAAGAACGGAAAATTTTTAAAAACATTTTTAAGCATCCCATTGACGGAAGAATTACCCAAAGGTTTTATGGCGGTCAGAAAAGGGCCTAGAAGTCTTCAATGGAGATCGGACAAACCATCCACCTTATATTGGGCAGAAGCTCAGGATGATGGCGATCCCGCCAATGAAGTTACAGAACGGGATACTGTATATACTTTGGATGCTCCTTTTGATACAAAACCCACCTTATTGGTCAAAACTAAAGAAAGATATGCCGGCATTCAATGGGGAGATGACAATACTGCCATTTTAAATGAGCGTTGGTGGAATACTCGAAACAGCAGAATCCTTTTATTTAATCCATCTATTCCCGAGTCTGTGCCAAGATTATTTAATGAAAGAAACGAACAGGACAATTATGCAGATCCCGGAAATTTTGTAACAAAAAGAAACAAATACCAACTGAACACATTGGATCTAACTGATAATCAACTATATATGATTGGAGATGGTTTTTCAAAAGAAGGAAAATTCCCATTTATTGACCAATATTCCATAGCAGATTTTACAAAAAACAGAATATATCACAGTAAAGAAAAAGATAAACTTGAACAATTGATATCCGCAGTGGATGTACTTAAAGGCATTTACCTCACCAGATTAGAATCCAAAAATGAATATCCCAATTTCTATCTCAGAAATGTAAAAAATAATAGTTTAAAACAAATATCCCATAATATTAATCCATTTCAGGTACTGAATGGAGTACACAAAGAAGTAATTAAGTATAACCGACCTGATGGTGTTGAGTTGTCTGCTACCTTATATCTTCCTGTAGGATATGATATGTCAAAGATGGAAAAAATGCCGATGATTATGTGGGCATACCCGACAGAATTTAAAGATAAAGCAAGTGCTGGTCAAGTGACTGCCAATGCCAATGAATTTACTTTTCCATATTATGGATCTCCATTGTATTGGTTGACAAAAGGATATGTTGTATTGGATGATGCTTCTTTCCCCATCGTTGGTGAAGGAAAAAATGAGCCCAATGATACATTTATCCCGCAACTTGTCTCCAATGCTAAATCAGCAATTGATGCAGTTGATAAACTTGGATACATAGACCGAAGTAAGGTAGCCGTGGGTGGCCATTCTTATGGTGCATTTATGACCGCAAATTTACTAACACATTCTGATTTATTTGCTGCCGGAATCGCCAGAAGCGGAGCGTACAACCGATCACTCACCCCATTTGGATTTCAATCAGAAGAACGCAATTATTGGGAAGCGCCGGAAGTATACGATGCCATGTCACCTTTTCAACACGCAGACAAAATGAAAAGTCCGCTTTTGCTTATCCATGGTGAAGAAGACAATAATTCAGGTACACACACCATGCAGAGTGAGCGATATTTTAATGCGTTGAAAGGTTTGGGTGCTACTGCCCGATTAGTCATACTACCGAAAGAAAGTCATGGATATTCAGCACGTGAATCCATCCTGCACATGCTTTGGGAACAAGACCAATGGTTGGATAAATATGTTAAAAATAGAAAACCTGATACTAAACTTGATGATTTAATGATTTCATAACACATTCTTATATTAGATATGTTGAATCTCATGTAATTTTGAATTTATATTTTAAGCAAAACCTTAACTTAAACAACGGAATGAAATATTTTAAAATAGCTTTTGCATTGATGTTTGCTGTTATTTCGGTGCTTGAATCAAATGCTCAAAAAGAAGTCCTAAAAAGTGGGCCAATGCTTGGACCTGTTACGTTAAGGGATGCCAGTATTTGGCTACAATGCAAACAGCAGGCCGTAGTCCAAATATTATACAAGAAAAAAGACGGCATCGATACATACACAAGATCTGAAAAAATACAGGCATTGTACGAAAACGGATATACTGCCACCTTACATCTGACAGATCTTACACCAGGTACAACCTACCAATACCAATTAAAATTAAATAATTTTACTGTCTCTAGACCATATCCACTGGAATTTACCACACAGGCACACTGGCAATACCGAAAAGATGCACCGGACTTCTCTTTTATAGCTGGTTCATGTTTTTATATCAATGATACAGAATATGACAGGCCTGGAAAACCATATGGTGGTGAATATGAAATTATTGCACATATGAATACAACCAAACCTGATTTAATGATATGGTTGGGCGATAATACGTACCTTCGTGAAGGCGACTATGAGAGCAGATCGGGTATATATTACCGGAATACCCATACCAGGTCCTTACCTGAATTGCAGCCATTCTTATCATCCACAGCGCATTATGCCACCTGGGATGATCATGATTTTGGGCCGAATGATTCTGATTGGACTTACCCACTTAAGCATCACTCTCTGGATGCATTTAAGGACTTCTGGCCTTCAGAAAGTTATGGCGCTGGTCATACAGATGGTATAACCAGTAGTTTTACACATAGCGACTGTCAGTTTTTTATGCTAGATGGCAGGTGGTACAGGACAGTTGACAAAGAAAATGGAACTATCCTTGGTGAGCAGCAAAAATACTGGCTCAAGGAGTCATTGTTATATTCTACGGCGCGATTCAAATTCATATGTGTAGGTGGTCAGTTTTTAAGTGACTTTGCAGGTTTTGAAAATTTTGCCAATTATAAGGATGAAAGACAAGAAATTTTAGATTTCCTGGATGACAATAATATTAAGGGAGTGGTTTTCCTTACTGGTGACCGCCATCATTCTGAGATCACAAAATTAAAAACAGCAAAAGGAAATGTGTTTTATGATGTCACTTCTTCTGCCATTACATCGAGTACTTATGACCACAGCAAAGAACCGAATAGTCTGCGTGTTCCTAATACAATGATTTCAGAACGTAACTTTGCAGTTTTTAAAGTGTCCGGTGATAAGAAAAACAGAAAATTGGATGTAATATTTAAAAATACACAAGGAAAAGAAGTACTTGAGTATAGATTTGAAGAATGAAATGTAAATACATTTCTGTAAAATTTTATTAATAGTTATTATGATTAGGTTTTTCATTGCCTGCTTTTTGTTAACATTTGTATTTACTTCAGATGTCGCTTCTCAATCTGGAACGGTAACATTAGGATCTCAAATCACTAATGGAGAATTATCAGGTGGTTGTGGTATGCCTTGTGTGGGCCCCACAATCTGCAGCCCTTTTGGTACTGGAAATCATCCTCAGCAATCAATAAGTTTTGATTTAGTATTAGGTCCTGGTTTGTATGCATCTATTATGGCTTCATCAAATATGTGTTTTACAGCATCTGGCTTGGACACTGGAGATGACTTTATTGTAAATGGTGTTTCTACAGGACCTTACATTGGGGACCAAGCGGTCAATTACATGGGTTGTTTTGAAAATCCTTGTAGCTCCGAAAAAATTCTAACTATAACATTGAGTATTAATAGAAGAGATGAAACAGTTACGATTGATTGGACAGTCAGCCCAATTCCACCTGGGGGCCCTTGTATCGCCTTAAGTACACCCCAAACCCCAACATTTAGTCAAATACAACCCATTTGTCAGGGAGCAAGTTTAAATTTCACTAATACTTCTATCGAAGGAATTGCCGGTACCTGGAGCCCGGCACCAAACAACATGGCTACACAAACGTACACTTTCACACCTAATCCCGTAGCAAATCAATGTTACAGCACCCAAACCATGACAGTAACCGTCAATCCAAGTCAAACGCCAACATTTACTCAAGTGCCTCCTATTTGTGTAGGAGGATCGTTTACCTTACTGACTACCTCAAATAATAGTATAGTAGGTACCTGGTCGCCTGCTATCAATACTTCCATGACAACCGTTTATACGTTTACTCCCAATCCTGTTGCCCATCCTTGTGGTGTTCCGGTCATGATGACTGTTGTGGTAAATCCAGTAGCAACACCCACTTTTACACAAATTCCGCCCGCTTGCTCAGGATCTTCGATTACTCTACTACCTACTTCCAATAATGGTATTAGCGGTACTTGGTCACCTGTTGTCAATAATAACATGACCACACTATATACATTTACTCCTGACCCGATCGCCCATCCATGTGCCACTCAAGCTACTATGACTGTAGTTGTAAATGCAACATCAACTCCAATGTTTTCACAAATACCTCAGATTTGTGCAGGAAGTCCTTTGACGCTTTCATTTACGTCAACCAATAGTATCACGGGCACTTGGTCACCCGCCATTAATAATACCATGACTACCACTTATACTTTTACTCCAGATCCATTAGCCCATCCTTGTGCTGTTCAAACCATGATGACAGTCGTTGTTATTCCCCAACCAAATCCTGTTTTTACGCAAATACCACCAGTATGTTTTGGAGGAGTCGTAAATCTACTTTCCATTTCCAATAATGGTATTTCCGGCACATGGTCGCCTGCTATAAATAATACCATGACGACCACCTATACCTTTGCACCGGATCTGATAGCCCACCCATGCGCGAATATGACCAATATGACCGTCGTGATAAACCCTATTGTTACTCCATCCTTTACTCAGATACAACCCATCTGCCAGGGAGGTACATTTGTATTACTTTTGACATCTACTAACAGTATTTCAGGGACATGGTCACCGTCGATCAATAATATGATTACCACGGTATATACCTTCACTCCTAACCCTATTGCTCACCCTTGTGCCAATCCATCGATGATGTCAGTGGTAGTAGAAGCCCCCGTAACACCTTCCTTAGGCCCATTCGGACCTTATTGTACTACACAATCAACTGTTTCATTGCCTCTCATACAGAGTGGCATCACAGGTACTTGGTCAGGGTCTATCATTAGCGGCAACACATTTGATCCATCCGTATTAGCAGCCGGAACTTATAATATTACCTTTACGCCGGCCACGGGCCAATGTGCAGTGGCAAATACAATATCCATCGACATTATTGCAAATCCAACAGGTAATATCTACGGTAGTCCAATCTTGTGCCCGGGTGATTGCGGCCAGGTATTCTTCAATTTTTCCGGGGGTTCAGGTACTTACAATATCAATATGAACATAAATGCAGGTATCTTCAACTTTAACTTTCCAATGATTGGGGTTACCAACGCTACAGTGCTGAATATCTGTTCTAACAATGGACTTCCTTTTAATGCTGCAACCAACACAATAAATATACCCACTTTTGTTCCTTCAGGTACATATTCTCTCCGTTTGCTTAATTTTTCATCCGTTCCATCTGGAGCCTGTACCACAGGAATTATTGGCACACCCGGGACTTTGTCTGTGACGTTAGCAAATGCACCTCCAGTAACAACTGCTTCAATAAACGCTTGTGACGCAGATCAAAATGGTTCAGCTTTATTTGATTTGACCACTGTTGAAAATACAGTCAAAAATAACATTGGTATAAATACGGTCAACTGGTTTACTGATATAGGTGCCACAAATGGGATTTCATTACCAGCTTCATTTTCTTCAGGAAATGCAACCATTTATGCGCAGGTCACAAACCCAGATGGCTGTTCAACAATCATAGCGGTAATTTTAATTGTTGATGCGCCGCTAGTATTAAATATATCCGGTTTTTCTTCTTGTATTAATGGACCAATTATAGCTTTACCTTCGGTAGTTACTGGGTATGCGGGGGTTTGGTTAGGGACAAATATCATAGGAGGCAATCAGTTTAATCCGGCCGGTTTGAATATTGGAACATATCCTATTACATTCGCTCCTACAGGTGGAGTTTGTGTTGCCCAAGCTACTGTTAATGTCAATATTACTTCTTCAGGGCTGGTACCACTAAATTCTCCGGTTGCAACAACTTGTTCAGGAGATGCGTCTGCAGTTTTAAGCAACCAGCAAGGCGGGATTAGTGGTATTTGGTCTGGTAGCCCTTTTTTAACCGGCAATGTATTTAATATTACTGCTTCAGGTCCAGGGACATTTACTGTAACATTTACACCTAATGGAACAGGCTCATGTTTTAGTCCCAACACAACACAAATAGTAGTTACTCCAAATGTTAATTTAACTCCCGTTAGTTTTGCAGATGTTTGTTCGGGCAGTCCCATTGTGGTTTTAGGAAATCAAATCAATGGAGAAAACGGAAACTGGTCCGGTAATGCACAAATCAACAACAATACCTTTAATCCCAATACTTCAGCCGGTAGCTATCCACTGATTTTTACGCCAATTAAAAATTGTGTAACTGGATTTACAACCAATATCAGAGTTTTGCCTATCGTTGTTCTGACGCCACCATTACTAGGCCCAACATGTATAAATGGTGCAACCATTACATTGCCATTATCAATAAATTCAATATCGGGAAGTTGGACACTGAATGGAAGCCCAATAACCGTATTTAATCCTGCCACATCAGGTATCGGCTCCTTTGTACTGAACTTTAATCCATCCCCATTAGCCTGCGCTTTAGCGATTAGCACCACTATAGCAGTAGGACAAATCGATGCCGGAAAAGATAGTACTTCTACACTTTGCAGGATCAATCAGGATAGTATAAATCTGAATAGTTATCTATCCGTCGGATCTACTGCGGGAGGTGAGTGGAAATACAATAATATTCTAGTTTCTACTCCATCTAAATATAATCTTTCAGCACTCTCCGGTGGTAGTCACATGTTTACTTACCTACTCAATGATGCATCTTGCGGCAGAGACACAGCAGTCGTCACATTTAATATCACATTGCCAAGTAATGCCGGAAAAAACAGTCAAACTATATTATGCTCAGATAATACGTCATTGATTGATTTTAATAGTCTTTTGGGTATTCATAGTCTAGGTGGAAATTGGATCCAACCATCCGGGTCAAACATTAATTTGAGTAATATCAGTAATGTAGATTTGTCTTCGCTGGCTGCCGGTATCTATGCCTACAATTACATTATACCTTCCGGAATTTGCCCTGCCGATACATCTATCACCGTATTTGATATTAAGAGATTCAATTCCGCAGGTGTAGATGATAACTCAACCTTATGTCTGGGTACTATAATTGACTTAATAAATCTTGTAAATACTAGTTTTACAGGCGGAAATATTTTAAACCCATTGGGGATCTCAGGACTTACAGGAAGCATGTGGAATACTTCAGGGCTGGTAGCCGGACAGTATAAGTTTCAATATGTGGTGAATAATCCTGCACCATGTATTTCTGACACTTCAGACTTAGTGATAAACCTGGCTGAAAGTGTAACTGCTGGAAATGACATCAGTGACTTTTTCTGCGAAAATGCAGCATTGGATTTAAATAGTTATCTCTCAGGAGGTGCATCTGCAGGCGGTAAATTTTTTCTGAATGGTACTGAAATAATCAATGGCAATTATACGGCATCGAGTCAAACTTCCCTTCAGTTTATTTATATAGTGGGTGATGGTCTGACATGTCCTGAAGATATTGCCATCCTAACATTGGGACCCATTTTAAAACCCAGTATCAATGTAACCGGCCTAAAAGATATTTGCGAAAATGATTGTCAGGATATAACCATTATCCATAATATGCCACCAGGTGCTCAAATATCTATCAGCATGACCACATCAACAGGGATAAAATACAATATTACAAAACCTGTTTTAAATTCCAACCCGATAAATCTTTACATTTGTCCCATTAGCAACAGTCCATACTCGTTTAACAATCCACCAACCGGCGAAGTGCTGTCCATAAAAATTGATAATATCACTCTCCAAAACAACAATTGTGTTTTTAATTATACTGACGAATATCTACTAAAAACCATACCACTGCCCACCAAATTAATCAATAGAATATTATGTAAAGGTGAAGTATTTATGGTTGGAAATGATCTGTATAGTGAAACCAAACCAACAGGAATTTCTGTTATTCCATCATCAGATCCTACAAAATGTGATAGTTTATTTACAGTGAACCTTAGTTTTGTTGATCCCTCTTCGGTTACCAACATAAATACAGTTACGTGCGACCAAAATTACTCAATTCTTGTAGGCAATACTACTTTCAGTAAGTCAAATCCTTTGGGTGATGTTTTGCTAAAAAACAAATTTGGTTGCGATAGTCTTATTACCATCAAGATAACCTATAATATTCCGTCTGCAGGAAGCTACATCGAAAGTACATGCGACGCAAATGAAGTTTTTAATATCGGGAATCAGGTATTCAGCAAAGCTAATCCAGAAGGGAATGTTACTTTACCTGGAGCAAATGCATTTGGATGTGACAGTATTGTGGTGGTGAAAATAAATTATATCAATGCTTCGACTTTTCAATTGACCACATCCACCTGTGATGACTTATATATATTAAATGTGGGAGGACAGACTTTCAGCAAAATCATGCCGTCAGGATCCGTCACTTTGTTTGGTATGTCCGTGAATGGCTGCGATAGTATTGTAAATGTAAGTATTACATATTTAAATAAGCCAAAAGGTAATTATACATTTAACACATGTGATGATGATTTTACCTTTACAGTTGGAAATGTAATATTTAGTAAGGCCAATCCAACAGGAAATTTTACACTTTCATCTGCTGCATCAAATGGTTGTGACAGCATTGTAAGTGTGCAAATCAATTTTTCTGATTTCAATATTACCAACACACTTATATATAATTGTGATGGATCTGATCCAAAAATCACATTAAATCTAGCTTCTCACCCAGGGCCATACACCATTAGTATGGACGGACAGATAATTGCCACAAATCAAAATCTGCCATTTATTTCAACCATTACTCCGGGAAATCATACTTTTTTTGTTTCAACTCCTACAGGGTGTAAAGATAATGTCTTGGTCAACGTGGAAGACACCAGAGGGCCTGATGTAGTGCTTACTCAAATCCCAAATCCAGATGGGACTATAAGTATTAATGTAATTGCTCCACAAAATGTAATTTATAATTTAAGATGGAGTCCTTCTTCTACACTGAGTTGCAACAATTGTTTTGATCCGATCGCAAACCCCGCTGAAAAAACCACTTATACACTGGATTATAAATACAGTTCAGATTGTGAAGGACAGCGATTGATAACCGTTCAAAGGATAAATACAGACCTCACTTTACCTAATATATTTAGTCCTGATGGTGATGGATCCAATGATATATTTTACGTGGTGTTGCCTGAAAATATTAATGGCACTATAAAAACCATGCTAATTTATGATCGTTGGGGTAATCAGATGTTTTCTGCTAAAGATGTACCAGCAAACCAACCATCTTCCGGTTGGTCAGGCATGTTTAAAAGTGATCCTGTACAACCCGGTGTCTATGTATATTTTATTGAATTACAAATAGAAGGTAAAGCAGGGACAGATAAGTATTCAGGAAGTATTACAATGCTCAGGTAAGATAAACATGCTTAAAATAGCCTATTCACCTGTATATAAATACGAATTGCCGGAAAATCACAGGTTCCCTATGGACAAATATGAACTGCTGCCAGAGCAGTTGCTTTATGAAGGAACGGCAACAGAGCAGAATTTTTTTATACCTGATGTATTAGACGACCACCTTATTGAACTGACGCATAGTAAAACGTATGTCAGAAAATTAAACAATCAATTGTTGTCCCCTAAGGAAATTAGAAATATCGGTTTTCCCATGTCAGATGTTCTGGTTCAGCGCGGAAAACATATTGCAAATGGTACTTATCTGGCCGCAAAATATGCTATGCAATCAGGTATAGGAATGAATATCGCGGGGGGAACACATCATTCATTTGCAGATCATGGGGAAGGATTTTGTCTTTTTAATGACATAGCTATCTCTGCCAAAATCTTGCTGAATAATAAAATGGTTAAGAAAATATTAATAGTAGATCTGGATGTACATCAGGGTAACGGAACTGCGAATATATTTTCAAATATTCCGGAGGTGTATACTTTTTCCATGCATGGAGAAAAAAATTACCCGACCCGAAAAGAATCTTCTGACCTTGATCTGGGCATGCCTGATAAATGTGGAGATTCGTTCTATCTGAGTTGTCTTAAAGAAGTATTACCACGATTACTAGATGATGTGCAACCTGATTTCATTTTTTATCTGGCCGGAGTAGATATACTTGAATCAGATAAACTGGGCCGATTGAGTATAACTAAACAAGGTTGCAAAGAAAGAGACAGATATGTACTCCAGTTGGCCAAGGATAATAATGTTCCTGTTGCCGTAACCATGGGTGGTGGATATTCTCCTAAAATTGCTGATATTATTGATGCACATGCAAATACCTTTAGATTGGCGCAGGAAATTTATTTTTAATGCTATGATTTACAATTAATGACTACTTTTTCTGTTATGATTTTTTTTATTAAAGCAAGTATCTCAGCAATAAATCCTTTTTCTGACATAATATATTCTCCTGTAAAATAAATATCATTAAATCACTATGATTTTAAAAGAATCATAGTGATTTAATGATATAATATTATATCCGTATTTG
>Ga0105047_10007268_pt1 | contig 18699 bp, 12 predicted proteins | sample MAT04_FD_78384 | JGI IMG/M metagenome (GOLD analysis project Ga0105047, IMG submission 78384) | Freshwater microbial communities from Lake Fryxell liftoff mats and glacier meltwater in Antarctica - MAT-04 (megahit assembly) | ecosystem: Environmental > Aquatic > Freshwater > Ice > Liftoff... | reverse complement strand
ATCTCACGTAGAGAATCTTCCCGAAGTGCCCATCGTCGATCTGCTTCTTAACGAGCGCCGTGCGATGATCAAAGCGGAACTGAAAGCCGATGACCAGCTCCTTCCCGACCTTTTTGGCGGTGTCGATCATCTTCTGACCTTCGACCGCATTCATGGCCATGGGCTTTTCGACCAGCACATGCTTTCCGGCTTCGAGCGCGTCGATGGCATTGACGGCGTGCAGGCCGTTGGGCGTGCAGACGCTCACCGCATCGATCTCGGGCACCTCCTGCAGCATCTTCTTGTAGTCAGTGAAGGTCCTCCCGATGCCATACTCGTTCTTCACCTTCTCCAGGCCCTTTTCAGAAACATCGGCAGCCGCGACGATGCTCACGCCGTCGCTTTCCATGGCTTTAAGATGTTTCATATGCATGTGGGCGATGCCACCTGCGCCAATGAACGCGACTCGAAAAGGCTTGCTCACTATCTGACTCCCGGAAAATCGGACTGGTTTCGTTTCTCATGCCCAATTGAAGGGCTACACGTTGAACGCCGGATGGTAGCGAACCGCCAACCACGTGCAACATAGTCGCACGCTCTCTCTCGTACCGCAGGAAAAACGTCATTCAGCGGGGAATGCTCCACTCGATGACGTGGCCACCTTTCGTGAGGGAAATAGCGTAAAATTGCGTGATAGCCGGTTGCGGCAACGGCGACTGAACAGACGCGTTGACGAAGCCCGAGCCACCGAAGGCGTGGCCAAAGTCTTCGTTAACGTGTTGGAGGGAAGGCCCACGAGCTACACGGTCAACTCCGACGGAAACCTGTCAGACGGAATGGGTGGGATTTTTAGGAAGAAGTAGCAGAAGCCGCTTTCACCCCATGCCCGCTCATCTTTGCGTGATATTCAGAGAAACCGGCGTAGCCTTCCTTGCCCATGTAGCGTTCCAGCAGCTTTTGATTGGTGCGCGTCAGATCAACGACCATCAGCGCGTCGACCACGTCTGAAAAATCGCTGTCAACATTGAAGGCCAGCATCTTTGCACCCAGCTTGAGATACTGACGCATCAATACCGGGATGCCCTTTTGGTCGGGCTCGACCTCTGCGACCAGTTCGGACACGTCGTCGCCGTCCTTCAATAACATGCGCACCGCATCGGCCTCGAAGCCGGCGATGCGCTTGATGCGCAGCGGGTTGCGTGCCTTCACCAGCCGGGCTTGATCGCGCAATCCATGGTTGATGCGGAGAAACTGGATCATCAACTGTCGCGAGACCGACTGATACGTGTTAGCGATGCTCACTGGCCCGAAGAGGGTTTTGTATTGTGGATTGGCGACACAGAATCGACCAATCCCCTTCCACAACAGCAGCAACGGTTGAAAGCTTCGCTGATATTCATCCCGGACAAACGAACGTCCAAGTTCAATGGCTGGCCCCAGTTCGCGCAGCAGCTTCGTACGGTAGGCAAATAGGGTGTGGGTATAGAACCCGCCTTTGCCGTACTTGCTCATGATTTTGTCGGTCAGCCCCAACCGATAGGCGCCGACGATCTCATGCTTTTTGCGATTCCAGATAAACAGGTGCAGGTAATACGCGTCGAACGCATCCAAATCGATGGCGTTGCCCGTCCCCTCGCCACTCGCGCGGAAAGTGATTTCGCGCAGGCGGCCAATCTCTCGCAGGATGGACGGAATCTGGTCGGCGGTCGCGCTGTAGACCTGCGTCTCTTCATTGTCGACGAGCAGGCACGATGCGGGGAGCTTGCCGACCTCCGCGACGAGCAGGCTTGTTTCAGTCGGTTCAACAATACTCTTCAGGCTTTGCGGCAACGCCTTTCCCTGACGTCTCGCGGTTGCGGGCAACTCGTCGGTGCGGTGGCGAAGCATGTAGACCCGCTGGCGAAGCAGCTCGGTCACCTCTTCGTCGCCGGGCAGCGCTTCAGTCTTTCGATAGTTCACGGGCGTCCCGACGCGCAGCTCGATGTTGCGGCCCCGCTTGTTGAAGACCTCGCGCGGCAGCAAGGCGGTGCGCACCGTCGGATGAATAAGCCCCAGCGCATGAAACGTGACTGAATTGCTCCCATCAATAAATATCGGAACCACCGGGCACTTGGCGCGCTTGACGATCCGCCCGACGTTGCGCGCCCAAGGCCCGTCGGCAATCTCCCGCTTTTTAAGATGCAGGTATGAAACGCCCCCAGCTGGGAAGACCCCCAGGATTCCGCCGTCGTCCAACCAGCGCATCGACTGCCGCAATGGCTTGAGATTCGCCGAAGCCGAGCCGGCCCGTTCGAAAGGGTCGACGAAGAAAAACAAATCGCGCATGTTCGGGATGGCATGCAGCAGGAAGTTGGCCATCACCTTCACGTCGGGGCGCACCGACAGCAACAGCGACGAAAGGATAATCCCCTCGATCCCACCAAACGGATGATTGGCCACCACCACGCACGGGCCTGTTTTGGGGATGCGCGCCAGGTCCGCTTCACGAATGCGGTACCGGATGTTCAGCGTCTCCAGCAGTCCATCGCAAAACTCACGAACAGCCGTCAGGTCGCGGTTGGCTTCGTAGGTTTGGTTGACCCGGTCGATGCAGAGCAGGCGTTCAAGCGACGGTCCGAAACGCTTCAGGATCGGATGGAGGCGCGTACGCTCAGGCGAGCACGCCAGCTTGAAGATTGGCTCGTTGAAAACCGGAGTGACCACGGGCGCATCCATGCTGAGGGTGTGGTTCATGCGCTCAGTCATACGTTGGCCATATTAGACCATGATGTTGCTGGCATAAAGGTTCGATAATGGGAATGCTCGTCACCGAAGCCCCATCTTAACCCATTGGCGATTGATAAGAAACAATGGGTATCGGACGCGGTCAACGGCATGGAGAGATTGAGGTATCAGAGTCGTGGGGAGGGTCTTACCCGCGCTGGTCCGAATAAAATTTGTAGAACGTTGCCATTTTGCGCGAGTTTTACTTGACTTAGCCATGAGTTGCCTCAAAATACGCTTGAAGTTTCCACGTCTTGCCGTGGGTGGCACGATTTAGGGCATAAAGGTCTGACTAGTTTGCCCCTGTGTGCGTGCACATGATTTTATTCTGTTCTGGCAAGTTGCAGGCCGCGTGGGTTAGTGCGGCCTTCGACATGCCGATATGACGCGTAACCGCTGGGTCGGTGTTCGCTTATTCCGTAAAAATGTCCGGGATACGTTGTTTGAAGGTTTTAGGGAGATGAAAAACGTGAAAGTTCGTTCACAGGTGCTGCCGGCATCTTGCGCACGGGGTGCTCCCATTCCACAGGGAACCCGACGCGGGGTCATTCTTATCTTCGTGATCGTGATCCTTGTGCTGGTCGCCCTCATCGGGACCGCCTATGTCACGACCGCGCGCGTCGACCGTTATACCGCACGCCAGAATTCTGAAAACACGCAGATCGATCTCCTCCTGGAGAGCGTCGTCAATATCGCCACCGCCAACATCACGCGCGACGTATACGATTCGGATGGACTTTACCGATCCCGCGATAACGAGACCTATTTCGACACCGATGCCACCGCCGGCGATTTGTTCATGGCCGATCGCGCCCCGGAGCAGGCGTCGGACGGGATGATCATCTGGAAGAATCTCACCTGGCCGATGCTGCAATCAGCCGGGACGGACTCACCCAAAATCGACACCCCTTACATTCCATCCGGCGCAGCGGGTGTGACACTTACGTCACGCCTGGCCAAAGCGCTCGCTCAACCGTATGTCGCAGGCACGTGGCTTTCGGGGCAAGTCGTTCGCTTTACGCCAGCTTCGACAGGCGTGCCAGGGTACTACGTCTGCAAGGTTGCATCGACGACGAATCCGCCCACCAGTGCGAGCGATTGGGACCTCATCCCCGCAAAGGGAAATTACCGCTTCGCGCCGACATCCCTCACGATTTCTTCCGGGACATACCCGGCCCTTACGCGCCGTAATCTTCTGACGTCGGAAGAGGCGACCTTCCTCGCTGCCGATGCGGACGGGGATGGCATTGCCGACTCCACCCTGTGGCGAGTGCCCGTCGCCGAGAACGACGGCGTGACGTATTACGCAGCCGTCCGAATCGTCGATCAAAATTCGGCCATCAACGCCAACACCGCCTGGAGCGCGACCAGCGACTTCACCGGTGCGAGCACCTTCGCCGCGCCTGTCGCCACCGACGCGCTGGGTGGCACGGCCCCAACGGGTGGACGTACCAACCTTGGGCTGTACCCTTCCCACGTCGGATTGGCGGAGATGGTCACGCCAGCCGAGATGACCGCGCTCAACACGTACCGCTTCGGCTCGGCCAACCCCCCCGCCGGCGTGGTCGGCGCATCGTCGGTGAACCCCATCGACGACACCAACACCGCCCGCACCGACTTCCAATTCAACACGCAGGCTGAGGCGCTCTGGATGCAACTGGGCCGCCGCATCGATAACCCCGGCTACGCGCGGCCGGGTGTAAAGTGCCAGAGCATGGGGCTGAGCGATACGCTCTCGCTGGCGAACGATTTTGTCGTCCGACCGACTTCTCTGACATCGACCGTTGAATCAAAATTACAGGCCAGTCTCTATACAAACGCCCGCACCACCAGCTACGGCGCATCAGACGTAACGACCTGGTTCAACGAATATTTCCCCAGCACCGGCGCACCGACAGCCGGGTATCGCCCGCACATCACCACGTTCAATCCGGTCAGCAATGTGATGCCGTTTTATGCGCTGAGTACGGCCATCGGAAATTGGACGAGCACCGATCCGCTGGGAAAGATCATCAAGTTCACGACAAATGGAAAGTATTATCTTTCTACGGGTGTCGATGACAACGGCAATTGCGCTTATGCCCCGCTATTGAATTATTCCGGAAAGAAGAACCTCTCACCCTATCGCGTGCAGATCAGCTCCGCCCGACCCGCGCGTGTGTCTGTGAACAGTGCCGACTTCGAAACACTGGTCGCGGGGTTTGCGTTGATGATGGGACGGCCGGGCGCGCCCGGGGCGATCACGTCCTCGTCATCCGTCAGCCGGTTGGGCAACACGCCCTTCGGGACATCGGTGGCAAGCATCGCTAATCCGTTCGGTACGACCAATACGCACAGAATGTTTCGATCACCCATCCGCCGGATTGGACAGGACGGTTCGACCTACGCATTCCTTGATCCCACTCAGATGCTTTACATCCGCGCGATGCTCGCTGCCTTGAACACCATCGACATGATCGACGCGGACGACGATGTGACCAGCATTCACATCCCCGCGAACATTGGCAACTGGAATGGTGGAAAGAACTACTCGTTTACACTCAATGGCGCGGAGAAGCAGCCTTTTATTACTGAAGTATTTGTGAGCGGCAACGCTGCGTCTGGCTACGCATCCATCGAGCTTTACAACCCGTACAGCGCGCCACTGGTATTGAACAATTACCGCCTACTCACGCGTAATACCAGCAGTAGCAATGGAGTGGATTTCCCGTACCCACCCATCACCGCGACAATTCCGGCGAACGGATATCTGATTCTGCAGAATGGCGCAACCCCCCCGGCAGAAGCGAACCGACAGCTTCCATCAGCAACATGTGTTCATTACCCTGCGCTAACTTCCCCAAACCTGCGAACCGAAATTGCGCTAAAGGAAGTCTACTTGGTGCGACCTCATCGCGCCGACGGAACGCTGATCCCCTCGGGGTACTTTGAAGAAAGCACTAATGACAAACGATTCGGCTGGGTTCCGGTAGATCAGTTTGATTTCTCCGAACTGACGGCCACCGGAAGCAACTGGCTAATCCACTATTGTCGCGCTTCAGGTATCGGCAATGAATGGAAATGTGTCTATCGCGGGCCTATTCTGACGACGGGAAAGCAGGCGGGATTGCAGAGTCAGAGTTATGTGGCCTTCCCGGTGCTGACGTGCGCCGCCAAAGTGGGTGGCGCCGATCCGCTGGCCAGCTGGGCACCAACATACCCAACCTTTGCCATTCAGATTGCCAACCACAATGGTGGATCGGCTAATCCGGTGACCGCAGCAACGGGGAACAGGGCACCCTATGGCGGATTTGCGCGAGTAGGCGACCTTCAACAGATTCCATTCATCGGAAGTTATCACATTGCCAAGTATCAGAACAACGGTAATGCGAACTTGGCCAACAGTAACAGTTTCGTCGAGTGCAATTCCATCACCATGGACGCCGCATTTGCTGACGATGCCGATGGCGGCGCCGATGATGCTTACGAACCATTCGGTCGATTTCTTCCGATGCGCCAGATTCAGGGTTACACCGGAAGCACGGATCACTATTCGTGGGCCGATATCGGCAATTATTTCTCTACCATCACCGACCCCAGCGAGGATCACCTTCCAAATTTGAATGCCGAGCCGTTTGTGGACGACAAGCCGTATCTGAAGGGCGAGCGCATGATTCACTCGGTTGCGGGGATTAATTCCGGTGCGCCTACGCTCTTTACCTGCATCAACGCAGTCCCAAGCGGAGGCTATTCAGCCGCCTATTTCACGGCACTATTTAAGGCGCCTGGAGCGGTCGCGAACTCAGTAGGCATTACCGCCAACGACGGAAATGAAGACCCCGCCCCGATTCAAGGTTTGATCAACATCAACACCGCCCCCTGGCGCGTGCTGGCGGCGGTGCCGTGGACATCAAACGCTACCTGGAACACCAATATTGCAAAATCGATCGTTTATGCACGCAACATCGCTACGGTCGGAACTTTTCAGAGCATCTTCGATTTGAACAAGGTTCAGATTTACAACTTTGCCACAGGCTCGCCGGTCGCATTTACCCCCGTGTGTATGTTCTCAGATGCCTGGTGGACCGCCGCCGGTCTCACGTCCACGACCGCGGCGGCGAAGGAGGATGGGGATCTTTCAGATGTGGGGTACTCCCCTGCCTCAGCCGGCGCGACATCCAGCACCGACCTTGAACGCGTGAATCTCGGCGTGACGCGCGTCAGCAATCTGATCACCACCCGCTCCGATGCGTACATGTGCTATGTCGTCCTCGAAGGCTGGACAGGCGCAGGCACGTCTTCGGCAGCGCTCACGTCGCGCAGGCGGGCGGCTTTCCTGGTGGATCGATCGCGCTTGAACCAGGTGACCAAGGTGCCACGCGTGTATCGCACGAGTGTTGAGTAGCGCCTCTGCACCCTGGCCTTGTGCATCCGTTTAGCCGGGCCGCTCGCGGCCCGTGACTTTGACACCGTGGGTGCGCCGCCATTTCCGAGACGCGCGATGGAAGCGCCGGGCAAGCGCGGCGGCTAAACTTGGCGCGGGTCAGTTTCCCTTCCAAATGGTCTCCGGCGCACTCTGCCGCGCGATTACTTCTGCCCGTTTTGACATCGCCTACGCCTCCGCTACACTTTCGCCAACCTTGCATGAGGCAAGTCTATGTCAGCGCTGATTTCACGGATGGCGCGGCAGATATCCACGAGTCCTTCAATCAACAAGGCGATCGTGATCGATCAGCAAATCTCTCCGCGGAGGCGGGCGTTTTGGGCGTGCGTGGCGATGGGCGTGCTGGCCTGCGCACTGCCTGTCATAGCCCAGGAACCTCCGACGACGCGCCCCCTTTCGACCTTCGGTGCCATCGACCTGCGCGGGCGCGTGGTCGAGTCCATCCGTATCGTCGGCAACAGGCAGGTCTCCACGCCAGTGATCCTCAACGTCGTCCGCACGCGCGAAGGGGACAAGTACGATCCGACCACCGTCGAGGACGACTACCAGCGCATCTTCGCCCTCCGGAAGTTCTCCAACGTCGAAGCGAAGATCGAGCCCACCGACACTGGCGTGATCGTCGTCTTCATCGTCTCAGAGCAAAAACAGATCCGCGACATTCTCTATCGCGGAAACTTCGCCATCAGCACCGAGCAGCTGCAGGACACGGTGGACATCCGGACAGGTGAGTCCATCGACCGCTTCCGCATTGCAATCGCCAGGCGTGCGATCGAAGAGTTCTACAAGAGCAAGAATTACCCGTTCGCCCACGTAGATGTCCCCCCCGAACCGCTGGCCGAGCGCGGCGAAGTTGTCTTCAACGTTGTTGAAGGCCCCAACGTGCGCATCCGCAAAACCACGTTTGTCGGAAACAAAAGTTTCACCGACGACAAGCTGAAGGACCAGATCAAGACCCGCTGGTGGATATGGATTTTCCGTCCGGGCACGTTCGACCCGGAAACAATAGAGCAGGACGTCGCCAGCGTGCGCCGCTTCTATGAAAACAAAGGTTTCTTCGATGCCCGCGTGGGTCGGAAGCTGATCTTCTCCCCCGACCAGACCGAGATGCAGGTCGATTTCGTGGTCGATGAAGGCGTGCGCTATCAGGTTGAGAGAATCACTTTCAAGGGCAACACGTCTGTTTCAGAATCTGACATCCGGGCACGCATCAAGCTCAACGAAGGTCGCTTTTACGACAATGAGCTTCTGCAGCGTGACGTTCGTGAGATCGTGCGGGCGTACAGTCCCTTCGGATATATCTATCAGCCCGGCAGCACCGACCCGGACTATCTGAACATCAACACCAAGACGGTCTTCAGGCGTGAGGCGGGGAAAGTCGAGCTGGTGTACGAGATCAATGAAGGCAGGCCGTTCAGGCTTGGGCGCGTGCTCGTCAAGGGCAACGCCAAGACGCAGGACAAGGTCATCCTGCGCGAGATGCGTGTGGCCCCCGGTCAGTTGTACGATTCCGCTGAGATCAGCGACGCAACGGATCGGCTGCGCGGGACGCCGTTCTTCACCAGCGTCACCATGACGCCAGTTGGCGAGGACCCCGAAACGCGCGATCTATTGATCGAGGTTCAGGAAGGTCGCACAGCCAGCTTCAACGTTGGTGCCGGGATCAACTCCAACGGCGGAGTCGGTGGAAATCTCACCTACGAGCAACGCAACTTCGATATCGCCAATTTGCCGAGCAGCTATCGAGATTTGTTTAGTGAGAAGGCCTTCACCGGGGCCGGCCAGCGGTTTCGTGTCAGCCTGGAACCGGGTACTGAGCAGACGAACGCATCGGTGCTTTTCACCGAGCCGTATCTTTTCGATCAGCCATACAGCCTGACCACCGAAGCCTATTACCGCGATCGCCAGCGCGAGCATTATGACGACACGCGCCTCGGTGGGCGTCTGAGTTTTGGCAAACGGTTCGACTACATCTATTCCGGGCAGGTCACCTTTAAAGGTGAGCAGGTTCAGATCCACAGCATCGAGGACAAGCCGATCCGCGCTGATGAGATTCTGGATGCAGCCGGGTACAGCGTGCTGACAAGCGTCGGCTTCCAATTGCGGCGCGACACCACCAATCGCGGGTTTCTGCCATCGAAAGGGACGACCACGACGGCTGCCGTCGAGGCGTTTGGATGGCTCGGAGGGGATTACGATTTTTACAAATTCAGCCTCGGTTGGGATCGCTACTTCACTGTCGGCGAGGACCTGCTCGACAGGAAGACAATCCTCGCCATCCGCGCGGACACCGGATACATCACCGGCGATGCGCCGTTTTTTGAACGATACTACGGCGGTGGAATCGGATCGATCCGCGGGTTCCGCTTCCGCGGGGTCTCGCCACGATCTGGTCTGGACGATGATCCGGTCGGCGGGGACTTTATCGCGACGTACTCGCTTGAATTGAGCTTCCCGTTGGCGGGTGAAACGCTGCGTGGGGTAGTGTTCACCGACGGGGGAACGGTCGAACCCGACTTCGAAGTAGGCACTATCCGCACCAGCGTCGGCTTCGGCTTCCGCCTGACGCTTCCCCTTTTCGGTCAGGCCCCGCTCGCTTTGGACTTCGGATTCCCCCTCACGCGCGACAGCGATGATGAGGAGCAACTCATCAGCTTCTCCTTCGGCATCACGCAATAGTTTGCGGATATGTAGACACGTGGGTCGCTGCCTCAGGCCAAGCAAACGGGTTCAAATACGTGTCTGCATACCCGATGAACGTGGCACGATCGGGTCGGCCGTGCGGCAAATTTGCGATCGATCGCAGGTGTCGTACATACCTCGCCCGTCGCGCGATAATGGACTCCTACCTCTTGTCAATCGACAACTCGATCATCCTCCCAAGTACCGGCCAACGCAGGCGGTGGGGATAGGCTACTTCGCAGAACGCGGTTGATTTCTCCCCCTCGGCATCGGCGTCGTACTTCATGCGGAGATAGAACGGCGACATATCGATCACGCGCGGATTGTCGAGCGACAGGTGCCCGCCGAGTCGCACGTGCCTCGGATATCGCAACAGCATCGATGTCTGCCCGGCCCAATCCAAGCGCACGTCGCCAGGGTCAAGCTCTGTCAGCCGATCGACCGACCCCTGTACAAGGTGCGTCTCCATCGGCAAGCCTGAGTCGCGCGGGACGACGTGATGAAACGTCAGTACCCGATCGCGCAACAACACGCGTCCCCACATCCAGCGCTTGAGGCCCGGGCCGATCGGCGCATCCCCATAATTGTGGTCGTGATAGCCCCGACCGGAGAACGTCTGCACGACCGGTTCGGACGCTGCCCCCGTGATAATCTGCCCGGTGACGTCGCACATCGGATTTGCGATCACCCATTGATGATGTGCGCCTGTCAGACGCTCGGATAAGAAAGTGCGCTCCATGGCCGGTGCGTTGATCAACGGACGAAACGTCAGCGTCGCCCCCAGCACCCGATCCCGATGCGTGACCGGCCCGCGAGCGCCCAGCGTCCAGGGCGCGCCTTGCAGATGGATGACGATCGACCCGTCGTCGTCGCGCGTCATCCGATTGACGCCGATACGAACGTCCGGCCGCTCGCGCGAAGCGCTGTACTCCCCCGCCGGCCACTGTGACATGAACTGGCTCGCCACCGCACCGTTTTCATACACCGCAAAATAGCAGCAGACAAAATCATCCGGCACCGGCGGGCGATTGTGCTTGGGCCGGTGGGTGTATCGTCGATACGCACGCAAATATCCGGGATGAAAGGCAAAGCCGTGCAGGAAGATGGCCACAATCTGTCGACCCGTCGACACATCGTCGGCATCGAAGTACCACCACTCATATCCCCCGGGCGCGCGGACATCGTGCGACGCATCCTCCCCGCCCAGCAAGGCGGGCGAGTAAAGCGGCTGTCGTGCGACGATGAGGGGTTGATCGGGCGTATCCATCGGGGGAGGCATCTTAGCGGAGGCATCTGTAATCACAGCACCCAGCACGCGACAGGTTTTCCAGCGAACTTCCGATAAACCTTGATGCCTGTAGCGTCGATATGGATTGTACTGTCATGGAAAATCCATCAAAACCTCGGCTGATTTTGCAGCAGCGGCTGTGGAAGGCCGGCATCGCGCTGGCGTTGTTCGTTGGTACGCTTGTCATCGGGAACGTCGTGCTGCTGTCTCAATCGTCGGCACGCGTCGTCGGGCTCGACTTCATCGCCTTCTACACTGCCGGCGCGTTCGTCAACGACGATCGCATTCATGAGCTCTACGACCTCCCCGCTGTCGCAACTTATCAGACGCAGCTTGCCGCCGGCGAGGGGACGGACCTCGAAGGTGGCTTCGGACCCTGGTGGAACCCGCCCTTTTATGCGCTGGTCTTCGCACCACTCGCGAAGCTTTCCTTCGCTTCCGCCCTTCACACCTGGTTGGCCATCAATATCGGCTGTGTGGTCGCATCGGTCGTCCTGCTCTGCCGGATGTTTCCGCGCGGCGCGGGCTGGCGGGCCTGGGGCCTGGTTCCGCTGTTCACGTTTATCTCCATGCCGTTCTTGTTGACAGTCACCCATGGTCAAAACTCCGGCACGTCCCTGTTGTTGCTGACGCTGGTGGTGACGGCCTGGCGATCGAATCGCCCGCTGCTTGCTGGCCTGGTGTGCGGGCTCCTTTTCTACAAACCGCAACTCGCGCTGATCGTCGCGGGCGTGCTTGTATTCTCGACCGGCCCACTTGCACTGGCGGGTGTCAGTATGACATTGATCGCGCTGGCATGCGTCACCATCGCGACGATGCCGGGGGCGATCTCCGATTACATCCAACGCCTCCCGGAAAATCTCAACGCGATGATGGTCGGTCACACCTACATGTGGGAACGACACGTCACCCTGCGATCGTTCTGGCGACTGCTGCTACAGGGACGAGAGCCCGGCGAAGCGTCGTTGCTGACGCATACGCTTACGGTCCTCACCTGCGCCACGACCGCCGTCGCGCTGGGCGTATGCGGGATTCGCTTCCGAGTTCGCGACGTCTACCGAAACAGTTCCGTCCATCGTGACCGTCTGATCGCCGCTTCGATTGTCGCCATGCCCTTGCTCATGCCATTCTATTTTGACTATGACTTGCTTCTGCTGGTCGTGCCTGTCAGCCTGCTTGCGATCGAACTGACTTCACGATCAACCGAGGCGTACCGAGCCAGCGAGGCGCTCGCTTCGGATGGTGCACTGACGATCACCCGCACACACTGGACGCTGACCGAACGGCGGGCCATGCGCGTCATCATCGCGTTGTATGCCTGGCTGATGATCGCCAATCATGTCACGCCCCACACGCATCTGAACATCACCGTTCCGCTTCTTGCGGTCTTTGCGTGGCTGTTTGTCCGGCGTGCTATCAGATCGGTGGATGACGAATCAGCTGGCATTCAGACTATCCAACCCGCACCGTCGATGGCGATCGCATGAATAACGACGCAAAGCTCAGCCCATTTTGCAAGCGGCTTTGGAAGGCCGGGCTTTTTCTGCTGGCCATTTACCTCTCGTTCATCTGCGTCGGATGGTGGCAGGGCCGGACCAGCTACACGCGCTCGATGGGCCACGATTTCATCGGATTCTATGCGGCCAGCCAGTTCGCGCAGACAGGGGATATCGCAGCGAACTACGATCCCACCCGACAACTCGCCGCTGCCGACGCGATTTCAACATCGCAGCAACTGGACATCAAGCTGAAGTACGGCGCGTGGCTGTATCCACCCTTCGTCAATCTAATCCTGCGCCCCTTGGCCAGCTTCTCATTTGGTGATGCTCTGAACATCTGGACAGCGCTCGGACTACTCGCGTGTGCAGCTTCTATCGCCCAGATGCGGCGAATGCTACCGCCGGAAACTCACTGGACACGATGGGGACTTTTGCCTCTGCTCATTCTGGTCTCGATGCCGTGTGCGCTCAATCTCGGCCACGGTCAGAACGCGTTTTTCAGTCTCTTGATCATCACGACGACCGTGACCCTCTGGCGAAAATCAGTCAAGCGAGATGACGGACACCTCACGCGTCGAAACGATCTGGTCAACCTCACGCCCCGCACCGCAGCCTACCTTGCCGGCATGGTAGCGGGCCTGCTTTTTTATAAGCCACAACTGGGTGCGGTCATCGCGCTTCTCCTGGTGATTTCGGTCGGCTGGCGGGCGCTGGCGGGGCTGATTGTCACTGGCGTGTTGCTCGTCCTTCTCAGTATCTCGATTTCCCCCGAAGCATTGCCCGCCTACATTCACGCGATCTCTTCACAAGTTGAATGGATGCAGGCCAACGGACACTTCCCCTGGTCACGGCACGTCACGTCGCTTGCATTCTTCCATCGACTACTTGGCCCGGTGGAACATCTGCCAACGTTATTCACGCGTTGTCTCGCCGGCATCGTCAGCGTCGGCTTGTTGATAGCGCTGTTGACCGCTGCGATCCGCAACCGCCATCACGCGGCTATGCAGGATCGCATCATCGTTGTCACGTTACTTTCCACTCCGCTGATTGTGCCCTATTTCGTCGACTACGATCTGATTCTGCTGGCGATTCCCATGACTCTCTTCGCGCGCGAGCGGCTTGCACCGGTCCATATAAAAGACGTCGTCACCCTGCCGCGCATGGCTCGTTTCGATGCCGCCCGCTACGGTTGGGTCGCCCTTTACCTTGCGACACTCATCGGCACTGTGGTAGCCGGGCAGACGCGATTGAGTCTCGTCGTGCCCGTGCTGATGGCCATGACCATCGCTCGCATTCAACCGCTTGTTCGTCGGACAGTCGCGTCAAGCCGCGTGACGGATTCGCCGGTAGCTTTGCAATATCTCGCAAAGGCCGCGTAAGATGCGGGACTTACGGGAGCGCTGATGAAATTAAACTTCTGGCAAATCATTGGGATTGCACTGCTGATCGTCGGCGTTGTGCTGCTGTTCCGAACACGCACGAGCAACTCGACTGTACCGGTGCCCAATCCGTCAACGACATCACCTCTCGCGCCTTAATTACACCTGCAACCATCGCATGATCCGCGACAATCCGCCTACCACGCTTCGTCGTGACGTACTCAGCGCGTACGTCGCTTCCGGCGCGAAGATCGGGAGCTGGGTGATTGTCTCCGCGGCTCTGTTTCGACATAGCGGCGGCGATGCACTGGGCCTGCTTGCGTTGGTGCGCTCGACCCTTGGATTGTTGAACTATCTGAGCCTCGGACTGGCCCCTGCCCTCATGCAAATGCTGACAGGACGGATGCCCGCGGACGAGGCGCGCGAGGCGATCGAAACATCCGTCGTCACACTCGTCGCGCCGCATCCGTTGCCCCTGCAATATGCGACGACGTCCACCCCGCAGCCCGCGGCTCGGGCGATGTCGTCGGCCATCGCGGTCGCTTGGCTGGCGGGTATGACGGCCGGCGGGGTGGTGGCTGGTTATGCGCTCCTGTTTGATCGCGTGCATCATGTACCTGTTCAATCCGATCATCTGATTCTGGTACTGGCCATGGGCGCGGGCCTTATCTTTCGCATGATCAGCGAACCGCACAGCGCCGCGCTGCAGACCAGCGGGCAGGTTCGGGTGGATAATTACATCCTCGCCGCCGCCGAGGGAATTTGGGTTGCCGGTGCGTGCCTCGCGCCGGGGCTCACGGGTGTGGCCTTGTCATTTGCAGGGGCAGGGCTCTTCGTCATGATCGCGAGAACCTCGCTGACACACCGCGCGCTCGCCACGCTCGGCACGGCTTGGACGGCAATAGACACCGCCACCGTTCGCACCCTCATCAAGATCGGATCGATCATCGCGGCTGCGCAGCTGGCGGACTTCCTCTATGCGCCGACCGACTTCCTCCTCATCAGCTGGCTCCTTCCGTACACGGGCACTGCTGGTGGTTACACAGCCGCCGCGTACTACGCTCCGGCGGTGCAGATCGACGCGGCGCTTCTTGTCCTTACTACAGGCCTCGCCAGCGCGCTGCTACCGCACGCGATGATCGCGCACGCTGCTGGTCATACCGACAAGCTTCGGCAATTTTATATCAGGGGGACACTCCTCAGCGTCGCGCTTCTCGTCCTCGCGGCGACGTGCACGTTCGCGATCGCCCCTCAGTTGCTGACGCTCTGGCTGGGTGATCCCATGAACGGGACCGTCGCCATCTTGCCGCTGCTCCTCGTCCATACGGTGATCGGTGGATCAAGTGGCGTGGGTCGCTCCATCCTGCTTGCGACCGGTCACACCCGCGCGTTTGCCGTCGCTGCTCTGTCCGGGGGTGTGCTGAATGTCATCGCGAGTTTCACCCTCACTTACTTCTTTGACATGGGGCTGCGCGGAATCGTCCTCGGCACGGTCATTTCCGTCGTCGCGCGATGCCTGCTCTGGCAACCTTGGTACATTTTGCGGACGCTTCGACGGATGCAGATCGTCAGTTGACACTCGCCACTTCGTCCGGCATCGCTTGCCGGGCAACGCCCTTGCCTGCACCCCATCCAAACCAGTGACTGAAGGCGCCTACATAAAGCAGCTGCCCATCCTTGCGAACCTCCATCCACAGCAGGCGATTGGAAAAAGTGCAATCCTTGTAAAATCCATCAATCCGTCCATCCAGTCCCCATTTTCCGAAGAGACCTGTCGCCTTCTTCGTCAAATCAGCCTGGACAACCTCCTTGAACGTCGCCGGCGTCGGTCGAGTGAAATACCCCGCCGCCAAAACTCCACCGAGCAGCACGAGGATGACAAAAGTCTTCATGGTGTGATCTCCACAAGTTGTATCGACCGCCAAGGCAACTCCGCGCTCGCTGACATCAGCATGCGCGGGCGAAACGTGCCATATACGTTCTCAATAGACGAACCACATGGCACAGGCGATACAACTTTCGGGCACGACCGATAAAACGCTCTGCCTCCGAACTGACGCTCGACACATAGCTACCAACAAAAGCCAACGTCGCTGCGGATGAAATTTCCGCAGCGACGTTCTGGCCGGACGACGATGTCCTGGATTACTTCAACCGCGTCAGCTTGGTCACGCGACCCGTGCTGATCCATTCGACGACATAAATGTCCCCGTGCGAATCCACGCGCACCTGGTGCGGCGAGCTAAAAAGTTCCGGCTTCAATTTATCCTGGATGTTCGGCCAGCCCGGCGTGCCGGGGAAATCCTTGCCATGACCGAGGTGCGCGATCAGCTTGTCGTTCTTATCCAAAATCGTCACGCGCGCTTTCAGGTCGGGGATGTAAATCTCGTCCTTGTAATACGCAAAATTGCACGGCATATCCTGCTCGTCGGTGATGAACCGCTTGTGCTTCCCATCCAGCGTGAAAACCTGGATGCGGTTGTTCCCACGATCCGCAACATACAACTCCGGTTCGCCATGACGGTAGTCAATGTTCCCCGCGTGCGGCCCGGAAAGCTTCCCCGGCTCTTTCCCCGCCCCGCCGATCGAAAACTTGTACTTGCCGGCCTTGTCGTACACATGAACCCAAGGCTGACCATATCCGTCAAACAGATACACATCCCCGCTGATCTTTTCGACCGCAACATCGGTCGGTCGATACGGTTCGCCCATGTAAATCTCAGGCTTGGGCGCAATCTTAAAATCCAGCACATGCTTCCCATCCAGCGTGTACTTCGCGACCCTGCGCAATTCATAGTCGCTGAGATACAGATATTCGGTCCCGCCTTCCTCACTCAGAAAAAGCCCGTGCGCGCCCTTGGCGTATTCCGGTCCCCAGGATGATTTGAAGTTCCCATCGCGATCAAACACCACCAGCGCGTCCTGCCACGTGGTGTTGGCCGGGTTCGACGCTGGTTGATGGAAAATATAGACGTTGTCCTTCTTGTCCACGCACACCCCATGCGTGTACCCAAACGCCTTGCCTGCCGGGAGCTTTGCCCAGCTGTGGTTGACGTCATAACGATGCGATCCGGTTCCAATAGCCATCTTGCGAATCTCCTGTTAGTAGAGGCATGAAAGTTGACACGACTCACACGAACACGTCAACCTGACACCTCCAAGATCATGACAATGTTCCACGTGGAACATTCGCGCGGCAAGCCCTTGGCTATGCTGCAGCGGAAGCTGCTGGTCAACAGGAATCGACGGCTTTCCACCGATTCGGCAACAAATTGGCTTCGTTTCGTCGGCCGCATATATGCCTCCCTCCCTTTCCAGCCTATGTCGATTCCCCAAGGATCCGCAACCTCTCCCTTTAATGCAGCCGATGTTGCGCCACGTGAGTTGACGACGCGCACCAGATATTCGTCAACGGAGCACTGACAACACCTTGCATCCAAAAAGTTTTTGAAATTGTCGTAACCCCGGTTGCGCTCGCAAGGTCACCTCCACGCAACGCCAACTTTTGCGTTGCCTTCCGCGTCCGGCCTGCGCATAGTTGCGGTCTCGTTGGCCGATCTTCGGTTGAATCCTAAGGAGAGCGTCGTCCCCGCTCGCAACTGTCTGCCACACGAGGGCCTCACAAGTCAACTGAAGAAATAGCGACTGGACACGTGAACGCGTCCAGCCGATTCGGAGGAATCATGTCTGTGACCACGATCGAACCAACAGCATCCCCGCACGAAATTCTGATGACTGCGGGTCTGTTGACATTCCCTGGCTTTTTAACCGTGACCGAAGTTGCGCGGTTGCGAACCGCAGCCGAGCATGTGCGCGATGCGTATCACCGGCACATCGACGCCCATCGCCCGGACATGGTTGATTCAGTTTGCATGCGTCATCTTGAAGAGCCGTTCTGGCACCCCGGCGAACAAGCGCACCGCCTGACCCTGTTGGAATTCGGCGCCGATGCGCGCTTTGTCGGCGCGGTCGAACAATGCTTTCAAGGCCCGGCCATGTATTGCTCGTCCAGCCTGTTCATTCATGCACGGCATGTCTCGCGCGAGGGGGACTGGCATCGCGATCTGCAATTCATCCACTTCGGCGATGAATCAAAAGTGCAGGAGAGCATCCGGCAGGATCTGTGGGCCGTGCAATTTCAGATATCGCTTTACGACAACGCTGACATTGAATATGTGCCCTATTCACCCACGCGCTACGATTCGCCAGAAGAATATCGTGTGCGTGTCGCTGATAGCGGATCACATGCGCGCGATCCCATGCCCCATTCGGTACGCATCCACCAACGCGCGGGCGACGCCATGCTGTTCAACCCCAACGGCCTGCACCGGGGGCGCTATCACACCGATAAGCCGCGCCTGACGCTGATGTACACCTACACCCCGTTCGGCAAAACGCAGTTCAACGAGTTCACCTATTCCCCGTGGATGGCTGCGCCCGGCTTTATGGAGGGACTGTCGCGCCGATCGCGGGCGTTCTACGCGGACTTTGTCGAGCATTATGAAGGCTTCTGGAAGAGCGAAGTGCGCGCGTCGGCATTTCGATGAAAATGAGCGAGCCGAGACCGATCTGTTTTACGAATTGTTGGCCGAGGAAGGTCAAAGCAAAGGGGTCGGGAGGGCTCTGTTCAGACCCTTGCAATGTTCGGGGTATGTTTGGTTTCGCCAGACGGAGTTGCGATATAGATGT
>Ga0105047_10007266_pt1 | contig 18702 bp, 19 predicted proteins | sample MAT04_FD_78384 | JGI IMG/M metagenome (GOLD analysis project Ga0105047, IMG submission 78384) | Freshwater microbial communities from Lake Fryxell liftoff mats and glacier meltwater in Antarctica - MAT-04 (megahit assembly) | ecosystem: Environmental > Aquatic > Freshwater > Ice > Liftoff... | reverse complement strand
TGAAGTTGATGGGTTGCGGGTGTCGAGGCGCTCGTCTGGCAAGGCGCGCCGTCCGACGGCATACTCTGCGTCTGTCGAGGCGGCGCAACGCAGCCAGGCGAGATGGATCGGCGGCCTCAACCCGTCAACTTCACTGTGCAGAGCTACTAGCTCGCGTGCACGCTGAGCACCGCACGACGCCGCTCGCGCGACGACGGCGGCGTGAGCTCGACCATGTTGGGGAGAGAGGCGCGATCGGGCAGGTCGACCAGCGCCTTCTTCCAGGCCGCCAGCGTGCCTCCGCCCTCGGCCGCGGCGATCGCGGCGCGCGCGTGCTCGAGGCCGCCCTGCGCGAGGCGGTACTCGACGTACGACTCGCGGGCGCTCGGGCCGCGCACCTCGACCTTGCCGGCGAGCCCTTTGCGCAGCCGATCGAGCTTGTGGGCGGCGGTCTTCTCGCCGCAGAACGGCGCGCCCGCGAGCGGCGTTCGCAGCTTCGGGACGAACGGCGACACGCCCAGCTTCACTGGCAAGATCTTGCGCAGCGCGAGCGCGAAGCCGATGAGCTCGTCGATGTCCTCGTCGGACTCGTCCGGCAGCCCGACGATCACGTAGACCTTGAGGTGCTTCATGCCGTGCGCGCGCGCGAGCTCGGCCGCCGCGAAGATGTGGCGGTCGCGCAGGTTCTTCTCGATCTCGATCCGCAGGCGCGCTGACGCGGCGTCGAGCGCCACGGTCATCGACTTGTAGCCGCCGCGGGCGAGCAGGCCGACGAACTCGTCGTCCAGGCGATCGGCGCGCAAGGACGAGATGCCGACGTGTTTGCCTTGGCCGTCGATGAGGCCGCGCAAGATGTCCTTGATCTGCGGGTGATCGGAGACCGCCGCGCCGACCAGGCCGACCCGCGGCACGTGATCGGGGATCAGCGACAGCACGCGCTCCGGCGAGACCAGGCGCATGCCGCCGTTGGTCGATCGGCGCATCACGCAGAACGTGCAGCCGCGATGGCAGCCGCGCTCCGGCTCGATCAGCACCATCGAGTGGAGCTCGGTGTCGGGCGTGTGGATCGCCGAGACCGCCGGGAGCAGGTGATCGGGGGCCATGCCCACTGGGGGCAGCCGCTCGCCGTGCAGCGTCGGTACGTAGAAGCCTTCGAGACCGGCCAGCTCCTCGAGGAGCGCTTCGCGCTTTCGCCGGTCACCGCGCGCGCGCGCCGGATCTTTCTCCAGCATCGCGAGCAGGATCTCGAGCGTGCCCTCGGCCTCGCCCATCAGCACCACGTCAGCGAACGCAGCGGTGGGCAGCGGGTTCGAGAACGTGATCGGGCCGCCCACCACGACCAGCGGGTGATCGGCGTGGCGATCGATCGCCAGCGGCGGGATCCCGGCGAGATCGAAGCAGGTCGCGAGGCCGGCCAGCTCGAGCTCGTAGGCGTGCGAGATCCCGATGACGTGGAAGTCGTCGAGCGGCCGCTGGCTCTCGAGCGTGAGGAGCGGCGTGCGGGTGCGGCGGTGGATGTCGATCTGATCGGCGTCCGGCAGCACCGCCCGCTCGCAGCGCGTCTCGGGTCGCAGGTTGGCGCGGCGGTGGATCTGCAGGTAGCCGAGGCTCGACATGGCCGCCGAGTACGGCGAGGGATAGAGCAGCGCCATCATAAGCGGCGCATGGGCCAGCTGGACGCCCGTCCCGGACTCGCGCTCGCGGCGCGCTTCCAGGCTCCTGATCAGCCCCGAATCCACGTTCGGCGGACCGTAATGATCGGAATCCCGGCGGTCAATGACTGTTGGTCTTCGGCTCTTCGGGTTCGCGCGGTCCGACGTGCGTGGACTCCATCGCGATCGCCGACTTCTTGGCTTCGGCCTTGAGGAGATCCGACAGCGGGACGGGCCGGTTGAGCGCGAGCTTCAGCGCCTCCTCGGGCACCTCGGCCTCGTCGCTCGGGCTCGCCGTCTCGGGCTTCGGCGAGTTGACCGTTCGCCGGGGGGGCGTGGGCTTCGTCGGCGAAGACATGGGCTGAACCTAACACGAACGACCGTGACCGGGCACCGCGGTTCCTCTACCGTGGGCGGCCTCCATGGCCCGGGTGCGCCACATCTTTCGGTGGGATCTCGACAAGACCTACCTGCGAACGGAGTTCGACTCCGTGCGCGCGCTGGTCCGTACGGCCCGGCTGTCCGCGGAGGAGCGCGAGAACATCCCGGGATCCGCGGCGCTGATCCGGGCCATTCGTCAGGCCGCGAGCGAGGAGGATCGGCACGAGATCTTCTTCGTCTCGGGCTCGCCCGAGCAGCTGCGCAGTGTGATCGAGAAGAAGTTCGCCCTCGATGGGTTCGCCCCGGACGGGTTCGTCCTCAAGCCCACGGTGTCGAACCTGTTCCGCGCGCGCTTCCGCGCCATCACCTCGCAGGTGCCGTACAAGCTCGGGGCGCTGCTCGGCGGGCGGGTCCACGCGCCGGTCGGGGTGAAGGAGACGCTGCTCGGTGACGACGCCGAGAGCGACGCGTTCATTTACTGCTTTTACGCCGATCTGGTGCGCGGCCGGATCGGGCTGCCGGTGCTGCGCGAGGTGATGAAGCGGGCCCGCGCGTACGGCGATCAGATCGCAGCGATCGAGAAGGAGCTGGAGTCGGTGGTGCACGAGGCGGCGGTGTTGCGCGTGGTGATCCACCTCGATCAGCTCACGCCACCCTCGGCGTTCGCCGAGTACTTCCCGCTCGTCGTGCCGATCTACAATCACCTCCAGACCGCGCTGGTGCTGGCGCTCGACAAGACGCTCGGCGTCGAGTCGGTGCGGGTGGTGGCGCGCGAGCTGCTCGATCAGTTCGGGCTCGATCCGGCGAAGCTCACGCTGTCGGCCGAGGACATCTTTCGCCGGCGCCGCCCGTACGTGGAGCCCGAGGCCATCGGCGGGCTCGCCACCCAGATCCGCGCGCTGATCAACGCGCCCCGCGATCCCGGCGCGCATCTTCTGGCGAAGGACGACGCGGTCACCGAGACGCTGCTGGCGATCGCCGATCATGCCGAGCGCGTCGCCGGGGTCTCGATGCCGCCGGCCGTCCCCCGCCCGCCCAAGGTCGACTACGTCGAGCTGTTCGCCCGCGAGGAAGCCCGCCGCGCCGAGGCCCGCAAGGCGAAAAAAGAGCCGTCGAAAAACGACGTGCCCGAACCCGTCTAGATCAGGTAGACACGCTCCTCTGGTTTTCTTCGGCCATGTTGAAGAGCTATCGCGATCTGCCGAGCGGGGTGCTCGTGCTGTGCCTCGGTGCCTTCGTGAATCGCGCGGGCGCGATGGTGATGCCATTTCTGGCGCTCTATCTCACGCAGTCGCGCGGCTCCCCGACCTCAGTGGCGACGTCCATCATGGGCGTCTTCGGCGTCGGTAGCGTCTTCGCTTCCATCGCTGGCGGCTGGCTGGCCGACCGCTTCGGGCGCAAGCCCGTCATGATCGCATCACTGATCGGCGCGGCCGGAACGATCCAGATCGTGCCGCGCCTCGACACCGAGCTCGGCGTGATGCTGGCGGTGCTCGCGTTCTCGCTCGCCGGCGAGGCCTATCGGCCCGCGGCGTCGGCGATGCTCGGCGATCTCACCACGCCCGAGTCGCGGCCGCGCGCGTACGCGCTGTTCTACGTGGCGATCAACCTCGGCTTCACGGCGGGCGCAGCGGTCGGCGGAGCGCTCGCGGCGCACTCGTACGACCTGCTCTTCCTGGTGGAGGGCGTCACGGCGCTGGCCTACGCGCTGATGATCGCGCTCTTCCTCGCAGAGACCCGGCCGGAGGTCTCGCTGACGCCGAGCGAGACCGCGTCGAAGGGCGCGCTCGTGCACATCCTGCAGAACCGGATCTTTTTGCTGTTCTTGCTGGCGAACCTGCTGATCGGGTTGATGTTCAACCAGGCGTTCACGACGCTGCCGCTGAGCATGGCGGCGGTCGGGATCCCGCCGCAGACCTACGGGCAGGTGATGGCCGTGAACGGCGTGCTGATCGTGCTGGTGCAGCTGCCGCTGGCGTCGCGCCTCTCGAGGGCCGATCGAGGCGTGTGGATGGTGGTGGCGGCGCTGTTCCTGACGCTGGGCTTCGGCCTGACCGGCGCGTTCGACACGCCGGTGACGATCGCGGGCTGCGTGATCCTGTGGACCATCGGCGAGATGATCCTCGCGTCGCTCAACCAGACCGTGGTCGGCGATCTCGCGCCGGTGGAGTTCCGCGCGCGCTACTTCGGGACGTTCGCGCTGTCGATGGGCCTGGCGATGAGCATCGGCCCGCCGCTTGGCGGCTACGTGTTCGAGCGCTGGGGCGCGCCGGCGCTGTGGGGGTGCGTCGCGATGGTCGGCCTCGCGGCCGCGGCGATCCTGGCGTCGATCCGCGGCCCGATCGCGCAGCCGGCATCTTTGCCGGAGAACGCGCCCGCGGTTTCGGCGTCCTTGCCTGCGGCGTGATTCCTCCCTTCCTGTTTTCCTTGGAGATCCGAAAGCAGGCGCCGCTTCAAGGCGCAGTCCCGCCGTCGGTACCCGCGCCTGCCGCCTGTGCCTCCGCCCGGCAGCGCGAAAGGACGTTGTCCTCCAGCCACTGCCGCGGCAGCGCGAGCTCGAGGCGGAAGCCGCCCTCTCGCGTCGTGACCTTGGCGTAGTCGAGGAGCTCGGCCATGTCCTTTCGATCCGAGCGGACCGCGTCCATGCGGCCGAGCGCCAGAGCGCCGCCCACCGAGCGGGCCAGGTCGGTGATCTTTTGCATGTCGTCGCCGTCGATGTCGGCCACGATGCCCACGTCGTCGTCAGCGTCGACGTGGATCTTCACCCGCTGCGTCACCGCCATCAGCTGCTCGGCGATCTCCGGCGGAAGCACCTCGGCAAACGACGCCGCCTGGATCGCGCCGTAGATCTCGCCGTACGTCTCCTGCTCGCCGATCGGGGGGTCGCCCGCCCCGCCCGCTTCGAGGCGATCGATCGAGGCCTCGACCGACTTGCGATCGCGCCCCAACAGCACCAGCTCGTCCTTCCAGCGGCCCATCACGTCGCCGTCCTCGTTCGTCCAGATGCTGCCGTGCTCGCCGTATTTTTCCTGGTTCGCCATCGGCAGGCCCTGCAGCTTCTCGACCGTCAGGCCGGAGAAGTTGCCGGACAGGAACGTCACGCCGTCGTTCACCGCCACGCGATCGACGTCGGTCAGGAGATCGACGCCGAGGGTGTCCTTGATCTCCTTCAGCGTGCTCCCGCCCGAGTCGCTCACGCAGTCGAGCAAAGCCTGGCCGATCGAGCTGTTCACCAGCGCGTTGGCCTCGATGATCACCGCGGTGTTGGCCTGGCCCTCGGGCGCGAGCGCGGCGAGCAGCGGGTCGAACTGGCGCTTCGGCTCGTCGGATCCGGCGTCGCTGTCGGCGCGCGCGATCGACAGCGTGCGCCGCCGCGCGACGCGCTGCCGGGCCTCCTGGTCCATGTAGCGCGGGAACTGCACGTCCTTGAGGTCGGCGCGCGGCGGGCTGTCGTCGGGCTCGTGCAGCAACAGCGCCGCCAGCGCGAGCAGGAGCGCCGCCGCGATCAGCCACAGGGCTGGCCGGCGCTTCTTCAAAAGTCCCTCGTCTCGAAGCGCCAGACCCCGATCATGCCCAGCGCCGCGCCGAACACCAGCACCCCCGCCAGGCGTCGCACCAGGGTCGACGGATCGACGTCCTGGGTCCCGGCCAGGCCCGCCGCCAGATCGGCCACCGTAGACAGCGGGGGCAGGACCGCGGTGATCGCCTCGAAGATCGCGCGGCTGGCCCCGGCCTCGAACGCCGGCGCGAGGGTGAGCCGGTTGCCGGCCACGACCCCCGCGACGATCAGGCCGAGGCCCACCATGCCGGACACCGCCGCCGAGCGCGCGAACATCGCCGCCGACAGCATCCCGCCGTACACGCTGGCGAAGCACAGGACCGCGAGCAGCGACGCGACCACCAGCCGCCCGGTCCAAACGCCGGTCTTCACGCCGAGGATCAGCGTGAAGCCGCCCGACGCGTAGAGCGCGCCGAGGAGCGCGATGCCCACCACGCCGAAGAACGTCCCGCCGACGATCTGCCAGCGCGCGATCGGCATCGACAGGAGATGCTCGATGCGCCCCGGCGACAGCAGGCTCGGCGCGAAGTCGGCGGTGGAGAGCACGCCGAACACCAGCCCGCCGTAGAAGATCACGTACGCGGCGGCCAGAAACACCGGGCGCAGCGCCACGTCGGCGGCGCGGATGTCCGTGCCGAACACGGCGTCACCGAAGAGGCGCGTCGCGGCCAGCGCGCCATCGACCACCTCGATCTCCAGGCTGGAGGCCATCGCCAGGAGGAACGCGGTGAGCCCGAAGCCGAGCACCAGGAACCAGCGGCGCGACGCCGCCTCGCGCCAGAGATCCATGGCGATGGCGAGCACCGGCGTCATCGCTTCGACACCGCCTCGCGGAGGAGCTGCTCGAGATCCTTCGTGTCGCGCTCGAGGTGGGTGATGATCGCCCCGGCAACGCGCGCGCGATCGAGCACCAGGTTCATCTGCTGTGCATCGCCGCTCACGGCGAAGCGATTTTCGCCGATCGGATCGAGGCCTTCGGTGGCGGGCGCGCCGCCCCGTTCGACGTCGGGCTCGAGGCGCACGATCCAGCGATCGTCGCGGGTCGCGAGCGCTTCCACCGGCCCCTGCACCAGCACCCGGCCGCCGTGGAGAATGCCGATGCGGTCGCAGACGCGCTCGGTCTCGGACAGGAGATGCGAGTTCAAGAACAAGGTCGCTCCGCGCGCCTTTTCCTCGGCCAGCACCTGGCGGATCTCGCCGCGGCCCAGCGGATCGACGCCGTCGGTGGGCTCGTCCAGCACGAGGAGCTGCGGCGAGCCGAGCAGCGCGCCGGCGAGACCGAGCCGCTGGCGCATGCCCTTGCTGAAGCCGCCGACCTTGCGCTTCCAGTCTTCCGGCGCGAGGCCCACGCGCACGAGCTGGCGATCGATCTCGGCGTCGATGCCGCTCGCTGGGAGCCGTCGCAGGCGCGCGGTGCTGGCGAGGACCTGGCGCGCGTTCCAGGACGGCGGGAGATAGAGACGCTCGGGGAGATAGCCGATCTGCGCACGGATCGCCGGATCTTCCGGGTCTCCGCCCAGCACGCGGATGCGCCCGGCGGTCGGTCGCAAGACCGCCAGCATCGCCTTGATGAAGGTGGTCTTGCCGGCGCCGTTCAGCCCGATGAGCCCGAAGGCGGCCCCGCGCGGCACCGTGAGATCGACCGCCTCCAGCGCGGTCTTGGGCACGCCGAGCCCGAACGCGCCCCCGAAGCGCTTGCTCAGCCCGGCCGCCTCGATGGCCGCGTTCATCGCCGGAAGAATAGTCGAAGCGGCCGGAAGAAGCGCGCGGCCCACGCGCTCTCGGTGTGCTGCGCCCCGCCCTCGGTCCAGTGATAGATGTTGATGCCCGCGGGGGTCAGCGTGAGGGCGTTCGGATCATCGGGGAACGTGGTCACGCCCTCGGCGATCAGCGCGTCGCGCATCGCCGCGGTCGCGCAGTAGTTGTCGGCGCCGCCGAAGATGCCCATGCAGCCGCCGCCCATCCCGCCTCCGGTGTCGAGATAGTAGACCTGATCGCGCGCCGGCAGGTTCATCACCGCCTGGTAGCCCTCGATGATCGTCGGGTTCATGGCCGCGAAACGGCCCCAGGCGAAGGTCGAGGACATGCCGCCGACGTACTTGAACACGCCGGGGTGCGCGAGGCCGATGACGTAGCTGACCAGGCCGCCGAGGCTCGACCCGATGACGCCGGTCGACTCGCGCGCGGGCTCGGTGCGGAAGCGCGCGTCGATCTGCGGCTTGAGATCCGTGACGATGAAGTCGCCGTACGCGAGCGCGTCGCCGCCGACCAACGTGCCGCCGTTGCCGAACGGATCATCGAGCACCTGGGTGTACTCCTCGAAACGATCGGCGTTGTTCGGGATGCCGACGACGATCGGCGCGCGGATGCGCATCGCGAAGATCTCGGCCTCCAGCGTGGGCTGGATGTTCCAGGCGCCGGCTGGCGCGACGTTGGGCAGGTCGGTGCTGAAGAGGTTGTTGCCGTCGTGCATGTAGAGCACCGGGAAACGCGCCACCGCGTTCGTCTCGTAGCCCGGGGGCAGCCACACGTAGATCGGGCGATCGTTGTTGAGCTGCGCGGCGTGCACGCTGCGCAGGCGCTCGAGGTGACCGTGGTCGTCGCCGCCCCGCAAGAACGAGATGCGACCGAAGCTGTCGAAGTCGAAGCGCCGGCTGAGCGGATCGGAGAAGTAGACCAGGCCGGCCATCGCGTCGCGCGCGATCAGCTTGTAGCCCGAGCGGGTGGTGCCGGCCGCGGGCGCCGGGATGCGCACGTCGAAGAAGTCGAAGCCCTCGTCGGTCAGCGTGGGGCCGTTCGTGGCCCACATGTTGAAGTCGCCCGAGAGCGTGATCGGCGCGTTCCGGCGGGCGAGAGCAAAGTCCTCGGCGGCCTCGTTGTCATCCTCGGCGTCCCAGCGGGCGCTGCGCACGTAGACGAAGACCAGATCGTTGCCGTCGTGGATGGGGAAGCCTTCGCCGGCCTCGGCCGCGAGGACGAAGCGATCGATCGCGGCGCGTTTGGTCATGTCGCTCTCGGCAGCGAGGTGGAGACAGCCGACGATCGCGGCGAAGAGCTGGGCGCCGGTCGAGCCCGAGGAAGGCGCGGCGCAGCTGCCCATCATCGGGGCGCCGGCGTCGCCCGCGGGCGTGCTCGCGTCGGGATTCATCGCGACGGTGGCGTCGGCGTTCGGACCGGCCGCTGCGTCGTCGTTACCCGGCGTGACCGCCGCGTCGTCATTCGGTCCCGCAGTCGCGTCGTCGTTCGCCGCCGTCGCCGCGTCGTTCACCGCCGCGCTTGCGTCGTCGTTCGTGGGGCCGGCGTCGTTCGCCGCCGTCGCCCCGACGTCCACCCGGCGCGCAGCGTCGGCCCGCGCGGCGTCGGTCCCAGCCACCGGCGGGGTCCGCTCGCACGCCACGAGCGCGAGCAAGGTCAGCGCGAGGAAGAAACGCATGCCCTCGATTCGTCTCGGCGCCCGAGCCTTGTCAACGAGCGTAACGCGGTCGGGATGATCGCTGAGGAACCCAGCAACCCAGGAACCAGAAGCGAGACCGCGGCTCCTTTTCGCAGGATCAGAAAGAGGCTCAGGAAACGGAATCCAGATCTCTTCCTGGGTTCCTGGGTTCCTCAGCGGTCTTTCTGAAGGCCGAACGACCCTTAGTTCATGTGATTCGCGCGGGTCTCGTTCTTACCCATCGCGACCGGAGGGCCGGCCGGGCACATGCCGTTGCCGAGGCCGATCGCCGAGCTCTGGTCAACCTGACGGTCGCGGCCGAGCGAGAGGTTCAGGCCGTCCATGGCGCGGCCGCTGGCGGTGCCGATCTGGCGGAAGGCCATCTCGATCACGCCGCCGAGCAGGCGGAACAGGCCCGTCTTCTGCGGGTTCACGGCCCCGGCCTTCTCGGTCTGCTCGAGCTGCGCGCGCCACTCATCCGGGAACTTCGAGCTCTGGTAGAGGTTGCGCACGCCATCGATGCTGATCGTCTTCTCGCCGTTCTTGTCGGGCGTGCCGTAGACCTTCACCAGCGCGGTGAGCTCGGCGACGCCGAGGGACTTGTCGCGCAACGTGCTGGGCTCTTCGTTGCGCGCGACCTTCTGCGCCTTGGCCGCCTCTTTGAGACCGATGCGGCCGTCGCTGTTCGCGAAGCCGAGCAGCCACTCCATGCGTTCCGGGTTGAATCCGCCGCGCAAGATGCGCGTATCGCCCGCGTGATCGAGGCTCGAGCCGACCAGCTTGAGGATGTTGAACTTCCCCGTCGCCATGTCGCCGAACTGCTTGGCCACCGAATCGGCGGTCACCTTCTGCGCGCCGTCGACGAGGATCTTCTTCGGAGAGCCCTCGATGCCCTGGCGCGCGAGCGCGCCCTCGAGCTGCTTGAGATCGACGAGGCCGTTGGCGTCAGGCGTCAGCCAGCCTTCGTTCACCAGCGTGCGCAGGTTCGGACACGGGATCTGGGCGAGCTTCTGCCGGTCGAAGCCGCTCGGGGTGTAACGGGGGCCGCTGTTGATGCTGGTCATCGGATGACTCCGTCTCCGTCGCGAACGACGGACGAGATGAGAGCGAGCCACTTGTTCTTGGTGGCTTCGTTGAGGGTGAGCTTGTCGATGGTGAGGGTGATGGTGGTGAGGACCGAGCCGTCCTTGCGGAGCGCATGGTACTGGCGCGCGGTCCCGACCTCGGCCGCGCCGAAATCGAAGCCCACCATGACGCCGGGCGCGTCGTCCGCGTACGAGAACGCCTCGGTCGTCAGCGCGGAGAGGCCGTTGATCGAGGTGATCAGCTCGGCGGTGATCTCGCCGGCCATGATCGCGAGGTCCGTGTCACCGACCTCGCGGCGGTGCACGATCAGGCTCGGGCGGATCGTGGTCACCTTCTGCATGACCGGCGCGCGCGACACGACCGGGTCCGGTGCGCGGAACGAGATCATCGCCTGATCGATGGCGAAGTCGCCCGGGATGTCGAGCTTGAGGCCCGCGTGGATCATGGGTGTCACTACCACATTACGGGGCGAGGGCACATCCGGATCAATCAGCGTCGCGGTCGGCCTTTGCCGCGCTGCGTCTTGGCCAGCTCCGCCTGCTCCGCGAGGAGCGCCCGGTAGGCCTCCAGCCGCTCGGAAGGCACCACGTCCCGGACCGCGCAGCCCGGCTCGTTGGTGTGGCCGCAGTCCGAGAACCGGCACCCCACGGCCAGCCCCTCGACGTCCTCGAACGTCGACTTCACGCCCTCCGTGGCGTCCCAGGCGGCCAGCTCGCGCATGCCGGGCGAGTCGATGAGCAGCCCGCCCTCTCCGCGCTCCCCGAGCGGGATCAGCGCCCGCGCGGTGGTGGTGTGCTTGCCGCGCTCGTCGCCGGCCCGCACCTCGCTGGTCGGCATCAGATGCCGCCCGATCAGCGCGTTCACCAGGGTCGACTTCCCGACGCCCGACGAGCCGATCAGCGCACCGGTCCGCCCCGGCCCGAGGCGCGCGCGCAGCGGCTCGAGGCCGACCGCCGCTATCCCGCTGGCCTCGACGATCGCCACGCCCGGCCACACCGCCTGGATGCGCGCGCGATCTTCGGCCACCTGCTCGGGGAAGAGATCGACCTTGCTCAACACCACCACGGCGTCGATCGCGCTCTCGCCGATGAGCGACGCGTAGCGCTCGATGCGGCGCACGCTGACGTCCGCGCCGACCGAGGTCACCACGAACACCACGTCGACGTTGGTCGCCACGATCTGCGGTCGGGGCTGCTTTCCCGCAGCTTTTCGTACCAGCGAGGTGCGGCGCGGGATCAGGTGCTCGATGATCGGCGGCGACCCCGGGCGCACCAGCACCCAGTCGCCGACCGCCGGCTTCTCCATCGAGTCCTTCGCCTTTTTGCGCGTGCGCAGGCGACCGGCCAGCTCGGCGATCCACGGCTCGTCCGCCGTGACGATCTCGAAGCGATCGCGGTGCTCGACCACCACGCGGGCGGGGACCAGCTCGGGGTGCTCCGCGGCCGCCTTCGCTTCGAAGTCGGTCCAGCCCAGTCGCTGGAGCCCGAGGCCGGCGAGCTCGATCAAGCGGGCTTCGGAGCTTGGTTGCGGAACTCCACGTTGGGGTGGCGTCCCTTGAGGTGGTACTCGGAGAACTGATCGCGGAGCAGCAGCATCGGCAGCCCGTCGCGATCCTCCACGATGGTCGCGAGATCGCCGCGCTCGAGCTTCTTGATCTCCTCGGGCGGCCCGACGATCCAGCGGGCGCGATCGAACGGCAGGATCGAGAGATCGAGCTCGACGTTGTACTCGCTCTGCAGGCGGAACTTCAGCACGTCGAACTGCAGCTGCCCGACCGCACCGACGATCGGGTCCTTGTCCAGCATGCCGCGCTGACGGAAGACCTGGATCGCGCCCTCCTGCGAGAGCTGCTCGAGGCCCTTGTGGAGCTGCTTGCGCTTCACGACCTCGGCCAGTCGCGCGATCGCGAAGTGCTCCGGCGCGAACTGCGGGATGCCTTCGAACACCACCGGCTTCATCTCGGTCACCGAGTCGCCGATGCGGAAGTGCCCCGGATCGAAGAGGCCGATGATGTCGCCCGGATACGCGGCGTCGATCTCGCTGCGCTCGCGAGCCATGAAGGCCGAGGGTTTGGCGAGCTTGATCTTCTTCCCCAGGCGCACATGGTTCGCGCTCATGTCCTTACGATATTCGCCGGACACGATGCGCAAGAAGGCGATGCGGTCACGGTGCGAGGGATCCATGTTCGCCTGGATCTTGAAGACGAACGCCGTGAGGTCGGGGGACTCGGGATCGATCTTGCCCTTGTCGCTGTCGCGAGGGCTCGGCGCGGGCGCGAGCTCGATGAAGCGCTGGAGGAAGTGCGAGACGCCGAAGTTGTGCATCGCCGAGCCGAAGAACATCGGCGTGAGCTGGCCCTTCAGCACCTTGTCGAGATCGAACTGATCGCCGGCCACATCGAGCAGCGCGACCTCACCCTCGAGCTCGGCGCGCTCGCTGTCCGAGATGCGGCCGAGCTTCTGGGCGTCGTCGAGCGACATGATGCGCTCGGCGATGACCTTCTCGCCGTGGCCTTCGCGATCGAAGATGTGCACGTCACGCGACTCGCGCCCGAAGATGCCGCGGAAGAGCTGCCCGCTGCCGATCGGCCAGGTCATGGGGCAGGAGCGGATGCCCAGCACCTGCTCCAGCTCCTCCATCAAATCGAGCGGCGGCCGCGAGACGCGATCGAGCTTGTTGATGAAGGTGAAGATCGGGATGCCGCGCATGCGGCACACGTCGAAGAGCTTGCGCGTCTGGGTCTCGACGCCCTTGGCCGCGTCGATGAGCATGACCGCCGAGTCCGCCGCCGTGAGCGTGCGGTAGGTGTCCTCCGAGAAGTCCTGGTGGCCAGGCGTGTCGAGCAGGTTCACCGCGTGCCCGAGGAACTCGAACTGCAGCACCGAAGACGTGACGGAGATGCCGCGCTCCTGCTCGATCTTCATCCAGTCGGACGTGGCGTGGCGGGTCGCCTTGCGCGCGCGAACGGATCCCGCGAGGTGGATCGCGCCTCCGTAGAGCAGCAGCTTCTCGGTGAGCGTCGTCTTGCCCGCGTCGGGGTGAGAGATGATCGCGAACGTCCGCCGTCGACGTCGCTCTTTGACGACGCGCGCGGCGATGACTTCTCGGCTGTCCTGGACTTCTTCGGCCACGGTCTCAGCCGCGCATGTCTTTGAGGTCGTCGACGTTGATCGTGCCGCGGGTGCGGGCCACCTGGATGATGATCGCCAGGCCCACGGAGACCTCCGCCGCCGCCACCGCCATCACCAGGAACACATAGATGTGCCCGGTCATGTCGCCGTGCTGGCGGGAGAAGGAGATCAGCGCGAGGTTGGCCGCGTTCAGCATGAGCTCGATGCACATGAACACCACGATGGCGTTCCGGCGGATGAGCACGCCCGCAGTGCCGATCGAGAAGAGCAGCAGCGAGACGATGATGTAGCTGGTGACGGGTACGGTAGGAACCATCGCTCAGTGCCCCGTGACCGTGGGGAGGTCGATCTTCTTCGTCTCGACGACCACCACGACCTCTTTCTTGTCTTTGCGCGTGAGCATCGTCGCTCCGACGATCGCGACGAGGAGCAGCACGCTGCCCAGCTCGAACTCGAACGCGTAGTCGCGGAAGAACAGCCGCCCGATCTCGCGGGCCGTGCCGAAGCCGACCGGCATCACGTCGGGCTCCGGGAGCTTCGCGCGCTTCAGCACGACCGCGAAGTTCAGCGCGATCACCGCGACCGCTATGATCTTCACCGGTGCCATCACGCGGCGCAGCAGGTTGCGCGGCAAGATCGGCTCGTCGTGCTTCTCGACGAGCATGATCACGAACACGAACAGCACCATGATCGCGCCGGCGTAGACCAGCACCTCCAGCACCGCCATCAGCTCGGCCGCCTGCAAGAGATACAGGCAGGAGAGGCAGAAGAAGCAGCCCACCAGAGCGAGCGCAGCGCGGATCGGGTCGCGCAGCACGACGACACCGACGGCGCCGCCGAGCGCGAGGATGGAGAACACGAAGAAGAGGAATTGCTCCATGATTTATACCGTCGCCACGTCACCGGCCATCGCCACGGGGGCGATCGCCAGCGGTCCGAAGGGGCAGCGGCCGAGCCGCACGTGGTCCTTGAACTCTTCCATGAACTTCTTCACGTAGCTGCGAGTCGGCCAGGCGATGGCTTCGCCGAACGCGCAGATGGTGTGGCCCTCGATCTTCGACGCCACGTTCTCGAGCAGCGCGATGTCCGTCTCGCGGCCCTGCCCGTTCTCCAGGCGATCGAGCACCTTGTAGAGCCAGTCGCCGCCCTCGCGGCACGGCGTGCACTGCCCGCAGGACTCGTGCGCATAGAAGCGCAGCGTGCGGCGCAGGAAACGCACGATGCAGGTGCCTTCCTCGATGATCGTGGGGCACCCGGTGCCCATCACAGAGCCGACCGAGCGCATCGCGTCGAAGTCGAACGACACGTCGATCTCGCTGGGGAGGATGATCGGGCACGACGATCCGCCGGGGATGACCGCCTTCAGCGGCCGCGACGGATCGCGCATGCCGCCCGCCACGTCGTAGATGATCTGGCGGACCGTGAGCCCGCCGCCGACCTCGTAGACGCCGGGGCGCGCGACGTGACCGGAGACGCCGACCAGCTTGGTCCCGCCCTCGGCCTTGGTCGTCGAGAGCGACTTCCACCACTCCGCGCCCTTCACGATGATGGGCGGGATACCGGCGATCGACTCGACGTTGTTGATGACCGTCGGGCAGCCGAACAGGCCTTCCACCGCTGGAAAAGGAGGCTTGAGGCGGGGCTGGCCCTTCTTGCCCTCGAGCGACTCGAGCAGCGCGGTCTCTTCGCCGCAGATGTACGCGCCGGCGCCCTTGTGGATGACGACGTCGAGCTTGAAGCCCGATCCGAGCACGCTGTTGCCGAGGATCCCGGCCTTGTAGGCCTCGGCGACCGCGGCCTCCATGCGCTGGAGCGCGAGGCCGAACTCGCCGCGGATGTAGATGTAGCAAGAGTGCGCGTCGACGGCCTTGCAGCAGATGATGCAGCCCTCGATGAGCATGTGCGGATCGCGCTCCATGATGTAGCGATCCTTGAACGTGCCCGGCTCGGACTCGTCGGCGTTCACGCAGAGGTACTTCGGCTTCGGCGAGTCCTTCGGAACGAACGACCACTTGCGGCCGACGGGAAATCCAGCGCCGCCACGTCCGCGGATGTTCGCGTCCATGACCTCTTTGATGATCGCGCCGGGGTCCATCGAGAGCGCCTTCTTCGCGCCCTCGTAGCCGCCGCTCTGCTTGTACACGTCGAGCGTGTGGCCGTTCGGCGTGTTCCAGTTCTTGGTGAAGACGCGCTCTTTGGGCGGGTAGTGGACCATGGATTAAGCCTTCGCCAGCGACGGCGGCGCCGTCGCTTCGGTGGTGTCGCCCTGCTTCGTCGCGAGCGCGGGCGCGGGCGCGGGCGTCGGCGGGAGGAGCTTCGGCATGAAGCCCTTCACCGGGCCGACGTGCATCGTCCCGTCCTTGGCCTTCTCGTAGTGGTGGCCGTTCAGCGACGGCGCGATCGCGCGAAACTTCTCGATCAGTGCGTCGACGCCGTCGGTCGTGAGCTGCTCGTAGTAGTCGTCGCCCACGCGCATCATCGGGCCCGAACCGCAGGACGCGAGGCACTCGGCCTCCATCAAGCTGAACACGCCGTCTTCGGTGTGGTGGCCGACGGCGATTCCGAGCTTCTTTTTGCAGTGATCGACGAGCGCGTCCGCGCCGACGAGGTGGCACGAGAACGCGGTGCAGACCTCGAAGTGGAACTGCCCTTCGGGATGCTCGTGGAACATCTCGTAGAAGCTGACCACCTCGCGCACGAGCGTGGCGGGCACGCCGAGCTGCGCCGCGACCAGGGCTTGCGCCTCGGTCGACAGGTGGCCGAGCTCGGTCTGAACGATGTGGAGCGCAGGCAGAAGTGCGGCCTGGCGATTCGGGTAACGGCCCGTGATCGCTTCGATCCGCGCCTTCGCCTCCGGGCTGATCTGGAGGGACATCGGCGAGGCTCCTCTAGGCCGGTCGGACCCCGGGGTCAACGACTACAGTTGGTACTAGCGCGAGGTCTGTTCCAGGACGAATGACCAGGGAATCGGGGCGAGCACCGCCAGCACCGCGCCGGCGCTCCCCAGGAGCACCAGGACCGCCAGAAATACGCGCCCCTTGGGCGAGGGACCGACGCGATGGATCGTCGCCAAACCGGCGTGGGCGAGCACCAGCGCGGCGAGATCCACCAGGATCACCAGCTGCGCCAGGACGGGCGACACCCAGGCCGCCAGGAGCGCCGCGATGGCCGCCGCCCCCGCGAGGATCAGCGTCGGCTTGCGCGGCACGAGCAGCTCCTTGGCCCCGCCCAGCAAGAGGATCCCGAGCGCCAGCGCGAGCAGCACCCGCCCGAACGTGGCGATCACCGCGTCGCGCGGGATCGCGGTCAGCGCGAAGGCCTGCCGGCGGGCGTGGTTGTCCCAGCCGTCGTGCTTCGAGAGCGCGAGGACCGCGCGCTGGGCGACCGGGATGTCGCTGACCAGCACCGCGAGATCGAGCGCGAGCCGCTTCTTGCGCGCCGGGTCGACGTCGTCGCCGATCCCATCGAGGATCGCCCGCGCGCCCGCGACGTCGCGCGCGAAAAACAGCGTCTCGGCCGCGCGGAGTCGCGCCGGGCCCGACGTCGATGTGGACGCCCACTGGGCCACGTCCTGACGCGCGGCCTCGGGATCGAGCAGCACGGGAGGCGTTCCCACCGCTGGCCCGACCGTCATGAGCAGAAGCCACCACATCACGGACCGGCCGACGATAGCGCGGACGGCGACCCTGTTGTAAGAATCGAAGTCGCGATGGCGCGTCTCCGCGACATGGAAAAGGGCGACCTCTTCGGCGGCAAGGCCGGCAAGAAGGGCGCCGCCGCGGCCCAGCAGGCGGTCAACACCGAAGCGCTCAACGATGAGCTCGAGCAGATGGAGAAGGACATCAACGAGCTCAAGGCCCAGTACGAGCTCTACTTCATGGGCGTCGAGCGCAACGAGCCTCGCGTGCAGCGCGATCTCATCCGTAGCCAGCTGCGGCGCATCAAGGAGATCAAGCACAACAACACCCAGGTGAAGTTCAAGTACCAGATGCTGCAGGCCCGCATGGTCTCGCTCGACACCTACTGGGGCCGCGTGCTCCGCCAGCGCGAAGAGGGCACCTACAAGCGCGACATGGACAAGGTGAAGCGCCGCGAGGCCGAGCTCGCCGAGCAGGCCAAGAAGAAGGGCCTCAAGCCGGGCGAGAAGCCGGCCGAGCTCGGAAAAGACGGCAAGCCCCTGCCCGCCGCTGCCCCGACCGCCGATCGCGCCGCCTCCGCCACGGGCCTCGCTCCCGCCGCCGCCCGCCCCGCTGCCACGAGCGCTTCGGATCTCACCGACGGCACGCTGCGCACGCTCTACTCCACCTACGTCACCGCCAAGCGCCGCTGCGGCGAGCAGGTCGATCTCAAGTTCGACGAGATGGCCAGCTCACTCCGCAAGCAGGTGCCCAAGCTGATGCAGTCCACCGGCGCCAAGGCGATCGAGTTCAAGGTCGTGATCAAGGGCGGCCACGCGGTCCTCAAGGCCGTTCCAAAAACGTGAGCACCCGTGGGTCCATCGGCCTCTCGGGGCTGATCGACGGGGACGTGGCCGCGATCTTCGGAGAGTCGCTGGCCGGCCTGGGAGAGGCCGATTTGCCGATCGAGATCGATCTGGGCCGCGCGCGCGTCGCAGAGGCGTCGATCGCGCAGGTGGTGGCGGAGGCGATCCGTCAGACCGCGCTGAGGTTGGGCGCGGTCCGCGTGATCAGCGCGCCCACGGCGATCCGGCAGCTCTTGACCGCCTCGCCGGGGCTCACCGTAGACGACGCGGAGGGACCTACTTCTTCCCCGCGTGAAACTCGTCGCTGAGGCGCTTCACTTCGTCGAAGAACTTCTCCGGCACGACCTTCCCGCGCAGATCGGGGTAGGCGAGCTCGGCCGTCTTCTTCCACTCCGCGAGCACCTTGGCGTCGGGGGTGATGACCTTGAGGCCCTTCTCGACCATCGACGCGAGCGCCTTGTCGGAGAGCTTCCTGATGTCCTGCTTGAGGATGTCGCCCTCTTCGCGCGCGATCTTCATGAGCTCCGCGCGGTACTTCGGATCGACCTTGTCCCACTGCTTCTTCGACACGACGGTCGCGCCGTTCAGCGGGGCCCAGTTGACCTTGCACATGTTCTTGGCCTGGTTGAACCACTGCGAAGACAGCGCGAAGACCGGCGTCGTCTGGAACGCGTCGATCATCTTGGTCTGCAGGCCCGGCAGCACCTCGGTCGAGGCGAGCGGGACGACGTTGAACTTCGAAACCTTCCAGGCGTTCTCCGAGGCCGGATCGCCGGTCCACACGAAGAGCTTGAGCTTCCGGAGATCGTCCGGCGTGGTGATCGGCGCGGTGCCGAAGAAGTGCACCCAGCCCGCGTCGCCCCAGTTGAGGACGTAGTCGCCGGAGCCCTCGCGCTCATCCGCCAGACCGGGCCCGCGCTTGTTGCGGACGTGGTCGAGCTCCTCCCTCGACTGGATCATCATCGGGACCTGCAGCGCGAGCGTGGCTGGGTTGATGG
>Ga0105047_10007265_pt1 | contig 18704 bp, 10 predicted proteins | sample MAT04_FD_78384 | JGI IMG/M metagenome (GOLD analysis project Ga0105047, IMG submission 78384) | Freshwater microbial communities from Lake Fryxell liftoff mats and glacier meltwater in Antarctica - MAT-04 (megahit assembly) | ecosystem: Environmental > Aquatic > Freshwater > Ice > Liftoff... | reverse complement strand
TCCTTATTGACCGCGGGCGGCGAGACCGTAATTCGAGTGCAGTGGCCAGAGACTGTTCGCAGCGGGGGGCATGATCGGCTGGAGCGTGAAATTGCGTTGCCGCCGCCGGCCTCTGTTGCCTGAGTTCGGCAGCGACTGCGATCGGGCTCACAACCTTGTGCGCCGCGATCGGCCTGCCATCGAAGCACCGACACTAAACAATCCCAACTTCGCCTGTGCGCGCTGCGGAATATTGACCGCCGCGAGACGGGCATGGAGATAAGGCCTAAGCGAGCGTGCCGGACTGATGCATTTGCATCATGGGTGCAACGAGCGCCAAGCGAGCGATTTTTCTGCCGGACCCTCCGCCGCGCTGCATTGGCAGCTTGGCCGGAGGCGACAGCAACCAGACATAAAACAGAGATTTTGACGAGTTTGCCATGAAACAGGACATTCCACTTATTGGGCCGATTCTCAACCGCATCATCGGCAGCCGCAACGATCGGTTTGTCAAGCGGTACCTCAGCCGCGCGGCATCCATCAACATCCTTGAGCCCAAGATTCGGGCCATGACCGATGCGGAGCTCCGCGGCATGCTGGAGATTTTCCGCGCCCGCATGGACAAAGGCGAGACCGCGCTGGAAGTAATGCCGGAGGCCTTCGCGGTGGCGCGAGAGGTCATGGATCGCTGCGTGGGTATTCGCCAAGTATTCAACCCCGAGCGGGAGTTTGATTCAAGCGTGCTGCCAGAGCCGGCGCGAGCCCTGTATGAGCAAACCCGCGCGGCGATGGCCGCGGCAGAAGTGCTGGAGCCAGACGGTGAGTGGCTGGGGTTCGATGGGCCGATCGCGGGCTGGCAGCATGTGGATATTCCCATCGAGGTGTATGAGGCCGTTAGGGTGGTGCACCCGGATAGCCGGCCCCCATTTCGTGCGCGCCCATTTGATGTGCAGTTGATCGGCGCGATGGTTCTGTATCAGGGCCGCATCAGCGAGATGAAGACCGGTGAGGGCAAGACGATCGTGGCGCCACTGGCGACGTATCTGGCGTGCCTTGAGCGCCTGAAGGTGCACGTGGTAACGGTAAATGATTATCTGGTGCAGCGCGACCGCGACTGGACCTCGCCCTTCTTCCGCGGCTTGGGCATGACGGTGGGTGCGATTCACCCGCAGCACATGCAAGCGGAGGACATAAAGCGGCGAATGTACATGTGCGATGTGGTTTATGGCACCACCAGCGAGTTTGGCTTTGACTTCCTGCGCGACAACATGAAGCGGCAGGTCGAGCAGCAGGTGCAACGCCGGCGCGATTTTGCAATTGTCGACGAGGTTGACTCGATTCTGATTGACGAGGCCCGCACGCCGCTGATCATCAGCGGCCCGGCCCATGAGGGCAAGCCGCGCTACGACCTCGCCGACAGACTGGCCAAGCATCTGGTGGAGAAGCAGCGGCCGTGGCAGGCGGCAGAAGATGTTGCGATGGAGTTTCGCAAGCGCGTCAAGGGTCTGGAGGGCGACATTCGCAACGCGCGCGACAAGGCCAAGGTGCCCGAGCTGCAGCGACTGCTCAAAGAGGCGCAGGTTCAACTCCCCAAGCTGGAGCTAGAGAAGGAAAACTTCACCCAGTACTACGACACGCATCTTGAGCGCAAGGCCGTTCACCTCTCACACGATGGTGTGGCCGAGGCGCAGCGCGTGGCAGGCGTCGGCTCGTTTTATGTGGGCGAGAACATGGATCTGCCGCACTTGCTGGAACAGTCGCTGCGTGGGCATGTCGTGTACCACCGTGATCGCGACTACATCGTCGGCCTTGCCGATGACCCGATGACGGGCACCAAGGTGCCGAGCATCATCATCGTCGATATCTCTACCGGTCGGCCGATGTATGGCCGCCAGTGGTCGGACGGTCTGCACCAGGCGATCGAGGCCAAGGAGGCAGTGCCGATCAAGCAGGAGACGCAGACGGTTGCGACAATCACGATTCAGAACTTCTTCAAGATGTACAAGCGGCTGGCCGGCATGACTGGCACCGCTGATACCGAAGCGCAGGAGTTTCACGATATCTACAAGCTCGATGTGGTGGCCATCCCGACCAATCGCCTGGTGACACGGCGCGACTTTGACGACATCGTGTTCGTGGTGCACAAGGATAAGTGGGAGCGGATCGTCGAAGAGATCAAGAACTTCCACGATCTGGGGCGACCGGTGCTGGTGGGCACGACGAGCGTGGAGAAGTCGGAGTTGATTGCGGACATGCTCACGCGCAAGTACGGGATTCAGCACGAAGTGCTCAACGCCAAGCAGCACGAGCGCGAGGCGAACATTATTGAGAATGCTGGCCAGCTTGGCGCGGTGACGATCGCCACCAACATGGCTGGCCGAGGTACGGATATCAAGCTCGGCAAGTTGGATAGATCGAAGCTGCTGGAGCACTGGCTCCGCCGCGGCGTGGTGCCGCGCGAGGTGACGGTGGACTCCGCGGAGCAGCAGCTGCGCGAGCTGGCCTTCCGCAAGCTTGCGCCGCAGCAAGAGGAGCTCAAGATCAACAAGCGTGAGGTGGAGGCCATGAACTGGCCCGATCTCGAGCTGATGCTCATGCGGGCCTGGGCCATGCGCAACACCTGGCTGAGTGACAAGGACATCGGCCGGATGAATGCCGACGGGCTGCGCAAGGAGCTTGACCGGGGCGGACGTTTCCTCGCGCATCGCATCTCGTGGTTTGATTCCATCGAGCAGCTTGGTGGGCTCCATGTGATCGGAACGGAGCGGCATGAGAGCCGACGCATCGACAATCAGCTGCGCGGGCGCTCGGGTCGTCAGGGAGACAAGGGCTCATCGCGATTCTTCATCTCACTTGATGATGAGCTGATGAAGCTCTTTGCCGGTGATGGCACGCTGCGCATGCTGGCGCGCGTGGGCTTGAAGGAAGGTGACGCCATCGAGCACCCGATGCTGAGCAAGTCGGTAGAGCGTGCGCAGCGCAAGGTTGAGGAGACCAACTTCCAGCGCCGCAAGATGATTCTTGAGTACGACGAAGTGATGGAGCATCAGCGCGGACGCTTCTATGGGCTCCGCAAGCGTGCGCTTGAAGGTCGCGACATGAAGGGCCTCATCTTCGAGTACATTCGAGATGCGAGCGGAGCGGCAGTCTCGGATTTTCTTTCTGCGGACTACGCAGCGGTTTGCGCATCGAACTACGCGCAGCAGGTGCTGCGTACGGATGTTCCCTCGCGGGTGCTTCGCGGCGTGGATCGCGAGGAAATGGAGCTGCGTATCAGACGTACTGCCAAGGAGGATGCCCGCAACTCCATCACGCTGCATCTGGGCGAGTACTTCCCTGAGATGGGAGGCCACATCGAGATGGATTTTGATGGGCCGGGCCTGACCAACTGGGCGCGGAGCACCTACGGCGTAGTGCTGGATGAAAACGAGCTCAAATCGCCAACCTCGGCCCTGCGCAGGCAGATTCGCGATCGCATCATCGATGCGTCTGAAGAGCAGATTGATGGCACCGATCTGTCGGCGATCGAGCCATACCTTGACCCCGCCTTCGGCGCCAAAGCGCTCTCGACGTGGGTGAAGGAAAAGTTTGAGTTTGCCATTACGCCAGAGCAGATTGACAAGGCACGCACGCAGGGCATTTCCGCTGAGGAGAATCGCATCGCCATGGGCAGTGGTGCAGCGGTTGCAGTCGCGGTGCCGCCGGGGCAGGATGCGGTGCTGACGCTGATCGTCAATGAGGCGGCGCGGCTCTACAAGAAGCGCGAGATCGAGTATCCCATTGACCTGATGGTTGAGACCGTCAAGAACATGATGCAGGCGCGCATGCCCGAGCAGGCAATGCAATACTTCATCAACTGGGCCAACAGCCGCTATGAAATGGGCTGGACCATGGAGACGATCAAGAAGATGCATCCGACCGATGCACGCCGCACATTGCAGGATGCAGCCGAAAAGGCCTACGAGGAGGGTGCGCTCGAGAAGGCAGCCCAGAAGGCGCTTGCCTGCACCACCGATGAGCAGCTCGCCGCACATCTGATGGAGCGGTACCAGTCGGACTTGCCGCTTTACATGCAGCGATTAACCGGTGAGGACCGCGTGCATGCCATTCGCGCAAAGGTTGAATCTCACTTGCGCAGTGAGCTGGTGTATCTGGAGCGGTCGCTCATCCTCGAGACGATCGACAGTCTGTGGAAGGATCACCTTTATGCCATGGAGCGTCTGCGCGATGGCATCAACTTCCGCGCGTACAGCCAGCAAGACCCGCGAATCGAGTACAAGCGCGAAGGGTCGCGCATGTTTGGCGACATGATGAATAGCGTGCGCGAGCGAGTGACCGATGGCGTCTTCAAGATTCGCCTGCAGGCACCAATGGTGCAGCCGCCAAGGCCGCAGGGCCGACCCATCGGGGCGCCCGTGGGCGCGATGCCAGCGATGAATGGCGGCATGGATGCGAGAGGTGTTGCCGGTTCTGCCGCGGCAATGCTGGGTGGGCCCGGTGGTCCTGCATCAGCGGCAGGCAACCCGTATTCGTCTGCCATTGCAGGGCCAGAGCTCGATGGCGGCCTGTACGAACTTCCCGCCGAGGAGCAAGGTGGAAGCCGCCGCGCCAGCGGCGAGTTTGATGATGACGCCATCGACCCACGCGTGTAAGCCGATGGGCTGATGGAACTTCCTTGTAAACAAAGGCCCGCGGCATGTGCTGCGGGCCTTTTCGCTGCGCTGCGAGTCGCAGGCGACAGCTCAGACCTGCAGCACGCCAGTACGCAGCGGCTTGCTGTAATCCCAGGATTGTGCGGCGGCATCCAGCGCGGCAACAAGCTCATCGCGCGTGCGCAGTGGTTCGATCATGCGATCAAGCCAGCCGCGGCTGGCGGCGTGGTAGATGCTTTGCTGCTCGGTGTATCCGGCATGGATGGCAGCGTATATCTGCTTGTGCGTTTCCGGGTCAATGGTCTCGCCCTTGCGCTTACGGCTGGCCTCTTCGATGGTTGTCAGCACGCCCGTGGCCTGATTGGCGCCCATCACAGCGCACTTGGCCGATGGCCACGCCAGAGCCATGAACTGATCAAACGCGCGGCCGCACATGGCATAGTTGCCCGCGCCATAACTGCCGCCGGTGATGAGCACGATCTTGGGCACGATGGAGTTCGCCATGGCGTTGACCATCTTGGCACCCGCGCGGATGATGCCGCCCTGTTCGCTATCGCGACCCACCATGAAGCCGGTGGTATCGTGGATGAAGATCAGCGGTATCTTGCGCTGGTTGCAATCCATGATGAAGCGTGCGGACTTGTCCGCGCTGTCGTCGTAGATCACGCCGGGCATCTGCGTGGCTTTGCCGGGGCCAGCACTCCCGCCAGCTGTCGTGCGGGCGACAAGCTTCTTCTGATTAGCCACGATGCCACAGGCGTGGCCACCCAGCTTGGCATAGCCACAGATGATCGACTGGCCGTAGTCGGCTTTGTACTCGTCAAAGTCCGGCGCGAGCGAAGTGTGGCCATCGGCATTGGGCTCGCCGCGAGAATCGACGAGTGTCAGGATGATCTCGCGCACATCGAACTGCACGCCGGGCCTGTCGGAGAATATTTCGGGCAGCTTGGCCTGATCGCCCATGGCGGGGGCACCGCGATGGCTAGCCTGGCTTGCGCGCTGGGCGGCCGATACATAGTTGTGCTTGGCAACCAGCTCGCGAAGGCGGCGGAGGCATGCGTCGTCATCCTTCTCTTTGAAGTCGATGGTGCCGCTGATGGCCGCATGCATGGCTGCCCCGCCAAGCTCCTCATCAGTTGCTACCTGTCCGATGGCGGCCTTGACAAGCGCGGGACCGGCGAGGTAAAGCCCGGAGCCCTCAGTCATCAGCAGCGTGTCGCAAAGAACGGGCAGGTATCCGCCGCCAGCCACGCAGTAGCCCATGATGGCCGCGATCTGCGGAATGCCCTCCGCGGACATGACCGCATTGTTGCGGAAAATGCGGCCGAAATCATCGTAATCCGGAAAGACATCCTCTTGCAAGGGCAAAAAGACTCCGGCGGAGTCCACAAGATAGAGCAGCGGCAAACGCGCCATCTGCGCGATGGTTTGCGCCCGGATGATCTTCTTGCACGTCATCGGGAAGAACGCACCCGCCTTGACGGTCGCATCGTTCGCGATGATCATGCAGCGCATGCCGTGGACGATGCCGATGCCCGTGACTACGCCCGCGGCGGGCGCACCACCAAACTCAGCATACATGTTGTGCGCGGCCCACAGGCCAAGCTCCTGCAGCTCGCTACCGGGGTCAATCAGCTTTGCGATGCGCTCCCGGGCGGTTTGCCGGCCCTTGCTGTGCTGATTATCGATGGCCTTGGGCCCGCCGCCGAGTTTGATCTTGGCTTCACCGGCAAGCATCTCGGCGGTGAGTTCGGTAAGGGTCTTGCTTACGACGGGTTGTGCGGGGGTTGACATGCAGCGAGCAGGTTAGAAGGGGCGGATATGAAAAACACCCGGCGCGGTCTGATGCGTGACGGGTGCGGTTGAGCTTACCCAAACGGGTGCCATCATGCCCAGGTTTCAGCGGCGGCGGCGTGCCACCACGCCTGCCAATCCAAACATTGCCAGGCCAGCAGCGGGGGAGGGGACGGTGATCTCGGCAACGAAGTTCGCCACGCCAAAGGTTGGGTCACCACTGAAAGCAAAGAGCGACCAGCTGGTGCCGTTGTAAAAGCTGGCGTTGTTGGTATAGAACCCAACGCTTTGGGCGAGGGTGCTGCTCACTTGAAAGCCGAACGAGCCCTCATAGTTGAAGTTTTGCACGCCGACCGACCAACCGACATTGTTGAAGTTGCCGCTGGTCACGACGCCCGGCAGCGGAATCGTCAGGTAGAGAAAGCCGGGCGTGATGCCGTCGCTTGCGGGGAGAGCAATGTTCTGGATGGTCACGGTGTAGAGCGTCGATCCAGGCCCAAAGACAAGCCCGGAGGGGTCGCCATCATTAAACGTGAAGGTGAGGTCGGTCTGACCGGGTGCCGCGCCATTGGCACCGGAGAAAACTGCAAGGCCAAGGGTGATGTCGCGCAGACCAATCGGCGCCGAACCACCGTTCGTGAGCCAGCCACTGTCACCGTAACGCACGTTGGAACTGGTTGCGGAAGAGAATGGAGTAAAGAAGCCATTGTCCGGCCCAGCGTTGAAGATGGTTTGCGCGGACGCCGCGGCTGTGACGCCAAACGAGAGCAGGAACGTGTAGGCATGAACGGATGGTCGAGTCACGATGGGTCTCTCATATTGGTTCAAGGGGGGATTGTTGCCCGAGATAACAGGCCTGCGGCAACTATAACTGATTCTGGACTTTGGCGCCGGTCTGTGCCGTGAAGGAACAAAAAACTTCGGATGGTTCGTCCTATAACCAAGACTTCGCGTTGGCTGGTACTGTTTGGTGAGAATGAGAGCGGCGGGTTGTTCGCCTAACATCCCCTCTGGGCCAGCCGCCTTGGGCATGTTCAAAGTTTCTGAACATCGGGCGGGCTGGCGGATGGCCGGCGCTAGGGCCGGGCCTGCAACATTGGAGCTGCTGTTCATGAGCACGATCGGGCTCGATACTGTTATTGGTGGTCAGGAAATCAAGCGTGATGCGGCCGCATCGCGTCATCACTATGAGCTTGCGCTCAAGGCGGAGCACGAGGGCGATGGCCTGATGGCCATGGCCGAGCTGCGCAAGGCCGTCGCGGCCGATCCTGGAGAGAAGCGAGCCGTGTTCAAGCTGGCCCTCGCGCTTGAGCTGGCCGGCGACGATGACGATGCCATCTCGATGTACGAGGTGCTCGTCAGCAACCCACCGGCATCGATCAATGTGCTAATGAATCTGGCGACGCTTTACGAGGACCGTGGAGATTACTCCAAGGCCGAGCGCTGCCTCAAACAAGTGCTCGACACCGACTTCAACAACAAGCGTGCACGGCTGTTCATGACCGATGTCATGGCCAGCAAGGGCATGATTAAGGATGAGGAAGGCCCCGGCGACCGGTTCAAGCGCTCTGCGCTGCTTGATACTCCGGTAACCGACTTTGAACTCTCCGTGCGTGCTCGCACCTGCCTCAAGAAGATGGCCATCCGCACGCTGGGTGATCTGATCAAGACCACCGAGCAGGAGCTGATGAGCTTCAAAAACTTTGGCGACAACTCGCTCGTCGAGATCAAGCAGATGCTTGCGGCCAAGGGCCTGAAGCTCGGCCAGGGGCGCGAGGAGGGCTTCCGCTCATCTCGCAAGAGCGTGACCGACCAGTACAAAGGCACGCCGCAGGAAGGTGTAGTGGGCAAGGCCGTCAACGAGCTGAACCTCTCGGTGCGAGCCCGCAAGGCGCTTCAGCTGCTGGGCATTCACTCGCTGGGCGAGCTCATCAGCCACACGGAGGCCGAGCTACTGGGCGTGAAGAACTTTGGCGCAACCTCGCTTGCAGAGGTTCGTCAGAAGCTCACCGAACTGGGCCTGACGCTTCGCAAGATCGATGCGTAAGGACTGGCCACTAGACAAACCATTATGAAAACAACCCGCGAGTATCGCGGGTTGTTTTCATAATGCAACGTTGAGCGAGCCCATCTCTGCCTACGCCGGCACCGCTTGGCCGATGCTCATGCTCGCCGCGCGCTTGGTTGGCGAAAGAGACTCGGCCTGCTCATCTTCGGCCTGGTACTGCTCGCCAAAGCGGAAGAGGCGGAAGCTGTTGAGAATCACCAGCACATCGGCCACAAAGTGGAAGACGAGCGCTGACAGAATCTCAAGCTGGCCGGTGGCGGCAAGTGCCAGCCCAACGATGGCCACGATCACCGATATGGCGATATTCTGACCGATGATGACACGGTTGCGACGGGAAAGCTCGATGAGGAATGGAATGCGCGACAGGTCGTCGTTCATCAGCGCGACGCCAGCGGAGTTGGTGGCAATATCGCTGCCGCCGAGGCCCATCGCCACACCGACATCAGCTGCAGCAAGCGACGGACCATCATTAATGCCGTCGCCCACCATCAACACTCGGCGGCCTGCGGCGTTGAGAGCCATGATCTGCTCATGCTTCTCCTCGGGGAGGCATTCCGCCTCGACGGTATCGACGCCCACCGAGCGGCCAACGCGCTCGGCGACCGACATGCGATCTCCGGTAAAGATGGCGAGCTTGCGCACGCCAAGTTCCCGCAGACGTTCGATGACGCTCTTGGTGTTGGTGCGAATCTTGTCCTCGAGGCCCACTGCTCCGAGATAGCGATTGTCCTTGACGACGTGCACGCCCGTCATGCCCTCAATGCGCTCGCTGACTGCCTCAATCTCAGACTTGATGTCGGGGAAAAGCTCGACAAGCCAGGTCGGCCGACCCACATGGATCATGCCTAATGATGTGGCTGCTTTTACGCCGCGGCCGTGTACCTCCTCGAAGGTGTTTGAGCCATCGAGTGTGATGCGTGCGGTGCGCGCGGTCTGCACGATGGACTTCGCAAGCGGGTGGTTGCTTTGCTGCTCGCCGTTGGCGGCAGCAGTCAGCAGGTCAACGGCTTCAACACCGGTGGCCGGTGCAAGGCGCGAGACTACGAACTTGCCGGTGGTAATCGTGCCGGTCTTATCCATCACCACGGTGTCAATATCGGCGGCCGCCTCAAGGTAACGAGTCTCCTTGATGAGGATTCCGAGACGGGCGGCGGCGGCAAAGGCCGCCACAGTGGCTGTGGGGCTCGCCAGAAGCAGGGCAGCTGGGCAGGTGACGACAAGCACAGTGATGGCCCGGTTGATGTCCTGAGTGAGGAACCAAACCAGGAAAGCCAAAGAGAGAACTACGGGCACGTAGAAGCGCGAGACCTGCTCGATAAGCAGTTGCCGCGGCGTCTTGTTCCGCTCGGCCTCGCGAATCAACTCGGAAACCTTGCCGATGGTTGTATCGGCGCCAACCTTGGTGCAGCGCAGATCGATGGAGCCGGTCAGGTTGGTGGTACCCGCGTATACGGGCTCACCCGGCTGCACCTCGTGTGGTGCAGACTCGCCAGTCAGCGAGGCCTGGTCAATAGTTGAGCGACCTGCAAGCACGGTGCCGTCAACCGGCAAGTTCTCACCGGGGCGAACGCGGATGGTGTCGCCCACGCGCACATCGGTGGCCTTCACTTCAAGCTCTGCGCCATCGCGGACGATTCGCGCTACGTTGGGCGTCAGGCGGATGAGCTGCTCGATAACGCGCTGCGCGCTGAAGGCGGTGCGGCGAAGAATCTGGTCGACAACCAGCAGAATAAGTGCAAGCCAACCGGCCGTCTCAAACTTGCCCATGCTGATCGCGGCGATGATGGCCAGCGATGCCAGCGAGGAACTCGATGCGTATCCAGCACGAATCTCTTTGACGCTGGCAAGCCAGAGGGGGAAGGCCAGCATGAACGAAGCGATGACCGCCGGAAGAACGGCGATCTCCGGCTGAATCTGATCAGCGAAGAAGAAGCGGCTGATCAGCGAGGCCAGCAGCAGCACGCCGCCGATGAGATAGATCACCAAATATCGCTCTGTTTGCATCTCGTGATGCGTACAGCAGGCCGAATCGCCCGGCTGGTGATCGTGCTTGTGGTCGGTTTGGGCGGCTGAATGGGCGTGCAAGGTGCTCATTGGGGAGGGGCGCTCTGGCGAAATGCGTCAGGAAGTTATTGGGGCGTCAGAAAGTCAGGTTGTCGCGGCGGCTACAGAATGTGGCCCGCCAGCGGGTGAATGCCGTCAAGATTAGTGCTGCTTCTTTACGCAAGTGTTGATCCGGGGGTTCTGATGGACCGGAATCGCAAAAACCAGGCGTAGAAAAGCTAACGATCATCAAAAAGTTATAGGACGCAGTATTTCCAAGAGTCGCAGTGAAACCGCCGGGCCGCAGTGTCGAAAACGAAGACGGTTACACCGGCGTGTCGCGCCGGTCAGCCAAGGAGTAGCTTATGAGCACGGTTCAGTCGTTCCTGACGGTTAAACCAAGACGTTCATCTCGGCGGAATCGCGCCCTTCGGGTCGGCGGCGTACTGCTGGCGATGGCCGCGGCGATCCTGGGCGGCGGCTGCAACAACGCTGGCGAGGGTGCGCTCTCGGGCGCAGCACTCGGGGCTGGCGCAGGGGCCATCATCGGCTCGCTCACCGGTTCGGCCGGGCGCGGTGCAATCATCGGCGGCGCAGCTGGTGCCTTGGGTGGAGGCCTGTTGGGTGACCAAAACGCACGCAACCGTAGTAACAGCAACAACACCGGTTACTACCGATAGGCCTGCGGCAGCGGTCCCACTTGCACAAAAATGAAAACAGCCACGGTTTTGACGCCGAGGCTGTATCTTATTTTCTTGGTGGACTTAGCGACGTGCGAGCAGGTCGCGAATCTCGGTCAGCAGCATTTGTTCCTTGGTCGGGCCAGCTGGTGCTAGCGCGGGCTTCTCCGCCTCCATGCGCTTGCGGGCGGCGTTGAACAGCTTGACGACGAGGAAGATGCAAGACGCGAGAATGATGAAGTTGACGGTGATGGTGACAAAGTTGCCCCATGCAAGTACGGGGCCGATCTTGCGCGCATCGGCTAGGCCGAGGACACCGTTCGGCGCATTCTTGATCGCCAGCGTGACGGACTCGGTCAGCGGTAGATACGCATTGGTAAAGTCAACATTGCCGGCCAAGCCAACGAGGGGCATGATGACGTCTTCGATGATCGAGTTGACGATCTTGCCGAAGGCTGCACCGATTATGACGCCGACGGCGAGGTCGAGAACGTTGCCCTTGAGCGCGAACTCTTTGAACTCTGAAACTAAACCCATGCGATGGTCTCCAATTGGCCGGGAATCTGTGGCAAGTTAGTTTTCATGGCTAGAACACTAGCAGGCGGATCGCTCCGCGCGCGGTGCAGTGTAGCTGCGAGAGCAACTTCAAAAGGGCCGGCGAGAGCATCAGGAAGTGGGCGGGCAGCGTCGTTCAGACGATCGTCGCCACGGAGGTGCGATCTTTTCCGCCGCTTCGAATCAAGGGTCAGCAGCTGGCCCAGAGATTTCGGCAGGAACGGGCTCATCGCTCGCCGCGGCGTCCTGCTCACCTACAAACCGCGTCTCGACAGGGAAAGCGTGCAAGCCACGCTCAGTCAAGTAGCGGACCATCGGTGTGATGAAGCCATGGGTGACGCCAACATGCTCGGCGCTGGTTTCAGCGATTGTCCGCAGCAGTGCTGGCCAATCGCAGTGGTCTGAGACGACCAAGCCCTTGTCGAGCGAGCGACGCCGGCGGTTGCCCCGCACCATCATCCAGCCACTTGCAAAGGCCCGCGAGCAGTCGCCAAGCTTTTTCATCCAGGTGCTGCCATCAGCAGAGGGTGGCGCGATGATCAGCGAAGCCGCGCCGGACTTGGCTAGCTGCTTCACTTCGGCAGCATCAACGGCTTTGATTGGGGGCAGAGCGACGCCGCACGTGCGATAGACCTCGCAAAGTTTCAGCGGCGCACCGTGCGCCATGATCTTGCCGAGTGATGCATCGGCCATGGCTGCGATGCGCTGCGCTTTACCGAGTGCGTAACAGAAGACCACGGCGGTGCGCCCCTCACGCTGACAGCTCTGCCACCAGCGGTTCAGCTCATCGCTGAGCACAGCAGCTGGCCTCCAGCGATAGATCGGCAGGCCAAAGGTGCTTTCGGTGATCAGGGTATTGCAGGCGCATGGTTCGGCCGTCTCGCTGACACCGTCGGCCGCGCGTTTGTAGTCGCCCGTGACCAGCCAGGTGCCACCATCGTTGACTGGTGATGGCGATGGGGTCGCGCGCGAGACTCGCACCATGGCCGAACCAAGCACATGCCCCGCGGGCAGCAAGGAGATGTTCACGCCGCCCATACGCAGCGAGTGCGCGAGGCCATAGGGGTGGGTTTGCACAGTGATGCCGTGCCCCAGCCGCGTGCGCAGCAGCGCCTCACCACTTGGTGGGCAGAGATAACTGCCGCAGCCGACTTTGGCATGGTCGCTGTGTGCATGAGTGGTAATGGCGCGCATGCTCGGATCACAGCGCCACGGATCGATGTAGAACTCGCCGAGGGGGCAATACAGGCCACGGTCGGTCGTGATGATGAGTGGTTGCCACTGCACGGTTGTGCAAGGTAGTCAGACCGAACGTACTCAAAAAAGCACAAGCCACCAGTTACGGTGGCCTGCGCGGAAAGTCACAATCCAAACAAGAACTTAGCGGCGGCGGCGGAAGGCGGCCAGACCACCGAGGCCGAGCAAAGCCGCGGCGGCGGGGGAGGGCACAACGGCCACAGCGACAACGCTGTAGTCATCAACCAGCACTGAGGCCGGCTGGGCGCCGGTAACGAGCGAACTGATGAAATCCACATCGGTGAGGTTGAGGGCGACGGTCTGGCTGGTGGTACCGGTAAAGAGCGTGGCGCCGTTGACAAGCAGGGTCATCGCGCGGGTGACGATGTTGAGGCCAAAGCCGATCTCATGCCACTGACCACGGGCAAGAATGCCGCCGGCGCCAAAGGTGTAGTTACCAAACGCGGTGGGGCCAGCGCCATCCGGGTCAATCGTGCCGAAAATCGCGCCATCGCTCACGCGAACGCGAATTCCACCCATGTTCAACGCCGCGGCGTTGTACGCCAGAATGCCGAACACGCCGTTGGCTCCTGCCGCCAACTCTGAGGCGAGGGGGATGAAGATACGGGTGCTGGTGACAATGACATCATTGCCAGCGGTGCGACCAGCAACACCAGCCGTGATGTCGGGCCAGGAGAAGTTGGTGCTTGGCCCATTGAGGCGAACCATCTGCGTGCCGGAGAAGGGGTTGGCGCCGAGGGTGGTGCCGGAGACAACGAGGTGGTTGCCCTGGGCCGCGGGATCAACGGACCATGCGCCACTATCCTGGCCGTCGATGGTGCCTGGTGCGAAGCGGGGGCTCTCGAAGCCGCCGGACTGGTAAAGCGACTGCGCCGAGGCGCAAGAGCAGGCAATTCCAACAACAGCGAGCGCAATCAGGGTGGGCTTCATCTCTCATCTCTCCGTAAAGGGTGTTTTGCGAATATGCCACGTGCTAAACACAACACGCGACACGCCGACAGTATATTCTTGATTCGGGTGTAGGCAAACAGAAGCTTCAAATCTGCGAGTTATCGGCACTTACACACTGTCTACAGCGAAGTTTTGGCGTATAGTAATGTGCATAAAGTAACATCTGCACGCATAAACTGCGCTTCTGTGGGTCTTTCGTCGGTTGCGACCCACTAGATGTAGTGGGGAACTAACCTCGCAGGTACGAGGAAGCGGTTGGGTCGGAATCACGCTCACGACGAGCATGAAACGTTGGCGGCTTTGCGCGACATGGAGTGGCGACGCATGCGGTTGATCAAGCTCACGGTGGCCGGGTTCAAGTCATTTGCAGATAAAACGGAGTTCACCTTCGAAGCTCCGATTACGGGCATTGTCGGCCCAAACGGATGCGGCAAGAGCAATGTCGTCGATGCCATCAAGTGGGTGCTTGGCGAGCGGTCCAGCAAGTCGCTGCGCGGCACGGAGATGATCGATGTGATCTTCGCTGGCTCTGCCTCGCGCAAGCCGCTGGGGCTGGCCAGCGTGATGCTGACCTTTGAGAACCCGCTGGTGGAACTCGGTGCGGCGGGCAATCCGGCGCCCAGCAATGGTGCTGTCGTCGATGCAGTCGATATCCCTCATCTGGCCATCGAAGCCGAGCAAGCCGAGCAAGCGGATGGTGCGGGAGAAGCACCGTTGGTTGGCGATGAGCCAGTCGTGCTCGCGGCATTGGCGCAAGCACCAGAGGATGCGGACCGCTCGCCAATGTTCATGGCCAAGGATGGGCCGCGGCGGCGTGGGTTGCCGATTGATACGGACCATGTCGAAGTCGAGCGGCGGCTGTATCGCGATGGCGCCAGCGAGTACCTCATCAATGGCCGCAAAGCCCGGCTGAAGGACATTCGCGATCTCTTTCTCGATACCGGTGTGGGCGCAGATGCATACTGCATTATCGAGCAGGGCAAGGTTGACGCCATGCTGCTGGCCTCACCCATGGAGCGAAGGAACATCTTCGAAGAGGCCGCCGGGGTCGCCAAGTTCCGTCTGCGCAAGGCTGAGGCGGAGCGCAAGCTGGAACGTACCGATACCAACCTCATCCGGGCACGCGAGCAGCTTGAGAGCACCGAGCGGCGCCTGCGCATGGTCAAGAGTCAGGCCGAGAAGGCGCGCATTTTCCGCACGCTCGACGAGCAGTATCAGGCCGTCAGAATGGCCTTGCTTGTCGATCAATATCACGCTCTGGCGGGCGAACTGGCCACGACCAGTGGCCAGCTTGAAGGTCTTACGCAGGGGCGCACCGCGGCCCAAGCTCGCGTGGCCGAGCTTGAGACGCAGCGGCAGGAAGCCGACTTGACACGCCATGAGCTGGCCGACAGCCGCCGCCGCACGGAGAGCGAGTTGCAAGCAGCGCAGCACGCGCAGGAGACCGCCAACCAGCGCGGCAGGCATGCCGAGCGCGCTGCCGAATCGACACGTCGCCAGCTTGATGCGGATCAGCAGGGCATGCTGGAGACTGATGCGCGTATCGCCGAGATCTCCAGCGGCATGGACAAGGCCGCCGACCATGTTGCGGCTCTCAGTGAAGAGCAGGCACTTGCCGAAGTAGCCATGAACAATCTTGGTACTGCGCGCAGCGCGATCGTGGAGCGAGCTGCCGAGCAACGCAGCGAGGCATCTCGCCGCCGCATCACCATCTCAAACATTGATCGCGAGCGCGCCGGCATGGTCGCAGCGGTGGAGCAGGATCAGCGCCGCGCCAGCGTGCTGCACGAGCAAGTCGCCAGACTGCGCCAGAAGGCCGAATTCTCGGCCCGCGACAAGCAAGGCGCTATCGAGCGTGTCGCATTGCTGTCAGGGCAGGTCGATGAGCTTCGGCGCAGACAGGCCGAGTTGGAGGTGGAGTTTGCCAACCTTGCTTCGGCAGGCAACAACCTGACGACCGAGCGGCGGTCAGTAGCCGACAAACTCGGTGAGCTTGAGCAGCACGTCGCGCGCACGGAGACGCGCCGTAGCGCGCTTGAGGAAATGGTGCAGCAGCGCATCGGCCTCGATGAGGCGGTGCGCGGTGTGCTCATCGAGAAGGCCAAAGGCGGGCGATTCGCTTCAGTGCGAGGCCTGCTGGCAGATTTGGTCGATGCGGACTTGGCAGACGCCGCGGCGGTGGAAGCCGCCCTCGGCGCAGCATTGCAGGCGCTGGTGGTGCCTCAGTTTGACGAAACGCTCAGCAGCGACGATCTGGCAACTGTGCGCGGGCCTGTTTCGTTTATCTCTGAGCTCGCCGCCCCTGGCATGTTGGGTTTGCTGCCGGATCGCGAGGCGGAGTTCGCCTCAGCCGTAGCCGCGTTGCCTCTGGTGCGGATGGCGCGGCCACTGGCCCGGCCTCGCATGGCCGAAGCCGGCAGCGAAGGAGCAGGGGATCGGTCAGGGGATGGTTCAGGGGATGGGCCAGCGCGGGGCGTGACGGCGATTCTGGATCGGCTGCTGGGCCGCACGATCTTCGTGCGCGATCTGGATACGGCGATGATGCTCGCAGCGGGACCGCTGGCGACGTTTGCCGGTGATCGTGCGGGCGTGCGGTTTGTTATTGCCAGTGAAGGCGGCCCCGCGCTCACGCTTGAGAGTGATGGGCGGCTGGTGAGCGCCGGTGCGGGCAGCAGGGGCAGCGCGCAAGTCGCGGCGGCAGCGCAGGTCCGCCCGCTCGGCATGCTTGAGCGGCGTGCGGAGCTGGAGCTGATCGAATCGCAAGCGACGGGCCTGACCGAGCAGCGTGATGCGATGCGCGTGCATGTGCGCGGGCTTGATGGCGAGGCCGCGAACATTGCCGAGCAGCTTGGCAAGTCGCGTAAGGAGGCGGAGCAGACCCGCCGCCAACTCGCTGGTGATGAGAGCCGCCTGGAGCAGGCTGGGCGAGATGTGGAGCGACTGGAGCGCGAGGCCAAGGGCCTTGGAGATGAGATTGCCAGCATGGTGCAGCGTGGCGATGCCATGCAGGCCGAGCGCGAGGCGATCACTGCTCGCGCCCAGCAGCTTGCCCGTCTGCTGGCCGACGAACAACAAGCGGCCGAAGTCGTCGAGCAGCGCATCGCTGAGGTGCAGCGCGAGGCGGATGCCGCCAGCGAGCAGATTACCGCCGCGCGCATCAGCGTCACGCGGATCGCCGAACAGCTCTCCGCAGCGCGACGCGAGCGGCAGCGGTTGGAGTGGACGCTTACCGAACACACCAAGCGCTCCGCGCAGTTGGTGCAGGCCGTGCAGGCGCGGCAGGGTGCATTGGTGGAGCACAACAACACCATGGCCGAGGCGGCCCGCATGGTGAGCGAGGCGGAACAGACCGCTTCAGGATTGGCCGCAGCGCTGCATGTCGTCTCGGCAGAGTTGGGTGTTGCGGTGGCGAAGGCCAGCGAGCTCGCTGGGCTGCTGACTGCCGAGCGCGATGCCTCAGCACAGATCGAGAGTCGCTGGCACCGGCTAGAGGTGTCAAAGCGCGAGGGTGAGATCAAGCGTGACAACATGGCGCTGAGATATCGCGATGAGTATGGACGCGAGCTTGAGGAGTTGTACCGCGAGTATGCTGCCATCCTCGCCAGCGACGACTCAGCGGAAGTGACGGTGGTGGCCGTAGACCATGCCGAGGCAAGCGCGGAGGTTGACTCACTACGCCAGCAGATCAAGAAGCTCGGCCATGTGAACCTTGACTCCATTGAAGAGGAGCAGCAGCTTGCCGGTCGTAACGAGACGTTGGCGACGCAAGTGGCTGATCTTGATGAGGCCAGCGGCCAGTTGGTTGAGTTGATCGAAAAGCTCAAGGATGCATCGCGCGAACGCTTCCGCAGGACATTCGGCACGATTCAGGAGCACTTCGCTGGCGATGCGGGCATGTTCCGCAAGCTCTTTGGCGGTGGCAAGGCCGAAGTTAAGCTGATGCCGGTGGTTCGCGATGGTATCGCGACCGATGAAACAGATTGGCTTGAGTCCGGCATTGAAATCATTGCTCGGCCCCCGGGCAAGCAGCCGCGGAGCATCAGCCAACTCTCGGGCGGTGAGAAGTCGATGACGGCCGTAGCGCTGCTGATGGCCATCTTCCGCAGCAAGCCCTCGTGCTTCTGCGTGCTTGACGAAGTTGATGCCGCACTCGATGATGCCAACGTTGATCGCTTCTGCCGGGTGGTCGAAGAGTTCACCAGCATGTCCAGCTTCATCGTCATCACTCACCACAAGCGCACCATGCACCAGGCCGACCAGTTGTTCGGCGTCACCATGCAGGAACGCGGCGTAAGCAAGCGCGTCAGTGTGCGCATCGATCAGGTGGCGGCCGACGGTTCGATCAAGGTTGAAAAGGTGGAGGCGACTTCGAGGCAGATCGCAGTAGAGCGGCTGGAGCTGTCCACACCGAGCGAACGTGCGACGCAAGAGTCACCACTTGGGCAAGCTGGCATTCAGCCCGGCAGCGGCTCACGCAAACGGCCACGCCCCGCAGTGCTCGTTAAAGCGAGCGAGACCCTTGCCCCGATGGGCACGGGAAACCTTGGCGAGAGTGTGAGCGAACGGCAGGATGCCGCGGCGGTGAAGCGCGGTCTGGCCAGCATGGTCGATGAGCGTTCGGCAATGGCTGAACCGGTACATATCGAGCAGCATGCCAAATAAAAGCACGCAGCGGACGCCAACGGTCAGCAGACTGAACCGTGTCAGCGGTGTCGCTGCGTGTTC
>Ga0105047_10007264_pt1 | contig 18705 bp, 16 predicted proteins | sample MAT04_FD_78384 | JGI IMG/M metagenome (GOLD analysis project Ga0105047, IMG submission 78384) | Freshwater microbial communities from Lake Fryxell liftoff mats and glacier meltwater in Antarctica - MAT-04 (megahit assembly) | ecosystem: Environmental > Aquatic > Freshwater > Ice > Liftoff... | reverse complement strand
TGTGGCTGAAAAGTTCAAGGTCCCGATGGTCAAATTCACGGGTGGTCAGCGCATCGATCTGTTGGGTGTGAAGAAAGAAGATCTGCCGGCGATGTGGACGGAGTTGGGCATCCCCAGCGGGCATGCGTACACCAAGTCCTTCCGCACCTGCAAGAGCTGCGTCGGCACCGATTTCTGCCGCTATGGACTGGGTGATTCGATCAAGCTGGCTCAGGAGATCGAACACCGCTTTCAAGGCATCGAATCGCCGCATAAGATGAAACTGGCGACCGCCGGCTGTCCTCGAAATTGCTCCGAAGCCTACGTAAAAGACATTGGCGCGGTGGCGATCGAAGGCGGCTTGTGGGAGATTTATATTGGTGGCGCAGCCGGCGCTTCGGTGCGCAAGGGCGATCTGCTCTGCACGGTCAACAGTCACGAGGAAGTGCTCAAGATCACCGGACGATTCATGCAATATTATCGCGAGCATGGCAAGTACCTGGAGCGCACGTATCATTTCGTGGATCGCATCGGAATCGAGCCGCTCAGGCAGATTTTGATCGACGACAGCCTTGGCATCAGCTCGCGGCTGGACGCGGATATTCAGAAGGCCGTCGACGCGTATAAAGATCCCTGGAAAGAGGCCGAGTTGCCCGCGTATCCGACACAGTTCACGGCTCCCGAGTTGGCTGCGGTGCTGGAAGTTGCGGAAAATAACGGCTGAGATTCCTTCCCCCCCGTTCGGGGGAGAAGGTCGACGAGCGAAGCTCGCGGGATGAGGGGCGTGCATCATTGCAAGTGGGACGTGCCCCTCACCCCCGACCCCTCTCCCCCTGAACTGCGGGGGCGAGGGGAGAACAGAATGGTCGTCCAGGCTCAGTTTGTGTGAAAGGAGTTTTTCCAATGACCAAAAAACCGCCACCACTGGTCTTTAATCTGGGGCCGGTCGACAAAATCCCTCCGGGACAGGGTACCTGCTTCATCGTCTGCGGTGAGGAGATCGCCGTTTTCCGGCAGCGCGACGGACGGATGTTTGCAACGCAGAACCGTTGTCCGCACCGCCAGGGGCCTCTCTCGGAAGGATTAGCCGGCGACGGAAAAGTGATCTGCCCGCTGCACAGCCACAAGTTTGATCTGGCCAGCGGCAAAGGTGAAAACCATGAGTGCCTGCGCACCTTTCCGGTTAGCGATCAGGACGGCGATATTGTGCTGAGCTTCTCGGGGTCGACGACGGTCTCGTGTGAGAAAAACGCCAGTGCCTGAACAGATTCCACTTTACGTTCTGTCGGGCGGAAGGAGCTCGCGATTTGGCTCTGATAAGGCGCGCGCGCGTTACTGCGGCGAGACCCTGCTGCAGCGGCAGATTCGTCTGCTCGAACCCATCGCCTTCCCAGTGACAGTAGTCGCCGATCGCGCGGGGAAGTACGACGACTTGATGCTGCGGACCATCGCCGATATTGCTCCGGGAAGCGGGCCATTAGGCGGCTTGGAATCTGCGCTTCAAGACCGCGGTCAAGGCTGGCTGCTTTTGACGTGCTGCGACATGGTGGCGGTGAATCCCGAGTGGGTCGCGCAGCTTTGTGATCAGCGCAAGCCGGGCGCGACCGCCGTTGTATTCAAGGGCCAGTTTTTCGAGGCGCTTTTCACGCTTTACCACAGTTCCATGTTGCCGGCCGTGCAAGAGCGCCGCGCCAAGGGAGATTTGTCGCTGCAAGACCTGTTCGATTCGCCCACGACAATTCATCTTCCGCTGCCCAACGGCTGGCCGGCTCTGGCGCACGTCAATACTCCGCTGGAACTGGCACGCAGTGAGGCATCCGTAATTGCCGAAGTCTCGAAACAAGAGGGGAGTGAACGATGACTGCTTTGCTTGGCAATCGTGTGATCGCTGTTCCCGAGAGCCGCGCCAGCGCGACGTTTGCGGCGATGCTGCAGGCGCACGGCGCCAGCGTGCTCTGCTGTCCCTTGATGGGCATTCTTGATGCACCCAATGCCGCGCTGATCGACGAATGGCTGGGTCGGCTCTGCGCCGAAAAAATGGACGACCTTATTTTCCTGACCGGCGAAGGCGTGCAGCGTCTGATGGGTTTTGCGGCGCGCAGCGGCAAGGCAGCGGCAGTGCACGAAGAGTTTCGACGCGCGCGAAAGTTCACGCGCGGCCCCAAGCCCGCGCGCGCTTTGACCGATCTGGGCCTGCGAACGGATATGCCCAGTTGCGCGCCGACAACCGATGGCGTAATTGAAACCTTGAAGCGCTTCGATCTGCGCGGTCGCACGATCGGCGTGCAGCTTTACGGCGAAGACCCCAATCGCAAGCTGATCGACTATCTGGACAGTGCCGGCGCCATCACACAGTCAGTCGCTCCATATATATATGCTCCGGCGACGCATGATCAGCAGGTGATCGAGCTGATTGAACAGATGGCCGACGGCGCCGTTGACGTGCTGGCCTTCACCGCCGCCGGCCAAGTCCGCAGGCTCATGGAAGTCGCCGCAACGCACCATCATGAGGTGCTGCTGGAAAAAGCTCTGACACGCACGCGCGTCGGAGCCGTGGGTCCGATTGTCGCGGAGGAGCTCGAACGGCAGAAAATCCGCGTTGACATCATTCCGGACAAATCGTTTATTCTGCGCCAGTTCGTGAATGACATCGCCAGCGTGATGCAACTTGCTGAGTCCGTCAACCGGCCGGCAGGATTCGAAGTGGCCTCGCGATAAACCGTTTTCGAATAAATTGCGATATAACGCCGGGAGAGATCGTTTAGAAACTTTGGGACTGGACTTAAGCCCAAAGTGCACTAAATGATATTTATTCTTTGTTTTCCTACCTCTTTGGGAGGCGGTACATGGGCGACAGTCCCATTGCATTTATTCGCGAGACCATCCGCGAATTCCGGACGACCGGTTCGCTCGCCCCTAGCAGCCTCTTCCTTGCCCGCGCGCTGGCCAATGGCCTGCCGAGCGACGTGCCCCCGAATTTCAAAGTTCTGGAAGTTGGACCTGGAACGGGCTCGGTTACGGTTGAGGTGATCCGGCGCATGAATGGCAACGGCAGCCTGGACATGTACGAGATCAATCCCGCGTTTTGCAAGTTCCTGCGCGGACGCATTAGCAAAGAAGAGATTTTCAAATCGCTCGGCGGGCGGCTGAAACTGCATGAAGGCGATGTGCTCGACCTTAAGCCGCAACCCCATTACAACGCGATCGTATGTGGATTGCCATTCACTAATTTCAAGCCCGCCGAAGTGCAGCATTTCTTCGAACACTTCCGTACTATCCTGCATCCCAAAGGCTCTCTGCTCTGGTATGAGTACGTCGCGATCAATAAAATCCGCGCCCCGTTCCTGAGCAAGGAAAGGCGCGAGCAATTGAAGGACATCAAGGTTGTGATCGGACGATTTATCCGCGCGCACCAGGTCAATCAGGAGATCGTGACCATTAACCTTCCGCCGGCCCGTGTGCGGCACCTCAAATTTGGTTGAAAGAGTTTGCTGAAGCGGCCCGCTACAGATAAGCCGGGAACGCTTCATCTATTGCCTGCTTATTTTCGAGAATGGAACATATTATATCTTGCGGCGCAACGCGGCCAAACCCATTCCGATGCCCAACAGCATGAGGGTCGCCGGTTCTGGAATCGCTTCGCTGGATGGAGTGCCGCTGTTCCCGTTACTGCCTTCGCCGATCGTGGTGAGGCCGTTTCCCTGATTCTGGGCGGTCTCTTCAACTCCGACAACATCCACTACGCTATCAACGCTTGTGATAGGTGCCGCGCGGACTAATCCGCATAACGCCACCGAAAAGATGAGAGTTGCTATGGCTTTCATTACGCGCTCCCTAAATTGAATTAACTGAAAATACCAAGCGCGCTTCAACGCGCCGTCCAACAAAAAGCAAGAGGACTGCCACATTCGTGTGTGTGTGCTCTACCCGTAAAACAGAGCAGAATTGGAAAGGCGCCGCGGCAGCATGGGTTTCGAGTAAAATTGTTTGCCCTCGGCGTATTCTCAGGTTAGCAAACTGATCAGAAAAAAGGAAGCTCTACCAGCTCACCGGGTCTGGTTAAAACAGCGCACCTTCGTCAACTTTTGGAGCAAAATGATTGATAATCAACAACACCGAAATTAACTATTTCACTAAACTATTTATGGTTAAGGACTTATAAATCATGCAATTCTTAGACATTGGCCTTCACTTTGCCAAAATGGTGGATACGCAACGGCGCCCGGAGATTCTCATGAAGTTAATCGAAGCCATCATTCAGCCCTCACGCCTTGAGGCTGTCAAAGAAGCGTTGAATGAAGTTGAAGTGGTTCGACTGACCGTCTGTGACGTTCAGGGTTTCGGCCGGCAGAAGGGCCACACTGAAATCTACCGCGGGCATGAGTACACCGTCAACCTGCTGCGCAAGGTCAAGCTGGAGATCGCGGTCAACGACGATTTTGTCGAGCCCACGATTCAGGCGATCATCCGCGGCGGTCGTTCGGGAGAAGGCGGCCAGATCGGCGACGGCAAAATTTTTGTCATCCCGCTGGAGGACTGCATCCGCATACGCACCGGCGAACGCGGACCTGAAGCGATTTAACGACAATCCACCGCAAAATGTAAAAGCTAAGACAGAGAAAGCGAAGTTAAGAACGGAGCTTCGGGAGAAGTTGCAGTAAGCAGAATTTTTGTGGGGGCATGGATGCCCCATTGTCAATGTAGTGGCGATTGAAAAATCGCCCCGGTTTCCGGCACGGCGATAGTGTCGTGGTTACTCAATAAGGAGCGTTTTACAATGCCCAAGACGGCAAAAGATGTCCTTGAGCTGGCCAAGGCCAAGGGCGTCAACACCGTTGATTTCCGCTTTATGGATCTCATCGGTACCTGGCAGCACTTTTCAACACCCCTGCACGAACTCAGCGAGGAGGTGTTCAAAGATGGTTTGGGCTTCGACGCTTCCTCCATCCGCGGCTGGGCGCAGATTCACGAATCGGACATGCTTGTCGTTCCCGACCCTGAAACAGCGTTCATCGATCCCTTCTTCAAAGACACCACGCTGAACATCATCTGCAACATCCAGGATCCGATCACGCGCGCCGATTACCCCAAAGACCCGCGCAACATCGCCATCAAGGCTGAAAAATATCTGGCCAGCACCGGTATCGCCGACACCTGCTTCGTCGGACCGGAAGCCGAATTCTTCATCTTCGACAACGTTCGAATCTATGGCGGCGTCAATGGCGCAGGCTATGAGATCGAATCCGAAGAAGGCCACTGGACCAGCAAGAACATCAGCACCGACAGCAAGCCCAACCTGGGTCACCAGATCAAACCCAAGGAAGGCTACTTCCCCGTTCCGCCCACCGATCAGCAGCAGGACATCCGCAACGAAATGATGCTGATCATGGAGCAGTGCGGCATTGAAGTTGAACGCCAGCATCACGAAGTCGCCACCGCCGGACAGGCCGAAATCGATTTTAAGTTCGATAAGCTGACCCGCTGCGCCGACATGTTGATGATGTACAAATACATCATCAAGAACGTCGCTCACCGTCACAATAAAGTCGCGACCTTCATGCCCAAGCCGCTCTTCGGCGATAACGGTTCCGGCATGCACACCCACATGTCCTTCTGGAAGGGTGGCAAGAATCTCTTCGCCGGCAGCGGATACGCAGGCTTGTCGGACATGGCGCTGCATGCCATGGGCGGCATCCTCAAGCACGCTCGCGCGCTGATCGGAATTACCAATCCGACGACCAACAGCTACAAGCGCCTGACTCCCGGCTACGAAGCGCCGATCAACCTGGCCTACAGCGCCCGCAACCGTTCAGCCTGTCTGCGCATCCCGATGTTCAGTCAGAATCCAAAGGCCAAGCGCTTTGAGTTCCGCTGTCCGGACCCGAGCTGCAATCCGTACCTGGCCTTCGCCGCAATCATGATGGCCGCCGTCGATGGCATCCAGAATAAGATCCACCCCGGCAACCCGCTCGACAAAGACATCTACGACCTGCCGCCCGAAGAGCTCGCCAAGGTCCCCAACACTCCGGGAAGCCTGGACGAATCCTTGAACGCGCTGGAAGAAGATCACGAGTTCCTGCTGAAGGGCGAAGTCTTCACCGCCGAAGTGATCGAAACGTGGATCGACTACAAACGCAAGAAGGAAGCCGACCAGGTCCGCCTGCGCCCGCATCCCCACGAATTCTATCTCTACTTCGACATGTAATCGTAGCGCAGGCTTCCAGCTTGCCAGGATCGAAATAGAACCGGCGGCCGAAAGGCCGCCGGTTTTATTTGGAAGTGTGGCACGGGCAGTTGTTGGACTGCCCGTGGGGTCGCCGGACGGACACGCAGAAAAATTCCAAGAACCAAGAACGCAAGAACCAAACAAATTCTAAAAGCAAAACTCCAATGTCGAAAACTGCGGGCGTGGCCTTGGAATTTGGTGTCTCTAGATTGTCTTCCCGTACACGATCAACCCCTGCTCCGATTTCCAGCCGCTGCGTTGATACATCTCGTGGGCCGGCACGCGCGAAGGATCGGTACGCGCGGTCAGGCGCAAATGTTTGACGCCCCAGATGCGCGCCTGTGCTTCGCACGTTTCCAGAAGCGCGCTGCCCAAGCCGACATTGCGGAACTCCGGGTGTACGGCCAAATGGTAGATGTAGGCGCGCCGGCCGTCGGAGGCCAGGACTACGCCGCCGACGATGTGCGGTTTGTCGACGGGCTCGCGCGTGCTCTGTTCGACGATGCACGCCTCGGCCACGAAGACCTGGAAGCTGTCTTTCTTCTTCTTCAATGCGCTTTCGATGGCCTTGGCCGAGTCGGTATCGTCGAGCGAAATCTGGCCGGACTTCCAGACTTTGGTCAGCTCCTTAAAATCTTCCGGCTTGAAAACGCGGATCGCCACTTCGCAGGAGAGATCGCTGTCGCCGTGGCTGTGTCCGTGATCGCAATCCGGACCGTGAACGTGCGCTGCTTTGGCGGGCGCGGGCTTCGCCTTGGGCTTCGTGGAAACGGATTTCTTCTTTACCGGCATTTGTACCTCGTGAAAAGATTCGCTGTAGTGTCTCGCTCATACTATTGAGTCCAGTGTTGTTTATGAAGGAGAAAGTCGAAAACGATTGTCTGTTGAATCGTTTTCGACTTTTTTACCCACACTGGATTTAATCTCCAAGCTCGATGACAAAATGCGCGCGCGACCTCCGGGGTGCATCAGAACACCGTCGCCTTCACCAGTGGTTTTCGGCGCGCGGCCTTCAACCACCGGCTACCTTCTGTGACTCCGTCGGAGTCGATCTTCAGTGAAAGTAAAGTCAGATGCATATCCCATTCGACCCGTGAAGCCCCAAAAAAAACTCCCCGCCATTGATGCGGGGAGAATTGGTGGAGACATTCCTGTCTGCTCGTTAATACTTTTGGGGCAGACAGGAATGTCTGCCCCACTCATAATTACTCGCCAAAGTCAGGTTCGTGTTCTTTGACCAGCTTGTTGTACATGCCCATGATCAGAATGGTGGGCGCCCACAGACCAATGAAATTGGCAGCGCGTGTCCGGCCGGTCGCGGCAAAAAACGCCGAAGCGCCGATCGAGCACAGAGCAAAGCCCAGAAAAGCTCCGGATGGAATCTTCTTCGTGGCATCCTCAATTGCGGTTGTCCAACGGTCTTCTTCATGATGCTTGTGTCCGGACTCAAGTCCTTCCTTTATGTCTTGAACGGCGTCTTTCGCCTTCTCTTTAATTCCTTCATATGTCGTGACCATCGTTCATTTCTCCTTTTAAAGACCGACCCCTCGCGGAACAGTATGCAAAAAAGCAGCCAAGATGGATCAATCCAGATCAATAACCAATATCCTATCCCGGATTCTTAGCCCACCCCTCAACGATATGCACGCGGCCACGCGACATATATTTCTTTTCGCTGCCTTGTGGCACGATGTGCCAGACCCAGCGTTGCGGGCTGTCAAGTTTCGTGCCGCCGGGCCAGAGATTTTTGACCGCTTGGCCGTGCAAGGGATCGCTATGTGATATCTCTTTCACGGGCCATTGGAATTCGATTTGGCCCGATGCCGAGAGCGAGACGCCGGCGTGGGAAGAGGGGGCGGCCAGATCAATCTTCGCCCCAGCCAGTTCATAGCCCGCGGCATCGATGTCCGTCGATAAATACGCGTGCGATTTTTTCAATGCGGCGATGGAGTGGACATGACGAGCGCGGACGCGGTCAAAGTAGCATTCGAGCCGCTCGGCGGCGTGAATCTGTTCCTCGAACGGGACATCGAAGCGCTTTCGAAATTCAGTTTGAACATGGAGCCGCGGAAAGTAACCGAGCTGGCTGAGCAGGTTCGTCGAGATGACCATGCGCACGTCGGCGTAGGTGTTGACCCAGCTCGGCTGCGGAGTGCCGGCCTGATCGAATCCCTCGGCCAGCGCGCGCGCGGCGTCGGCCGGAGAACCGGCGCGCTCGATGGTGTGTTCGGCCCACGCGGCGGTATCGACCACCGATGCGGTGACGTCGCCGATTTCAAATTGGGGCGTGGCCACCGGAATCTTGGCCGCGGCAAGAAGGCGCTCGACGTAGGGGACAATGCAGTAGTCGGCGTCGACGAGCAACACGCGTTCGAAGCGCGGAAAAAGGTCCTCCCAGGGAACGTCGAGCAGCCGGCCGGCGCCTAATATAAGGAGCGTTCCGCCACGCGGCGTAATGCGTTCGGCGATGCGCAGAATGTTTTTGCGATTGGTCTCGAGGTGCGGCGCCCAGTACCCCGGCGCGCGGCGGTAGCGTTCCAAAATGCCGACGCCGGAGCTGACATAACCTTGTTTGCGCAGGCGCCGGTCGCCGCTGGCGCGGATATAATCCCAGATATCGAGTAAGGCCACTTAACGGATTCCTGGTGCCGGGGGACGAGTGACGTGCGACGAGGCGCTTACCACGCGTCCACGTTGTGCGCTCATGTGAACTCTGTGCTGAAAAATCAGTCCCCGACGACGGCGGGTTTATCGATCAAACTGCGCGTGATGACTTCGCGGGCAGAGTCGAATTCGGGGCGCCAGAGGATCTCGGGTTTCATGTCGCGCATGCAGTTGCGGATTTTTTCGAGCGTGTTTTTGGCCATGTGCGGGCAGATGTTGCAGGCGCAGGCGATTCCAGGCACGGGCAGGAAGGTGTGCTGCGGAAAGCGCCGCTCGAACTGCCAGATCATGTTGGGCTCGGTGGCGACCAGGAAGGTCGTCGGCTGCGTGTGCGTCGCGATTGTCTTGAGCATGCCTTCGGTGCCGGCGATGACTTCGGCCAGTTCGAGCATGTTTTTGGGGCATTCGGGATGCGCCAGCGTGATCGATTTAGGGTGCTGCTTTTTCATCTTCAGCAGATCGATCACCGAGAAGGCTTCGTGAACCATGCACGAACCCTTCCAGAGAATGAACGGGCGCTGGGTCTCTTCCATTAAGTAGCGGCCCAGATGTTCGTCGGGCGTGAAGAGAATCTGGCAATCTTTCGGCACGCGGTCGATGATCTCGCGGGCGTTGCCGCTGGTGACGATCCAGTCGGAGAGCGCCTTCACCGACGCCGTCGAATTGATGTAGGTGACGGTCTGAAATTTCACGTTTTTGGCGCGCAGTTCATCCTGGAACTTTTTGAGCATCGGCGCGGGGCAGGAGTCGGCGAGGCTGCAGCCGGCTTCCAGATCGGGGAGCAGCACGGTCTTTTCAGGATTGAGGATCTTGGCGGTCTCGGCCATGAAGTGCACGCCGCAGAAGACGATCACCGGCGCGGTGACTTTGAGCGCTTCGCGGGCCAGCTTGAGCGAATCGCCGGTAAAGTCGGCGAGCTCCTGAATCGCGCCGTCCTGGTAATAATGCGCGAGGATCACGGCATTGCGCTTGGCTTTCCACTCGGCGATCTCTTCGTAAAGCTGCACATCCTGGGCGACGTTCACACACATTCTCCTCGGCTCGATCAGGCACTCCGCCACGCGCGCGTTCCTCTACAAATTTACCACAAAATCACGAAGGCACGAAGAAACACTCAGAAAAACCATTGAGGTACTTTGTGAATAGGCGCAAATAGCATCGGCTGCGGATTACGCCTGCGGCGCGCAGATCGTACTCGGGCAGGCTGACCAAATTTGGCGGCAACAAGCAGATATTGCGCGGCGTCAACACCTACATCGGTGCGCCGGCACGAACGCACCCCCAGTATTTTCACGCGGCAGAGACGCCCGCGCCACTACCACGGACTGAAGGGTACTAGTGGTAGTGCTCTGGGTCATCCTTAATCGAGAAGACTTGGAGCACTTGAGGTGTTACACTGCGACTGAAACCTAGTCGCCGTCTTCCTCGGAACTCGCATGGCCGATCCAGTCGTTAAACCAAAAATCAAATTCAGCACTGCTTGGCGTGATGCGCGCGAGCTCATGCACGTGCATCGTTTCCGCTTGGGCTTTGGCCTGCTTGTCATGCTCGTTAACCGGCTCTCGGGGCTGGTTCTGCCGACATTGTCGAAGTTTCTCATTGATGATGTAATCGGCAAAGGCCGCAGCGATTTGCTGGTGACGCTGGCACTGGCGGGCGGCGCCGCCACGGTTGTGCAGGCCGGAACCTCGTTTGCGCTTTCGCAGTTGCTGGGCATTGCCGCGCAGCGCGCGATCAACGATCTGCGGCAGCAGGTGCAGGCGCATGTCACCCGATTGCCGGTTCGCTACTTCGATTCAACGTCGTCGGGCAATCTCGTCTCGCGCATCATGACCGACGCCGAAGGCGTGCGAAATCTGATCGGAACGGGAATCGTGCAACTGGTTGGTGGCGCGGTCAGCGCGGTGCTCGGCATGGCGGTGCTGATGTATCTGAACTGGTCGCTGACGGCGATCATCCTGGTGATCCTCGTCGGCTTTGGCGTCTCCATGGGTTATGCGTTCACCTATCTGCGGCCGCTTTTTCGAGAACGCGGCAAGATCAACGCTGAAGTCACCGGCCGGCTGACCGAAACGATGGGCGGCATTCGCAACGTCAAAGCCTACGTCGCCGAAGAACGCGAGCAGCAGGTTTTCGGAAAGGGCGTCGAACGCATCTTCCAGAATGTTCGCACCACCATGACCGGCACCTCCGCCAGCGTCGCCATCTCCACGGTCATCGTCGGCATCATCGGCATGCTGATGATCATCGTCGGCGGCCGGGCCATCATCGCAGGCAGCATGACCCTCGGTGATTTTGTGATGTACTTGATCTTCGTCGGACTGGTGACCGCGCCGGTGGTGCAGATCGCCGCGATCGGCACTCAGATCACCGAAGCCTTCGCCGGCCTGGATCGCATTCGCGAACTGCGCCGCATGCCCACCGAAGACGCCGGCGATGAAAATCGGCAGGCGTGTCCCGAGATCGTCGGCAACATCAAATTCGAAAACGTCTCCTTTGAATACACGCCCGGCAAGCCGGTGCTCAAAGGCATCTCGTTCGAAGCGCCCGCCGGTTCGACGACGGCGCTGGTGGGCAGCAGTGGTTCGGGCAAGAGCACACTGGTCAGCCTGGTGCTGGCCTTCAACCGGCCGCTCTCCGGCATCGTCCGAGTCGACGGGCGCGACCTGGGGGAGATCAAGCTTCACGACTATCGCTCGCATCTGGGCGTCGTGCTTCAGGACAATTTTCTCTTCGACGGAACGATCACCGACAACATCCGTTTCTCGCGGCCGAATGCCTCGATTGAAGAAGTCCGCGCCGTCAGCCGGTTGGCGCACTGCGAAGAATTCATCAACGAATTTGAAGGCGGTTTTGAAACCATCGTCGGCGAACGCGGCGTCAAGCTCTCCGGCGGCCAGCGCCAGCGCATCGCCATCGCGCGCGCCTTGCTGGCACAGCCGCGGATCCTGATTCTCGACGAAGCAACATCCAGCCTGGACAGTGAGAGTGAAGCGATGATCCAGGCCGGCCTGCAAGCTCTGCGCCGAGGCCGCACCACCTTTGTGATCGCGCATCGTCTCTCGACGATCCGTTCCGCCGACCAGATTCTGGTTCTCGAAGCCGGCGAGATCGTCGAGCGCGGCACACACTCGCAGTTGCTCGCCGCCGCCGGCCGCTACCGCACGCTGCACGACCGGCAGTACCGCTTCGAGCAGGAGCGTTTCATCAATCCCGGCGAAGAACTGAAAGCGCCAGTGCGTCCCACGATCTTGACAGAAAAACAAGCCTGACATTCCGCCATGCAGCGTTTTCCTCAAAGTTCGCTCAGACGCAACGCGACAGCTAACGCGCGAACCAATAAGAAAAACACCCCCGCTTGTTCGGGGGAGTTTTTTTTTGTAACCGCGAGCACCGTGCGATTCCGCGTCGTAATCGCATCGAAATAAAAATATGCTGTTCCTTCTCTGGGCGAAAGAATGGATAATCCATCTCAGAACTGACTGATGAGCGGAACGTACTATGTCTTTAAAACCCCCCAACGAGCCGAGCTCCGAGATCACACCGGAAAACACGTATCTCAACCGGGCTGACTTCCTGAAAAAGATGGCCCTCTTCACCGGCACCGCCACGCTTCTGGGCGGCGGACTGACGTGGCTCTCCACGCGCGGACGCTTTCGACAGGCGTCGGCAGGAGCCGACATGCAGCCCGCGCTGGTCGTCGACGAAGCCATCGCGCCCAACACGAAGTACGACACCGACGAGCCCAAGACTTCGTTTGAGGGCATCACCACCTACAACAATTTCTACGAATTCGGCACCAACAAAACCGACCCCGCTGCCAACGCACATACGCTCAAGCCGCGCCCGTGGACGGTCTCGATCGAAGGCGAAGTCGCCAAGCCGCAACTCGTGGATATCGACACGCTGACCAAATGGTTCCCGCTCGAAGAACGCGTCTACCGCATGCGCTGCGTCGAAGCCTGGTCGATGGTCATCCCCTGGCTCGGCTTTCCGCTCAGCAAACTTATCGAGCGCATGGAGCCCACGTCGAAAGCCAAGTACGTCGCCTTCACCACGCTCCTCGACCCCGTGCGGATGCCCATTCAGAAATCCAGCCGCAGTCTGCCGTGGCCGTACGTCGAGGGCCTGCGACTCGACGAGGCCATGCATCCGCTGACGATGCTTGCAGTGGGCCTCTACGGAAAATCGCTTCCCAATCAGAACGGCGCGCCGCTACGCCTGGTCGTGCCGTGGAAGTACGGATTCAAAGGCATCAAGTCGATCGTCAAAATCCGGCTGACCGAAACGCTGCCGCCCACAAGCTGGAATGTGGCCGGTCCTGACGAGTACGGTTTCTTCGCCAACGTCAATCCCAAGGTCGACCATCCGCGCTGGAGCCAGGCTGCCGAGCAGCGTATCGGCGAGGGATCGCGGCGCCCGACTCTGATGTTCAACGGTTACGCCGAGCACGTTGCCGCGCTGTATAAAGGAATGGACCTGAGCGCGTTTTATTAAGGTTGATTGGTGCCACTGGTACGCGTCCGAGTGCCGTATCGAGGATGCTTACCAGTGCCGACGCTGGCAAGACGCGAGCGATTGAAAGAATCATGGAAGAAGCTGCACCCATCCCTGTCAAACGGGCCGCGCCGCGCAAGAGCGATGTCTTCTCGTGGCTGAAGCCCGCCGTCTTTACCGCGTCGGTCGTTCCGCTGGCCGTACTGCTGCTGCGCTGGCAGGCCGGTTTGCTGGATCAGAATTCCGTCGCCGAAGTTCTCAATTATTTCGGACTGCTGGCGCTGATCCTCCTGATTCTTTCGCTGACCTGCACGCCCCTGCAATGGCTGATGAAATGGACGTGGCCGATTCGCGTGCGAAAGCTGCTTGGGCTCATGGCCTTTTTTTATGCGACGCTGCATTTTCTGACATACGTCTGGAAGGACAAAGAGTTTCAGATTGACGACATTTTCTCGGACATCTGGAAGCGAAAATTCATCCTCGTCGGATTCACCGCGTTCGTCCTGCTGATTCCGCTCGCCATCACTTCCACAGGCGGAATGATCCGCCGCCTCGGCGCCAAGCGCTGGCAACGGCTGCATAAACTGGCCTATGTCGCCGGTATCCTCGGCGTCGTTCATTTCTTCCTGCGCGTCAAGATCGATATCACCGAGCCCGTCGTTTATGGATCGGTTCTAGCACTGCTCCTGGGCCTCCGCATCAAGGCCAAAATAAGCGCCGCCAGGCCGGTTGCGGAGCGGCGCAAAACTCCAATTCCACTCGAATAAAATCTCCCTTCAAACAAGAACGCCACTTTAGCAAGCGGCGTTCTCTTCTCTTAGAGCGTGTACGAAAAGTTCATTTCTGCTCTTTTCGTAGCCGATGAAGCATTGGATTTATCATGGCAATATGGATCAGGGCTTCGCTGCTTTCCGTTAATTCTTCTCATTTTTCAAGCCAAATAGCAGAGCGCTGGCTCGCGAGGCCAAAGGCCGCCCGGCTTCACGATCAAGGTTTTGTCCTGCATCCCGAAGCCGTCCTTGGGAAAGGTGTAGCCGTGGCTGGAGATCGAAAAATTCTAGCGCCCGCTTCTTAACGGCGTGCGCGGCGAGAACGGAACCGCCGGCGCGTTCTGAATTTTCAGCCACGACCAGTACTCCACGCCATCGGCGCCGCTGCTCGCGAAATCGCGCAACACCACGGCGCGGCCGGAGACGTCGTTGACCTGCAGCGCCACCCACGGATTTCCCGTCGCCTGCTCGAGCACAATCGCGTTCAGCGTTCTGGCGTCGAGTTCCACAGTGCTCGCGTCTTCGCTTGGAAGCCCGAATGACGAAACATTGATGAAACGGCCCTTTGAATTCTCATTCTTCTCGTTCAGCAGCGTGAGTTTGATCGTGTGCTTTCCGGCAGTCAGACCCGCGTGCGACCAGGTGAACGGCGTCTCGCGTTTGGGATCGTACTGATCGACGACGGCCACGTCCTTGCCGTCGACGGAGACCTGCGCTTTTCCGGCGTCGTCGAATTTCTTGCCGTTCCAGGTGATGCTCGTGCCGTCGAAACGGTGCTCCGCGGTGCAGCCGATGGCGTCCGCGGCCCAGATGTCGCCGAATTTTTTCCACTGCGGGCTGAAATCGATTTTCGCGGCGACAGAACGACTGAGCGCAAACAGAATCGGACCGCGATAGAGCGATACTTTTCCCGCCGACTCGCGCTCGCCGCTCCAGTGATGGATCGACATGTCCAGCGTGAGTTCAATCGAATCGCCGCTCTGCCACGTGCGGTCCAGCGTGAGGTAACTTCCGGCAGCCACTCCGTCGACCGCCGCGCCATTCACTTTCACGCTCGTGCTGGCCGACCAATGCGGAATGCGCAGCATCAATGCAAATTTTACGGCACGCTCCGGCAGTACTTCCAGAATGACGCGGCCATTTTGCGGATAGGTGGTCTGCTGCTTGAGCGAAATTTTCTGATCTCCAACGCGCGTGCTCATCGAACCGGGGCCATACCAGTTCACAAGCAGCGCGTCGCCTTTGCGCATCAGGGCCCACTCGCTGAGCAATCCGAACCCGCGCGGCGCGTTGGCGCTGCAGCAATTCAGTTCTTCGCTGCCGGGACGGATCTGGAACGCGATGTCTTTCATGCTCGGAATGCGCCGGCCGCTCATCGGCGTGTTGTAGGTGCACCATTTTCCGTCGCGCGATTGATAACCGTAAACCGAGTTCAGCATCGAAAGTTCGAGCTCATCGGCGACGATCGAGTCGCCCGTGAGGCGCAGCATTTCGACGCTCATGGCCATCCACGCGATCGTGCAGCACGTCTCGATGGCGCCACGGTGATACGGATTTCCCTGCGCCTGTTCGCCGGAGGAAAAACCGCCGTTGTTGTGGCGATCGAGTTTGGCGATGCTCCACCAGATCTGTTCGAAGGCCTTGCGGTAGCCAGCGTCACCAGTGAGCCAGTACAATTCGGCGAGACCCATTAAAGGATGCAGACTTTCCCAGCGCGGCTTGGGGCCTTGAAAGAATTCCTTTCCGGCGAGCGCGACGCGGACGTAATCGCCGGCGCCTTTGGTTTCAAATTCACCGATGATCTGCCTAGCGAGTTCGATGTATTTCGACTCGTTTTTTTTGCGGTAGAGCAGACACAGCCCGTGCACGGCGGCGTGATTCATCTCCGCGCTGCCAGTCTCAACGATGCGTTTTCCGGAATTTAAAAACGTGCTGCAGAGCAGGTCGCCGATTTTCTGCGCGACCTCAAGCGACTTCGCGTCGCCGCTTTCCTCATGCCAGAGTAGCAGCCCGAGCATGATGTGGTAATGCCCCCATGCGTCCCAGGTCCCCCCCTGGTGGCAATTCGGCGCCTTGCCGGTCAGCCGCGAGCCTTTCGGAAACGGCCCAAGATAGCCGTCGGCGTCCTGCAATTGAGTCAGTTCAGAAACAAACGTGGCGAGGTGTTCCTTCAGGCGCGGATCGTGCGTGAGGCGCAGCACCTGCACGGCGCCCGTCAGGTATTTTCCGGCGAATTCTCCCGACCACGGCAGCAGATTGCGCAGCGGTTGCTTGTCACGCTCGGCGAACATCAGCAGCAACGCGGGATTGCGCTTCGGCATCGTGAGCAGCCACTGTTCGGTGATTGCATTCAGATACTGCCGCAGCGGACCTTCAAACTGCGCGTCGCTCAGCGCGGCGCGTTGAAGCACCGGTTGCTGCGCGTCGCCAGCGGAGCTGCTCAACGCAGAAAGAAGGAGGCACGCGATCAAAACCAAGCGACAAAAATGACGCATGTACAGGGCGTTCCTTTATTGAGGGCACGCGACTAACGACGAGAACAATATTGGAAGGGAATTTAATAGAGTTGGGTTAGTACAACAACGACCCTTTTTCCATTTTACAGCGTGGTAACCGGGAAATGCGAATGCCGAGATTGCTGAAACGACGCAAGGTTCTTTTGCGATGGCTGGGTTCGATGCCGTGCTCGAGTCGTGCCAAAGTCTGTATTCCTGAGAACGTCACAATCTGATTAGCAAACCTTGGGCGCGGTGCGATCTGGATCAACTTTCTTTGATCCTCCAATCCGTGAACATGGAATTGGTTTGCGAGTATCGCCAGCATGCACAAGCTTGATTTCATATGGAATGGCCCTCCCAGTCAGCGACTAAATGAGGACTGGTCACTGGAAGGTTACGCACTTTTCCTGAAAATTCGCGTAACACTCCCTTGCCGAAAACCATTTGAACATGATGGTAAGGCCAGGAGTCATTATGATCGAAAACCTGCAGGTTACTCTGGAGAAGATTCGCCGGCGCGACGAAGCCGCCGTCGCGGCGCTGGTCGCGGCGCATCATCTGAACCTGCGAGGCTATGTCGCGGCCATCTCGACGAACGTTGAGTCCGTCGACGATATGGCTCAAGAAGTGTTCCTGCGGGCATTGCAGCGCCTGGACCGAATTGAAAACCTGGAAGACTTTCCCAGATTTCTCCGCGGCATCGCTCGCAATGTCATCCGCGAGCAGAACCGGGCACGCGTCAGAGATAGCGAACGCTACGTCGAGTTCATCGACGAGGTCTTTGCGCGGGAAGATACCGGTGACGCCGCTTCGCCGTTCCAGGACGCCAGACTTCTGGAGAATTTGCAACTGTGTCTGGCCAAACTGCCCGACAAGGCCAGGCGCATGTTGACACTGCGGTACCAGGAAGAATTGCACTCGGACGAAATCGGCGCGTCGATGGGAATGAATAGCGGTGCGGTGCGAATCTCGCTTCTGCGCGTGCGCGAAGCGCTGCTGAAATGCCTGCGTTCGTCGTCCGGCCAGAAACTCTCGGAGGCCGGACTGTGAGCCCCGAACGCTTCGACGAATTGACCGCCGCGCTTCTCGACGGATCGCTTTCCGATGCTGAGCGCGCTGAATTGCTCGAAGCGGCCACGGCCGATCCCAAACAGGGCCAGGCATTAGTTGCTTTGTTGCGGCTCGATCCGCTCCTCAGAGATGCGCTTGCGCAGAGCGCAGACAGCGCGGGGTTTGCCGGACGCGTGCAGAACTCGCTACATTCGACCAGCGACAGCCAGGCTTTTGCAGCCAGTGTGCTGACAAAGTTGCGCCAGCGCGAGAGGCCGGCATGGCGCTCGCGGCCCGCTGTGGCGGCCGCGGCGGTCCTCTTTCTGACGGTTTTGGGCATTGCATTCCGAGGCCATCTCTCCCCTTCGGCTGTGATGGCTCAAGTCGAGATTTCGGAAGGTGGAAAGGTATACCTAGTGGCCGACGGAGGCGAGAAAGTCCTTTCGCACGCCGCCAGTTTGAACCTGGGGCAAGGTGTGCGTTGTGAGTCGGGATCGGCGTCGATCCATTTTCCCGACGGATCGACGGTCACGTTCGGATCGGGATGCATCATCAGGCGCGTCACTGATCATTACGAAGGCGAACCTGGAGCTACAGTGGAGCTAGAATCAGGTCAACTGACCGCCGAGGTGGCTCGCCAACCCGCCGGTGCGGCTTTTCGCATTGTTACTGGAACCGCGGTGGTGCGGGTCATCGGCACCCGTTTCTCCGTCGCGAGCGAGGCCAAAGCGACGCGAGTGCAGGTCGTCGAAGGCGTCGTGGAACTGAAGCGCTCAGTGGACGGTGCGAAGGTCGATGTGGCGCAAGGATTCACGGCGATCGCGGCCCCCGAAGTCGAACTGGCCGCCATTCCCAGCCCGCCCAGCGACAGCCGGCCGGGCGACGACACAGCGGCGGCCACGGCCATTTCGTATCTCGGCGGCACCGGCGCAGACGCCATTGTCGGCACCGTCATTCAGGACGACGGGACCGTCGTTCTCGCGGCAAACTTCAGCGGAAGCCAGTGGGCTGGAAAAACGCC
>Ga0105047_10007262_pt1 | contig 18707 bp, 14 predicted proteins | sample MAT04_FD_78384 | JGI IMG/M metagenome (GOLD analysis project Ga0105047, IMG submission 78384) | Freshwater microbial communities from Lake Fryxell liftoff mats and glacier meltwater in Antarctica - MAT-04 (megahit assembly) | ecosystem: Environmental > Aquatic > Freshwater > Ice > Liftoff... | reverse complement strand
GCACGTCCTTGTCGAAATATGTCCATTTGACGCTCCGGCGGGAGCGCAGCCGCTCAAGGTCCAGCTGGTCGAGGTCGTAGTTCACCGGGTCCACTCTTTCAGGTCGCCAGCGGCGACTGGGAGCCCGACCGGGGATCTCTGACGGGTTGATCATCGACGTCGCTCGATTGGAAGAACCCCACCTTGAGGGGGCAGTGACAGCATGGCGTCATGAGCCGAGTTTGACACCCGTCATGTTCGACGGCACAAACTGTGACGTTCGCCGGTGGCCTGGCCTCCGGACCGGACCTAATCTGCCGGCATGGCTTTGATCGAGAGATTCGAGAGACGGGGTTGGGCACAAGCAGAGGCGAACCTCGCGCAGGCGGCGGAAATGATCGGTCTCGATCCCGGAATCGAAGAGATGCTCAGGCATCCCCGCCGCACAGTAGAAGTCGCGGTGCCAGTGAGGCTCGACGATGGAACCCTTCACACCTTCACCGGCTGGAGGGTCCAGCACAGCCGGACCCGCGGCCCCGGCAAGGGTGGCATCCGGTTCCATCCGGACGTCTCACTTGAAGAAGTCAAGGCAATGGCCATGACAATGACTTGGAAATGCGCCTTGATGGAAGTGCCACACGGCGGAGCGAAAGGGGCGGTGAAGTGCGATCCAGCCGGGCTCTCGGATGCGGAACTTGAGCGGCTGACCCGCCGGTATGCGAACGAGATCATGCCGCTGATCGGACCGGGGCGCGACATCCCGGCACCGGACCTCGGCACCGGCGAGAGGGAGATGGCCTGGTTCATGGACACCTGCGCTGCCTCTTCGGGCGATTCGGCCTGGTCGTTCGTGACCGGAAAGCCGGCGGGTGCCGGTGGCATTGGGGAGCGTCGGGAAGCGACGGGGCTGGGTGTTGCCGCCTGCGCGAAAGTCGCGGCCAAGGGGCTGAATCTGGGGAGACCGCCCCTCTTCATCATTTGTGGGTACGGGGAGGTTGGGCGGGCCACCGCACGCTTTCTCTGTGCGGAAGGGTGGACGCTGGTCGGAGTGAGCGACCTCTCTGGGGGAATTCACAACAGTCGTGGGATTGACGTCGATGCGCTTGACACTGAACTCTTGACTGGCATCGAACTGGTCGATTCCAGAGCTGGGGTCGCTGTGAGCTGCGACGAAGCCCTCGCGCTTCCCTGCGACATACTGATTCCGGCAGCGGTGGCCGGGGTAATAGACGCTGCCAATGCCGCGGATATCGTGGCGAAGCTGGTCGTCGAAGCGGCCAACGACCCGACGACAGCGGAGGCCGAAGGGATCCTCGGTGAACTCGGGGTAACCGTCATCCCGGACATGATCGCCAACGGCGGCGGAGTCATCGCCAGCCACATGGAAAGCTTCAAGGATGCGTCGGCCGGCGTTGACGCGACCGATGGCATGACCAACAGCCGAATCAGGGCAACCGTGGTCCGGGCGCTCGAGGAGAGTTACCTCTTTGCGATTGACCACGACACGACCCTTCGCTGCTCCGCGACCGCGATTGCGGTCCGGCGGGTCGCCGAGGTTCATCAGGCGCGGGGCCTATACCCGTGAACACAGGACTCAATCTCCCCGCCCCCCCGCTCACACCGGCGCCATCTGAAGATCTGGTCCGGACCAACGGTCGACGCCTGATTGCTGCCCTCCGCTCCGATCCGGCCCTCTCCGTAGCCCGCCTGAACGCAATGGCAGTCGGCCGGGTCGCGTCAGATCCGGATCTTCGAGCAGCCCTCTTTCGGCTGGTCGACGTGACCCCGATGTGCCGCGACCTTTCCGACATCTCCACGCACCTGACGGCTCTGCTGGGAGAGATCGAAGAGCCGACCCGGTCGGTCCGGCTGATCCGCGGGGCTGCCCTCCGCCCGGCGCTTTCGCGGACGGCGGGCTTCTTCGCACGAGCGGGCGTTCGCGGCATGGCTTCACGGTTTATTGCCGGTGCTGATGCCGAATCGGCGCTCGACGAGCTCAGCGACCTGTGGAAGAGGGGGGTTGCATCAACGATGGACCTCCTCGGTGAAGCCACGGTCACCGAGACCGAGGCCGATACCTACCTCGAACGCTGCGAACACACGATGCGGGTGTTGGCCGGGAAGATGGCCGGGTGGCAGGCCCAGCCGCACCTCGAAACCGACCGTCACGGATTTGTCCCGAGGACGAACCTTTCGGTCAAGATCTCGGCAATGACCCCGAACGCGCGGCCCGACTCTCCCGGGAGGGGAGTCGCCGGTGCTTCCGATCGGCTGCGCCATCTGCTGCGAGTCGCCCGGGACCTCCAGGTTCACCTCCACGTCGACATGGAGTCACTCGACCTGCGGGAGACGGTCACCGAACTCGTATTCGATCTGCTCGCCGAACCGGAGTTCGCCGATGGTCCGTCGGCCGGGATGGTCCTCCAGGGCTACCTCCAGGATTCGCCGGAAGAGCTGGAAAAGTGGCTTGGCTGGCAGGCAGCAGCAGGCCGTTCGGTCCCGCTTTCAGTCCGCTTGGTGAAGGGTGCTTACTGGGACCACGAAGTGGTCGAAGCGGGCCAGGCCGGATGGCCGGCCCCGGTATTCACCGACCGTGCGACGTGCGATCGGAACTTCGAACTGCTCACTCGGAGACTCCTGGCCAGTACCGACCTGGTCCGTCCGGCGATCGCTTCGCACAACCTCCGGTCGATCGCCCACGCGATGGCCGCGGCCGAGACCATCGCGGGAGGACATGACGCCGTGGAGTTCCAGGTACTTCGCGGGCTTGGCGACGACATTCAGGACGCGCTCTCCGACCTGGGGTTCCGGGTGCGGACCTACAGTCCGATCGGTGACCTGGTCGCCGGTATGGCCTATCTGGTCAGGCGTCTGCTTGAAAACACTTCTAACGACTCGTTCCTGGTGGCGCGGGCCGGTACCGAAAACCTCGACTCGCTTCTGGTGGCCCCTTGAACACTTTTGCCAATGAACCCCTGCTCGAGATGCGTCGCTCCTCCGTCCGCTCCGGGCTGCGGTCCGCGCTTGACCAGCTTGATGTCTCTCTGCCGATCGAAGCACCGGCGCTGATCGGCAGCAGCCGGGGTGACATCGACGGCCTAATCTCGGTTGACCCCGGGAACCCTTCCAGGGTGGTGGCGGTTGCCGGAGACAGCAGCTCGGGTGACGTCGACCGCGCGGTCGAAGCGGCCCAGGCGGGCTTCAGGATGTGGGGGGTGACTTCGGCGCGGGAACGAGCTGTTGTGCTCGGACGGGCAGCGGCGATCATGCGGCAGACCCGCCAGCAGCTGACCGCGATGATCGTTCGTGAATGCGGGAAACCCTGGATCGACGCTGACGCGGAAGTCTGCGAGGCGATCGACTTCATCGAGTACTACGCACGACAATCGGTCGGACTGGAGCGGACCCCGGAACTGCTCCAGCTGCCCGGCGAGCGCAACGAGATGCGCTTCGTGCCACGCGGCGTGGTTGCCGTGATCGCTCCCTGGAACTTTCCGCTCGCCATCTCGGCGGGCATGGTCGTTGCCGGGCTGGCAACCGGCAACTCGGTGATCTACAAGCCCGCCGAGCAGACCCCGGGAATCGGCCATGAGCTCGTCTCGATCCTGCGTTCGGCGGGCGTGCCTGATGACGTCATCGGATTCGTGCCTGGTGGTGACGAGCCGGGAAAACGACTGGTCGAGCACCCCGACATCCACACCATCGCGTTCACTGGCTCTTGCGCAGTCGGCCTGGAAATAATTGCGCGCTCGGCGGCTCTGGCGGCCGGGCAGAATCACCTCAAGAGGGTGGTTGCTGAAATGGGGGGGAAGAACTGTCTGATCGTCGATAGTGATGCGGATCTCGACGAGGTAATTCCGGCTGCGGTCCATTCAGCCTTCGGTTTCGCTGGTCAGAAATGCTCGGCGGCATCACGCCTTCTGGTCCACGACGCGGTCTTCGACCACCTTGCAGAAAGACTGACCGGGGCTGTGTCCAGCGTCCTGACCGGCCAGGCAGAAGACTTCGGGATCGACCTGGGACCGGTCATCGATCCCGATTCAGCGGAGAGACACGCGCGATACCTGGATCAGGCCAGCCAGGACGGAGAAATCCTGGCCACGGGCGGAGGTCTGCCTGCCGGCGACGGGTATTTCTGCGCCCCAACGGTCGTTTCCGGGCTGCCGGACGATTCGAAACTCCTTGCCGATGAAGTATTCGCCCCGCTGGTGACGATCGAGCGGGTCGCGGACCTGGAATCCGCCTGCGCTCTCGTTGAAGCTTCGCCATTCGCACTTACCGCCGGACTGTTCACGAGGAACCCGGAGCACGCCCGAAAGGTTGAGGCACGCTCCCCGGTCGGCAACCTCTACATAAACCGGGGGATCACGGGTGCCATGGTCGGCCGGCAGCCTTTCGGCGGAAACCGGCTTTCGGGCACCGGCACGAAGGCCGGTGGACCGGGATATCTGACAGCTTTCGTTGAGCCGAGAGTCGTTTGCGAGAACACGATGCGACACGGCCTGGTGGTCTAAGCGAAGATGGTTGCTGCGACGGATTTCCCACGGTCGTCAAGATGTCTTGACAGTCGTCACTTTCGGAAGTACCCCGAAGGTGCTTGAGTGGTCTGCCAGGAGGATCACACATGACCGAGATCACGACAATGACCCCATTCGAGTTTGATACCACGGTGTCAAGCCGGTTTTTCGACCGACTCAGCGTAAGTATGCCGGGGGCGAATACGAGGACCGCGACCTATTTTGCACCGCACCCGCTGACCATGGCCCGCGGCGAAGGCGCATTCGTCTGGGACGCCGACGGCAATCGTTTCATCGATCTGGTCAACAACTACACGTCGCTTGTCCACGGCCATTCTGCGCCGGCGATTGTTGAAGCGCTCAGGGCCCAACTAGACTCCGGCACCGTTCATCCAGCGCCGATCGAACTTCAGGCAGAACTCGCCGAGCGACTGGTCGCACGGGTGCCTTCGGTCGAGCAGGTGCGTTTCTCCAACTCCGGCACCGAAGCGAACATGAACGCGATCAGGTGCGCGCGGGCTGCAACCGGCCGCACCGATGTCCTCAAGTGTGACTGGGGATACCACGGTTCCTGGGAAGGCCTGCCCCCGGTCAGGTCGGACACGCTCGGCATCCCCGACGCAGTGCTGGGCACTATCCACTGGGTCGACTACAACGCGGGTGACCAGATCGAGGCGGTCATGGCTGAGCACGGGGGACGGATCGCGGCGATCATCGTCGAGCCCCTGCTTGGTGCTGGCGTGATCCCCGGCGAGGTCGATTTTCTCCGCGCCGCCCGCCGTGCAGCCGATGAACACGGTGCAGTCCTGATCTTCGACGAAGTCGTTTCCCTGCGTGTTGCCTGGGGTGGAGTCCAGAAGGAGGTCGGGGTCACCCCGGACATGACAACTTTCGGCAAGGTGATCGGCGGTGGCCTCCCGGTCGGTGCCCTCGGCGGAGCTTCGGACTTGATGTCGCTCTACGACCCGAGGCGTCCCGGGGCGATTCCGCACCACGGAACCTTCAACGGAAACGTACTTACGACAGCTGCCGGCGTAGCTTCGCTCGACCTCCTTTCGGAAAGCGAGATCGAGCGAATCAATGCTCTCGGCACGCGCCTGGCCAGAGGCCTGGCCGCTCTCTCCCGGGATGACACCCCTCAGATCACCGTCACCCAGGCCGGGTCTCTGGTCCAGGCGCACTTTGACACGCCGTCGACGATCCGAAGCGGTGCCGACCTCAACCCCGCCAGCGAGTCGCTGTCGCGGTTTCACATCGCGGCACTCAACGAAGGTGTCTACATGGCACCTCGCGGCGAGTTCAACGTAACCACGGCAATGAACGAAGAGATCATCGACGAAGCACTAGCCGCCCTTCGCCGCGCCTTCGAGCGAATCTGCGACTAAGAAGCTGCGGCTTCAGCGAGTTCTGCTGGCTCAGCGACACATGTCGGGTACAGCCCGCAGATCCTTGCGAGCTTCAGACCGATGTGAAGCATCAGCCGGTCGTGTCCTGACCGCAGGCTGACTTCAGCGATCTCTTCGATCCGATGGAGTCGGTAGTAGAGGCTGCCGCGAGCCAGAAAAAGCTCGGCGGTTGTCGCCTGGGCGTCGCCGCCGTAGTCGAGGTAGGTCTCAAGGGTGTGGAGAAGCATCTCGCCGCCGGGGTGGTCGAGCAGACGGATGATTCCCCGGGGCAGGGTATCTGCGTCGAAGTCAGAGTCGGGTGGGGGCGCCAGCAGCCGGTAGATGCCCATTTCGGACCACCGGAGAACTGGCTCGACATCCTCCAGCCGGCCGGCGACGCCGGCGGCCTGAGCTGCCTGCACGTACGAACGCGAAGCTCCGGCAAGCGATCTCATCGGACTTCCGATACCGACCGATACAGTCCAGCGTCGATCTGGGGCGGCTGCGGAAACGGCTTCCCGGAGCGAGACTCCCATCTCCCGGAGGCGGTCGTCGGTGATGCCGGAATCTTCCGCGCCGATGACCACTACGGCGTGGTCACCGCGACTAAGCGAAAGCAGGTGCCTCGCCGGGATGCCCCGGCCGAAAGCGTGGAGCCCCCGGCTTAGCAGCACGGCAACCGTTTCGTCGATCTCTTCGCCAAGCGGCGGAATCACCTTTGCGACCAGGACCGCAGCGTGGGCCGAACTTGAGAACTCCTGGGCATCGAGCAAGTCGGCGGCCGCATCACAGGAAAGACGGAGGTCTGTCCCCAGGAGTTCGTCGACCCGGGATTCGATCTGATGCTGTCGCTGGCGGCGTGAGCTGGTGCGCATCAGCGGCGCCGCACCTTCGGCAATCTCGCGGATCAATTCAGTGTCATCGGCATCAAGCGATTTACCGTTCTCGATTACCCAGAGGTAGCCCAGAACCTGGCCGGATTCCGTAACCGGGCTGCACACCCGACGGGCCAGTCCGAGCTCGTCGTTGGCCGGGACCCTGACCGGGCCCTTCGCCGTTTCGATTCCCTGCTTGAACAGGTATTCAATGACGTCGGTCGGTGCTTCGCGGTTGAGGATGCTGACAGTTCTCACGTGGTCCACAGTGTCGATTTTTTGGGCGCTGTACGCCATGGGACGGAGGCCTGGATCGTCAACCAGCACGGCCAGCGAGAGTCGCTCTGCGAGCGAATCGACCAAGCGTTGGAGCCGGTCCGTATTGATTGGCGCAGCTGAGAGCATCAATTAGTATAGATACAGATATCTCAAGAAATTGTCAATGAGAGTCGGTAGTCTCTGGTTCAAGATTTATCAGCACTAAAGATTGCCTTGAACCCACCGCCTCCGGAAAACGAAGCTGAAATTGCCGAACTTGACGAAGTCAAGTCAAGTCTCGGGCGGCGGATAAAAGACCTGCGCAACGAGCGCGGCATGAGTGCCCGGGTGCTAGCCGAAGCCTCCGGGGTCACGGGCGGATTCCTCTCGCAGGTCGAGAACGGCAAAGTCATGCCTTCGGTGGGAACCCTGATCCGGCTGGCGACCGCGCTCGGCACCCGTGTGGGTGAACTCTTCAACCAGGTAGAACCTGGTGGCAGGGTGATTCGCGCCAACGATCGTCCGGCCTATCCCCTGACCGAACAGGGTGTCAATGACGCGCTCATATCGTCTGACCCAAGCGGAGAAGTCGAGGTGCTCCACAGCACCATCGAGCCCGGGGCCGGCACCGGCGACGAGCTCTATACACACGGTACGAGGGTTGAGATCGTCTACGTCGAAAGCGGCGAGATTCATATCCGGCTCGAAGGGGAAGAAATACCTCTCGGTGCCGGCGATTCGATCACTTTCGCCGGCGACACACCACACGGCGCGACCAACCGGGGGAACCAACCTGCCGTTCTGATCTGGGTCGCCGCCCCGGCCAGGTACTGATGCCGATGGCTTCGGACATATGTCAAGGGCCATCGTCAAGACTCATTCATTCGCCCATAGAGGCCAATCCGGGGCAGGGCTAGTTTTGCTGCCTCGGTCCATTTACCCGCCAGTCCGCGGCGGACTTTCCAAGGAGGAACAAATGAATCACCGGCCAAAGGCCCTAAAGGGTCTCTTCGCTGTTTCCATGATCGCCTCGCTTATGTTGGCAGTGGCAGGTTGTGGCTCATCGGACTCTAATTCAGATTCGACTACCGCTTCCAGCGGCAGCGCATCCGGCAAGGAAGTGGTTCTGCTGACTTGTGCCGCTTCCAACCCATGGTGCAAGACATTCAACGAGGAGATCACCAAGGGCGTTGAAGCAGCAGGTGCCTCGGTTACTACGCTTGAGAACAATTTCGACACCGCTGTACAGACCCAGCAGTTCAACCAGGCGATCGCCAAGGATCCCGACTTGATTCTGCTCGAAGCGACCGATTCGAAGTCTGTTGTTCCTTCAATCCTGAAGGCCGGACAGGCCGGCGTTCCCGTGATCAACCTTGACGGCCGGGCCGAAGATGCCGCCAACGAAGGCCTGGCCAGCCAAGTGCTCGCCGACAACCCGCTGCTCGGTAAGTACGCCGCAGAGAACGTGGTCGACGGACTCAAGAAGATCGGTCTCGATCAAGGCAACGTCATTGCGATCACCGGCACTAAAGCGTCCACCATCACCGAAGACCGCATGGCCGGATTCGACGAAGTCATGGCTCAGCACCCAGAGTACAACGTAGTCGCTGTCGAAGATGGCAACTGGGATCCGGTCCAGAGCGGCAAGGTCGCTCAGGAACTGTTCGCCAAGTACCGCTCGCAGGGCGGCATCCAGGCCGCTTACGGAATGGCCGACTACCAGGCGGTCCCGATCATTCAGGCGGCGAAGCAGGCCGGTATTCCGGTCGGCGTTGCCAACGATGGCCTGATCGTTACCGGCAGTAACTGCACCAAGGCCGGCATCGAAGCAATCCGGTCCGGTGACATGTTCGGTACCGCTACCGAAGACCCGGTCAACCAGGGCAAGGACACCGCCAAGTGGGCAGTGAAGTTCCTTGAAGGTGAAGACCTGCCGCCGGTCATCAAGACGCCGCAGGCCCAGGTTCGTGCCGAGAATGTGGAAGATCACGCCGTCGACTGCTCGAAGTCCTGAGTCCGAACCGGTAACTGAAGAAACGAAGTGAATGACCCCGTCGAAAGCCGCAACCTGATCGACCTCGATGCTGTTTCACGCAGCTTCGGGGCGATCAGGGCGGTCGATGGGGTTTCTTTCCAGGTCAGGGCCGGAGAGGTTCACGCTCTCTGCGGACACAACGGTGCCGGCAAGAGCACCGTTGTGAAGATGATCACCGGACTGGTCCAGCCGGACGGTGGACGGATCCTGATCAACGGTGACGAGTCGCCAATCCGTTCACCGCAGGAAGCCCAACGCCGTGGAATCGCGCTGGTTGACCAGGAACTCAGCGTGGTCCCGATCCTCACCGTGGCCGACAACATCCTCCTTGGGGGCATGGACGAGCCGTTTGTCAACCGTCCCCGGGCCGCCCGGGCGCGGGTGCGCGAACTACTCGACCTGGTCGGACTCGCCGACGTCGATCCCACGGATTCCACTGCCGATCTTTCCATGGGCGGGCGGCAGCTGGTCGAGATCGCACGAGCCCTTGGTCGCCGCGCCAAACTGCTGGTCCTCGATGAGCCGACCGCGACACTGAGCTCAAACGAGATCGAGCATGTCTTTACGGCAGTCCGCCAGGTCGCGGCTTCCGGCTGCGGCGTGATCTACGTATCCCATCGTCTGGACGAAGTCCTGGAACTTTGCAACCGGGTCACCGTGCTGCGGGACGGCAAGCTGGTCGACACCGCCGAGGCAAAAACAATCGACATCGACCAACTGGTTTCAATGATGCTTGGTGACATTGCGCCGGCTCCGGTGCCGTCGTTGCCCGACGCTGGTCGCGGGGCCGGGCGGGCAGTGCGGATCAAGGACCTGTCGGTCGGTACGAGGACATCCGGATTCGGACTTGAAGCAAGCCACGGGCATGTCTACGCCCTTGCAGGACAGGTCGGTTCAGGCGCGACGGAAGTCTTGCGGGCCATGGCCGGACTCGAACCCACCGCCTATGGGCTGGTGGAGATCGGTGGGAAAAGGATGCGACTCGGTTCACCCGGGGCCGCAGTCAAGTCTGGTGTCTCTTACCTTTCGAACGACCGGAAAGGTGACGGTCTGTTCCTGGGACTGTCAGCGAGAGAGAACCTGATTTCCACTCGCTTGCGAAAAGTAAGCCGAGGGCCTTTCATCAACATGGCGGCTTTGCGGAAAACCGCAGCGAAGCTCATCGGCATCATCCGCATCGGCACCGAACGACTGCCAGAGCCAGTGCTCAACTTCAGCGGTGGCAACCAGCAGAAGATTTTTCTCGGCCGCACGCTGGAGGTGCCGGAGATCGAACTGCTGCTGCTTGACGAGCCGACGCGCGGCGTCGATGTGAAGGGTCGCATAGAGATCCACAACCTGATTCGTGATGCGGCCCGGGACGGCACAACGGTGATTTTCGCATCGACGGAAATCGACGAGATCCTCGACCTGGCGGATGACATCGTGACGATGCGCTCGGGCCGGATAGTCGGCCGTCACCCCCGGGGCGAAGTCGACACTGAGCTGCTGCTTGCCGAGATGACCCACGGTAGGCCGGAAGGGGCTACTTCGTGAGCGGCGCAACCGTCGGCGCCCCCGAGCAGGCCGCCGTGTCGCGCGGTGCCAGAAAGACGATCCTCCTTGTCCTTCAGGTGCTGGTTGCGCTTGCGGCGATTATCGTGGTCATCGGGGCCGCAACGACCGAAGGCTTCTTTAGCGTCCACAACCTGCAGGCCATCCTTGCTTCGGTCGGCTTCGTAGGGATCGTCGCGGTCGGCATGACCGTGATCATGATCAGCGGATCTTTCGTCTCCCTGAGCCTCGGCACACAGGCAGCGGTCACCGCGATCTTCTTCGTCTGGGCCCTCAAGTTCGGAGTCGCGCAGGCGATCGTCATGACCGTTGTAGTGGGCACGCTGCTCGGCGCCATTCAGGGTTATGCGATCGGTGGCTTCGGGGCCAACCCGATCGTGCTCACGATTGCTGCGGTGGCGGTGCTCGAAGGCCTCGTTGTTGTGTTTTCGAGCGGTGGCACGCAAACGCCGCCCGACGACAGCTACACCTTCCTCAATTCGACAATCATCGGCCTGCCGGTGACCTTTTTCGTGATGATCTTCGTTGTTGCCTGCGGAGAGTTCATCATGCGTCGAACCCGATTCGGCAAAAGCACCTACATGGTGGGTGATAACCGCGACGCCGCCTATTCTGCCGGTTTCCCGATGGCGGCCATCGGTGCCGGTGTGTTCGGCCTGGCCGGAGCTGCTGCTGCCGTTGCCGGAATCATGCTCGGGGCTTACAACCAGGGAGCGTCGCTGCTGCTCACCGGAAGTCTCACTTATGACGCGATCGCCGCGACGCTTGTCGGCGGCACCCTCGTTGCGGGCGGCAAAGGCTCGGTCTGGAAGACGCTGGTCGGCGCGATCGTCATCGCCACGATCACCGACCTGCTGCTGCTCAGGGGCTACAGCGAAGGTGTCCAGATAATGGTCAAAGGCCTGCTGGTGATCACCGTCGTGATCGTGGTTCACCTGCGCTCCCAGGGAACGAGGGCCTGATCATGAAACGAATCAGGCCGATCCTTCGCAGATTCGCCAAGAACGGTGGTCCTTACGTCATCCTCGGCGCCGTCATCGTTGCATTCGTCGCCGTGCCGTTCTATTCGACGGAGACGGCAACTGACTTCAACGTCTACAACGCTCTCCAGAGCGTATCGTCGCTCGGGCTGCTTTCTCTGGCGGTCGGACTTTCAATGATCGCTGGGGAATTCGACCTGTCCACAGTCGGCATGTACGCCCTCGGAGGCATGTTGGCGGTGAAATTCGGAGTTGATTCGCCGGTAATAGGGGTGGTGGCCGCACTGGCCGCGGGCGCCGTGATCGGCATGGTCCAGGGCGGCATTATCGCCAAGCTGGGCATCAGTTCCGTGCCGGTCACCTTGGGCGGATACATCGCCCTGCTGGGCCTGACCAGCGTGATCTCAAACGGAGAGAGCATCGCCTATGACAACTTCAGCCCGGGCCTCTGGCTGGAGAAGGAAATCTTCACATACTTCTCCCCCCGAAGCCTGATCATGCTCGGTGCGTTCGCGATCGTCGCCGCTGTCCTCTACTGGACCAGGATCGGTCGTGACCTGCGCGCGGTCGGTGGTGACCGCCGGGCGGCGCGCGCCGCTGGTGTACGCACTGATCGCATCCTGGTCGGCACTTTCATGTCGACCGCGATGATTTCTGCCCTGGCGGGTGCACTTCTGGCGTACACCCTGGCCACGGCTAAGCCCGATCCTGGCGGAGCCCCGCTGGTCTTCGCAGTGACTGCCGCCCTGCTAGGTGGCGTGACCCTGGCCGGTGGTAAAGGAACGGCGATGGGAATCGCGGCTGGAGCCATTGCCCTCAGCCTGCTTCAGGAAATATTCGTGATCGTGGCCACGCCGGACTACGTATCCAACCTGGTTTTAGGCGGGCTGCTGGTCGTGGTCGTAGCATTCGACGCCCCCAATCTCCGCAACCAGCTGATCGCGGTCCGGACCCGGATGGGGCGAGGTCCGGCAACGACAAAGACTTCATTGCGCCTCGAGCGGGAACAGGAATAGCCGTGCAGCGAGTAGGAATCGACGTAGGTGGAACTTTTACGGACCTGTTCGTCTGGGATCCCGACACCGGGGTCGGACGGACGGCCAAGGCACTCACCACTCTTGAAGACCTGAGTGACGGGGTGTTCGAGGCGCTCGAAAAGGCCGAAGTCGACCTGTCGCAGGTGGACTTCCTTGTCCACGGCAGCACGACCGCCGTAAACGCGCTGATCGAACGTTCCTTCCCGGAGCCCGCATTCATCACCACCGGAGGGTTTCGTGACCTGGTCGAGATCGGTCGGGCGCATCGTGAACACACTTACGATCCATACCAGACCAAGCCCGAGCCCCTCAGCCGGCGCCGCAACAGGTTCGGCGTTACCGAACGGACACGGCCCGACGGTTCTATTTCGAAAGAACTGGACGAAGCAGCGGTGCGTGAAGCCGCGGTCACCATTAAGGAACGTGGCATCAAGAACGTCGCGGTCGGCTACCTGAACAGCTATGCCAACCCCGCCAACGAGCTCCGGACAAAGCAGATCCTCGAAGAGGATATCCCCGGGGTGCTGGTTGCCGTTTCGTCCGACATCCCCAAGTTCCGGGAGCTGGGTCGGTTCATGACGGCGATTGTCCGCGCGGCCCTGCTGCCGGTCATGGGCGACTACTTCAACCGACTCGAATCCCGTTTGGCTGGCGCTGGCTTCACCGGGGCCCTCTGTGTTATCAAGTCGAATGGTGGCATCGTGCGGGCCGCCGCGGCCAAGGAGCGGCCTGAGGAGCTGATCGAATCCGGCCCCGCTGGTGGTGTGAGCGCTGCCGCCCTGCTCAGCAAACGCACTGGCCGGTCCCATCTGGTCACAACCGACATGGGAGGGACCAGCTTCGACGTCTGCCTGGTCGAAGACGGCCAGGGCCTGATCCGGGATGACTACGAGATTGAATGGGACATGCCGATCATCGCCCCGATGCTCGACATCCGTTCGATCGGAGCCGGTGGCGGTTCGATCGCCTGGATCGACGAAGGCGGATCGCTTCGGGTCGGTCCACGAAGCGCAGGCTCGAACCCCGGACCTGCCTGTTACAGACTTGGCGGAACCGCACCAACGGTGACTGACGCCAATCTGGTGCTGGGTCGGCTGGACCCTTCGCTCGGGGGCAAACTTTCGCTGGATCGGGAAGCGGCCGAGCTGGCAATCGCGTCCGTGGCCGAGCCGCTCGGTCTTGATGTCCTGAGCTGCGCTGAAGGCATCCTCCGGATCGGCACCGAGAGCATGGCATCTGCCATCAAGATGATTTCCGTCGATCGCGGACGTGACCCCCGTGACTACACAGTGGTCACCTTTGGTGGGGCCGGAGCAATGCACTCCGCCGCGATCGCCATGTCGCTGGGGATCCGCGAGGTAATCGTGCCGCCTTTCGCCGGGGTCGCTTCGGCATTTGGGGCGACTGCAATGGACTTTCGCCTGGACACCGAGAAGACTTGGTACTCCGACTGCGCCGAGGTGTCGCCCGACGCACTCGAAGCCCGCTACGCGGAACTGGAAGAAGAGACCCGCAACCGGCTCGCTGAACATGGTTCGGACCAGATGGAAGTAGAGATTTCCCGCACTGCAGGCATGCGGTACGTCGGCCAGTCCTATGAAGTCGAGACCGCGGTACCGGACGGTTCCCTGGACTCGTCATCGATCAGCACGATCGTCGACTCCTTCCACCACGCCCATGAACTCGAACACGGCGTACGTTCCGATGACTTCGCCGTGGCAATCGTCAACCTACGGGTGACCGGCGTCGGGCGCCTGCCCAAGCCGGACCTCGACAGTTCCGCCCCGGGGGGGATCGCCGCCGGTGGAGAGTCGGGATCGCGCCCGGTCTATTTCAACGGTGCCTGGGTCGACACTCCCGTTCACCCGGGAGGATCACTTCGGGACCTGGGGACAATCCAGGGCCCGGCGATCATTCAGTACGAAGAGACCACCCTGGTCCTGCCTCCTGGCAGCGAAGGCGAGGTCGATCGCGACCACAACGTTGTGATCACGATCACCGGGATTGAGTCTGTCAGCGGGGAGCCGCTCTCGGTTCCGGCAAACAGCGAGACGAGGGGCTGACCATGGACCCGATTACTTTTGAAGTGATGCGCAGTTCTTTCGAGTACACCTGCGAAAGGATGAGTCGTGTCCTGAAGCGTTCCGCGTTCTCTCCGCTGATCGTCGACATGGTCGATTTTTCGAATGCGATAGCCGATACCAGCGGCGATCTCGTGGGCCAGTCCGCGAACTGTCCAGTTCACCTCGGGGCAATGCATTTCAGTGCAAAAGTAAGCATTGAAAAGTACGGCGTTGAGAACCTCTCCGAGGGTGACATCATCGTGCTGAACGATCCGTACCAGGGCGGAACCCACACTAATGACGTGACACTGACCGCCCCGGTCTTCTCTGACGGGCAACTGATCGGCTTCGGCATCACCCGGGCCCACTGGACCGACGTCGGCGGACAGGGTGGCGGCACCCACATCGCGGCCGAAGGGCTGCGGATCCCACCAGTCAAGCTGGCAGATCGCGGGGTCCTGAATGAAGAACTGATTTCCATCATGCGGGCATCGAGTCGCGTGCCGCAGCACGTCGACGGCGATCTCCGGGCACAGATCGGGGCCCTTAAGGCCGCCGATAGCGAGATGAAGCGCCTGGCCGAGAGGTACGGGGTGGAAACCCTGGCCGTGGCGATGGCCGAAGTGCAGGACTACACCGAACGGATGACCAGGACGGCGATCGAGAGGATCCCGGACGGCGTCTACGAAGCAGAGGAGTACGCCGACACCGACGGATTCAGCAATGAACCGATCCGTCTTAAAGTCAAGCTGACGGTGAGCGGCGACCGGATCGGCGTTGACTTCGCCGGCACCGACCCGATGGCTAAAGGCGCCATCAACTCGCCGCTAGCGAATACGACCTCAGCGGTCTACTACTCTCTTAAGGCTTTCCTGCAGCCGGATGCTCCTCCGAACCACGGCATGTACCGCTCGATCGACATTTCGGTCCCGGAAGGAAGCTGGCTCAATTCGCAGTGGCCCGCTCCCACCATCGGGTGCACTACCGTTGCGGCAGCCAAGGTTGGTGCGGCGATCTGGGAGGCGATGGCGCTCGCGGTGCCCGACCTCGCGATCGCCCCGACCAACACCGAATGCAACTGGTTCATGGCCGGGGTCGATGATGGCCAGGGCGGACAGGCCCTCTACTCCGAGCTGCCTCCGGGTGGCTGGGGCGGCACGCCGTTCAACGATGGAATGAGCGTGACGATCGATCCACTTGGCAACTGCACGAACCTTCCGATCGAAGTCGGGGAGCTGCTTTTCCCGGTGGAATACGAATCGATCGAATTCCTGGCCGATACTGGCGGTGCCGGCCGCCAACGTGGCGGGCTCGGCCAGCAGTTCCAGATCAAGTGGCTGGGTCAGGCGGCCCTGACCATGAGCTGCTCCCGGACCCTGACGGGCTCGCCCGGCGTGAACGATGGTGCCGCCAGCCCTCCACAGCTGCTCAGCAAGATCGATGGGAACGGAACCAGGGAAGTCATTGGCGGCTTCGATGAACAAGGTGAGTGGAAGTCGTGCGTGATTGCCAACCATCCGTTCGCTGCCGGCGAGGCTTTCCTGCTCGAAGCGACCGGTGGCGGTGGCTGGGGCAGCCCGTTGGAGCGCGAGCCGGAGAAAGTCTTGGATGACGTCCTGGACGGACTGGTCAGCGTCGAAGGCGCGCGGGACGATTACGGAGTGGTAATTAGCGACGGGACGATTGACCTGGACGCAACCGGGGCGCTTCGAAACCCGGACTGATCCGGGTCAGGCTGCCAGTCGGCCCCGGGCCAGGCGGTCAGCTTCCATCGTCATCCCGGAGATGTTGAGCCAGGCTGGGTTGACTGTCTCGAGCCTGCGGCGGACGACTGGTGAGACCGGCTCCAGGCTGGCTTCGAGTGAGCAGTGGAAACGGCGCAACAGGTCTTCGTCGTTCTCCGCGTACTCTCGTTCGGACAGGAAAGCCTCGTGCCACTTGCGGAGGACCTCGAGGGCCCGGTCACAAGTCGTTTGCGGGTCGGTCAGGGCCGGACCGAAATGGGCGACATGAAGTGATGCTGCATGAAGGTCCCTGAGCAATTCAATCGAGTTGACTGCGTCCGGGAAAGAGAAGTCCGCGGGTGGTGTGGCTGGCCTCATGACCGCGCTGCCCGGGATCTGGATCCCGAGGGCGTCTCCGCATATGGCGGCTCCGGTCCCTTCGTCCAGGAAAGAAAGGTGTGCCCGGGTGTGGCCCGGGGTGCTGATGGCGCGCAGCTTGCGGTCTCCAAGGTCGATCAGGTCGCCGTCACTGATCGGTTGGATCCGCTCGGCCGGGATCGGTCGGGGAAGGCCAAAGAGCCGTTCAGTTTGTTCACCCCAGACGGAACGCACTCCTTCGGTCAGCGGCCCGGGATCGGTCAGGTGTTTTGCCACCCGCTCGTGGATATAGACAGTCGCCTGCGGAAACCGCTCCGCCAGATGTCCGGCCCCGCCCGCGTGGTCGAAGTGAATATGGGTGAGGACTATCGAGTCAATGTGGTCGATGTCCCGTGCGTTCAGTCCGGTCATCACGGCATTGAAAGTAGAGGCCGACCCAACGTCGACCAGCGTCGGTCTGGGGGCATCGATCAGATAGGACGCGGTGCTCTCTGACAAATCGAACATCAGGGTGTCGAGCGCGACGGGTCCGGCTTGTTTCGGTAGAGGTTCTGCGGTCATGAAAACTAGACTAGGGAGCCCCGGTCCCGTGGCCAATGTCCGAATGTCGAAGCATTGCCAGACGATCTGGACGATCGAACAAAAGGCATGAATCACTGTCGGTAGCGACGGAACTCTTGACAGGTGTTGATAGCGGTGAGGGCCGGATAGTTCTAACGTCCGGTCCATGGAAGATTCAGCACCTTGGAAGTACTCCGACACCTTCGAATGGATGGAGCGGACCCGAACCGGGTTCGGTCCGTTGATCATCACCTGCGCAGTAAACGGCGGGATTCAAGGAAAGGAATCCCATCCGGCACTGCCAGAGACACCGGAGCAGATCGCTCAGCAGGCCAAGGAGGCATCTGACGCCGGCGCCTCGATCATCCACATCCACGGTCGGGCGCCCGACAACCTGGCGGCTAACGCCCGCGATTCGCATACCTACAGGGAGATCAACTCCCGCGTTCGCGAGGCCTGCCCCGACTTGATCATCAACAACTCCTCAGGTGGCGGCCCAGAGACGACCATGGAAGAGCGGTTCGAGAGCCTCGACGGCATGCCGGAGATGGCATCGCTCAACCTTGGACCGGACATGTCCAGATTCCGGGTTCCCGAACGGCCGGACAGTCTGCCGGATCCGCACTCCGCCCAGGAATTCGACTGCATAATCCCCTTTACCTACGGAATCATCGACCACTTGGCCGAACTCATGGCCGAGCGTGGGATCAAGCCCGAGATGGAGACCTACCAGCCCGGACATTTCGGGGTCAGCCGCGACATGATCGCCCGCGGGATGCTCAAACCTCCGTACGTCCATCAGTTTGTCATGGGGTACCAGACGTCGATCCTTCCGACTCCGACCCACCTGCTGCAGATGCTCAGCGAGCTGCCCGAGGATTCCCTCTTCTTCGTTTGCGGAATCGGCCAGTTCCAGCTTCCGATGACAACGATGGCGATCCTCCTTGGTGGACACGTCCGCGTAGGCTTGGAAGACAACGTCTACCATTCGCGCGGTCGCAAGCTGACCGGCAACGGCGAAGCGGTGGAACGAATCGCGGGAGTCGCTGCGACCCAGGGCCGGTCGATTGCCTCTCCGGCCGAGGCGCGAGAAATCCTCGGTCTGAGATTGGAACCCTCTTGCTACTGAGAACCTGAGCCCGGTCGGTGGGTTGCTTCAGGCGGCGCGGCGCAGGCGTTCGCGCTCGCCGGACATTCCGGCGATGTTGAGCCAAGCGGGGTTGACTGACTCAAAGCCGCGGCGGACCGAAGGCGGCACCGGCTCTAGGGTTGCTTCGACACAGGCGTTGACGCTGCGCAGGAGTTCCTCTTCGGTTTCCGCTTCTTCGCTTTTCTTCTCGAATGATTCGTGCCAGTCGTTG
>Ga0105047_10007261_pt1 | contig 18707 bp, 19 predicted proteins | sample MAT04_FD_78384 | JGI IMG/M metagenome (GOLD analysis project Ga0105047, IMG submission 78384) | Freshwater microbial communities from Lake Fryxell liftoff mats and glacier meltwater in Antarctica - MAT-04 (megahit assembly) | ecosystem: Environmental > Aquatic > Freshwater > Ice > Liftoff... | reverse complement strand
TCAAATTTCTCAAAGCGCCCACACAGTTTGTCTTCTCTTCTTGTTAATCAGTCCGCCCCGAAGGCATGTGGCGTATTCTACTCATCTCTGCTTCTATGTCAAACACTTTTTTAAATTTTCTTCTATTTTTTTGCTTTACTAGTCAACTAATGATCAGCAGGAAAAAAATAGAGTCAGTTTATACTTAATGTGACCGGTTAATATGAATTGATATGAACACGAGGGAGTTAAATACATGGTGCCGGACTTGTAGTATAGACATTAATTTAGATTTATGTGGCAGGTTGTTCAAATAAGTTGCCTTTTAACATATATTTTACAATTCAGATTATACCAGCCAAAGTACATTATATAGCTACTAAAGCAATCGGACTTAAGTTTTGGGTATATGTAACCATGTGCATTTGAATTTCACTGACAACTTGGCGAGGCTTTCCTGACTTAACTGCATCGCTGAATTTTGAGACCTGCTAAGTATTACTACCCTTGTTCACGAAAAAATATGTTTGCATACTGGCTATCTGTTTTTTTTTTTGGTATTCTTGCTTCCTCAACGATGGTGGCTTTATTGGTTCCCTCGCGACGATAGATTGTGAACCCCGTCAGGCCCGGAAGGGAGCAGCGGTAGCAATTGATGCGGGCGCCGAGGTGTAGCTCTTAAAGCTGCCGCCCAATATTGTGAATCACTCTATGAGTTATCTGGCACTGGCCCGTAAATGGCGACCACGTACTTTTTCTCAGCTGGTTGGCCAGGATCATATTAATAAAGCCTTAATTAAATCGCTTAATCAGCAGCGCGTGCATCATGCTTATCTTTTTACAGGAACACGGGGTGTAGGAAAAACCAGTGTTGCCCGATTAATGGCAAAAGCACTTAACTGTGAACAAGGTTTAAGTGCTGAACCCTGCCTTCAATGTGAAACTTGCCTGGCCATTGAACAAGGTCGTTTTATAGACTTAATCGAAATTGACGGTGCTTCTAAAACACGTGTTGAAGATACACGTGATATCCTGGAAAACGTACAGTACTTACCCACTTCTGGTCGATATAAAATCTATTTGATCGACGAAGTTCACATGCTATCTCAACATAGTTTTAATGCATTGCTTAAGACATTGGAAGAGCCACCTGCACATGTGAAATTTCTACTGGCAACCACTGATCCACAAAAATTGCCAGTCACCGTATTATCACGCTGTTTACAATTTAGCCTTAAGCATCTGTCTAGTGAAAATATTACGAACCATTTAGCGTTTATTTTAGGCGAGGAAAATCTGTCTTTTGAAGAAGGTGCATTACCATTGTTGGCAAAAGCTGCTCGCGGCAGTATGCGTGATGCTTTAAGTTTGCTGGATCAGGCAATTGCAAGCTCCAACGATATTTTAAGCACAGACGAAGTTAAACAAATTTTAGGCTATACGCAAAAAGATTATGCTATACAATTGTTACAGGCACTTAGCTCACTGGATGCAGGTAAAATTATTGCACTGTGCAGAGAGATTGCTATTGAGAGCGGTCATTTTACCTATGTTTTGGAAGAAATCCTTAATTACTGTCATCAAATAACACTTTGTCAGACCATTCCTGAGTCTAGCCATCTCTTAGATATATCGGATGAAATTCAGGCATTGGCAGAGCACTTCACCCCCGCCGATATTCAGCTGTTTTATCAGATTGGCCTCAAGGGTTGTGAAGAAATTCATTTAGCACCTGGTTTGGCTGTTGGATTTGAAATGACCGTATTACGAATGTTTACTTTTAGACCTGAAACAAAGCTGGCCACACCGAAGCTGGCTTTTCAATCGCCTGTTTTAGCAAAACCAGCCTCTATTCCAGAGCCGTCAATAAAGTCTGAACCAGTTATATCACCTGCAGTTAAAGAAGCTCCTTTACAAAAAATTGAACCAGCGCAGGATAATGCGATAATCAGCAATGATTGGAATTTAATTATTAAGCAGCTTAAACTGACTGGCCTTGCACAAAATGCAGCCGAAAATGCAGAGATGATTGAAAAGGTAGATCGTAATATCTTGCTGCGCGTTGCCAAAGGTCACCAATCTCTGTTTAATTCAGGAGTAATAACACGGCTGGAGCAAGCATTATCTGGTTATTATAAAGAATCCATTAAAATTACTTTTGAATTTAATGAACTGGTACAATCATCACCTGCTCAACAAAGGCAGATTGAACGTACAATAAATCAACAAGAAGCAGAGACAAGTTTAGAGGAAGACTCCTTTATTCAGCAGATTAAAGAAGAATTTTCAGCCGAGTTGGTCAAAAATTCTATTGCGTCACTCAAAGATGAATTATAATTAATTAAATTACTAACAATGAGGTGTATCCGATGGACATGAATCAAAATATTGGCAACATTATGAAAGAAGCCCAAAAAATGCAGGAAAGCATGGTAGCTGCGCAAGACGAAATAAGTAAAATCATTGTTATTGGTGAAGCGGGCGGTGGAGTTGTTAAAGTACATATGAATGGTTCTAACGATGCTATTAAAATAGACATTCATCCATCTATGATGGAAGAAGAGGCTTCCATGCTTGGTGACTTGGTTGCTGCGGCTATTAATGATGCTAACCGTAAAATTAAAAAAGTAACTCAGGAAAGAATCAGTAAATTAACAGCTGGATTTAACCTGCCTGCTGATTTCATGAAAGATGGCAAGGAATAATCTGATTTATGAGCTCATTAAAGCGCCTTGTAGACGCATTGCGTTGTTTGCCTGGCGTAGGGCCTAAATCTGCGCAGAGGATGGTATACCATCTGCTTCAGCATCAACGCCAACGCGGACTACATCTTGCAGCCTGTCTGGAGCAGGCTATGCAATATATTCAATATTGTCAGCGTTGCAATAATTACACTGAAGCCGATCATTGCGAGCTGTGCCTGAGCACAACACGCGATCGAAATACTCTGTGTGTCGTTGAAAGCCCCTCTGATATTGCTGCTATTGAACAAAGTAATGCATTTAATGGCAGCTATTTTGTCCTTATGGGGAAAATATCACCACTTGATGGTTTGGGACCGGATGATATTGGATTGCCACGCTTGGTTGATTTGGTTGCTTCTGAAGGAATCAGCGAAGTTATTCTAGCTTTAAATCCATCAGTTGAAAGTCAGGCAACTATTCACTTTATTTATGAAATGCTGCATACTTATCCAATAAGTATCAGTCAGTTAGCGCATGGAATCCCTTCTGGAGGCGAACTTGAATTTCTGGATGGAATAACCATCGGTAGCGCGCTACGCAACCGAGCAAGTTTGAATGCATAAATCTTTTTCATCACGATTATTTTTTTTTATATTTTTTTTATTTATCAGTAACACTGCTTTAGCCTCATTTAATAAAAACCTTTGGCCTATTTGGCAAATGACTAACCCTTTATCGACGGAAGTCATTGATCACCAGGAATGGCAAGCGTTTCTAACTAAACATGTTGTTTCTAATAAAGAAGGTATAAATCTTGTAGTCTATTCGAGTCTGACAGAGGCTGATGTAGATTTGCTCAAAAATTATATTAGTAATATGAGCAAGGTGAATATCGATAACTATAATCGCAGTGAACAGCTTGCATACTGGTTAAATCTCTATAATGCCGTTACTGTTCACACGATTGCCAGCTATTATCCGGTTGGCAGCATAGAAGAAATAAACATTTCCCCTGGTTTATTCAGCGTAGGCCCCTGGGGTGCTAAATTAATAACCATCAATAACATTCCTTTATCACTTGATGAAATACATAATCGAATAATTCGCCCTATATGGAATGATGTGCGTACTCATTACGCTATCAATAATGGGGCCATTGGTGCACCTAATTTATCAAAAGAAGCATTTCGTGGTTCTTCGATGGATATGCAATTAAACCAGGCAGCTACTGATTATATTAATTCGTTCCGTGGCGCCCAGGTTATTGAGGGCAAACTGATCGTTTCAAAAATATATGAATGGTTTAGTGACGATTTTGGCGGTACAAAACAGCATATTATTACTCATCTGGAGCTTTTTGCAAAAGAACCATTAATTAATCAACTCAAACATATCAATACTATCGACAGCTATGTATACAACTGGCATCTAAATAGTACTATCGATGGCAATCATGACTAAACCTATACCTTACAAAGTGTTTTTTGGGTATTTTGTTTTATTTAATCTATTGTTTTTTTTCCTGCAGGCTCTTTATCAGGTTATAAGAAAAATAAGTTTTATTCATGCTATCCCATTGCCTCCTGGAGTTTATTGGGAGATAGCTGCAACTGCCTCTTTCCATATTATTCTTTACTTGATTTTATCAGCACTCCAGACATTATTACTGTGGGGGCTTGCTCCCTGGATCTCAGCGAAACAAAAGTTGGAAACCTGGCAGACAATTATTTTTTTTACGTGTGTTGCCGCTTTAATAAGCTTAAATTGCTATTTTTTTCCGCTAAGCACATTTAGCAAATTTTATTTGCCTGAAACCCCGGCAATTGTAATCAATGTAGTTATGGGGTGTTCACTTCTCTTATTAGGAGTACTCGCGCTTTTAACTTTGGCACGTTTGATTAAACGTTTTCCTGTTTTGATGAGTATATTGATATTTACAGGAGTGGGTTTAAATTTTATTAGCTTTAAACAAACCCCTGCTATATATAGTGATGTCAAAAAACCTAATATTATTATTATTGGCATAGATTCGTTAAGCCCTGGCTTTGTTAATAAGCAAACGGCACCGACTATTAATAAATTTCTTACAAGCAGCGTGCGTTTTAATGAAACCATTTCACCACTGGCACGTACCTACCCTGCCTGGATTTCCATTTTAACCGGTTTATACCCGATTAATCATTATGCCCGAGAAAATCTTTATCCTGCACCGGAAGTAAAAACATATGCCAGTTTCGCATGGCAACTGCGTCAATTAGGATACGATACTATTTTTGCTACAGATGAACGTCGATTCAGTAATCTTGGCGAAGAATTTGGCTTTCAAAAAATTATTGGCCCACGCATCGGTGTCAATGATATTTTACTAGGTTCATTTAATGATTTCCCACTGAGTAATCTTTTGGTAAATCTGCCTTTCGCTAACTGGATTTTGCCTTATAACCATATAAATCGGGCGAGTTTTTATACTTATTATCACAGTACATTTGATAATTCGGTTCAACAGGCAGTGGACGATATCAATCACTCAAAACCTGTCTTTTTTGCCATACATTACACATCCCCGCATTGGCCATATGCGCTTGCAAACACAGCACCTGAAAAATTTACGCGTGATTACGATATTATTAATAGCCAGATTTTATACAATGATGCAGTTAAATCGAGCGATCAGGAAATTGCGGAACTATTAGGAACCTTAAAAAAGAATGGTCTGCTGGAAAATAGTCTGGTCATTCTTTTAAGTGATCATGGTGAAGCGTTATACAAAGTTGGTTCTCGGCAAACTGATCCACTCTTGTATCAAGGAAAAGAGAATGCTTTTGAGGATTATTTAGCTCGTAAAACGGCAACACCATTACAAATGAGCGTAGGTCATGGATCTGATCTGTTAAGTCCATCACAATTTCACTGCTTGTTAGGCTTTAAACTTTTTAAAGAAGGAAAACTTATTACTAAGCCTCGCTCAATTAATATTCGAGTAGCCTTAATTGATATTGCACCTACAATTGCACAGTTTTTAAATTTTTCACTGGCTGACAAACCAGATGGTATTTCATTATTACCCACCCTTTTAAGCAATACAGTTACTCCACCTGCAAACAGAGTGTTCTTTTTAGAAAGCGGTATTCTGCCCAATCAATTCTTCACACAGGAAAAAATTATTAGTTATGCGCAGCAACAGTACACAATCAATCCCAAGAATAACTTACTTGAAGTCAGACAGGATAAATTTATAGAAGTAAATAATAATAAGCTCTATGGCATATTGGATAAAGAATGGTTGCTGGCCTTATATCCCGATGATAAACAATATGTAACCGTTCTGCTCAACCTGAGCGATGGTAAATGGACGGACGACATGAAATCTGATTTTGCACAACATTCACCAATGCCAAGTATGATTAAGCAATTGCGTGATTTTTATAAAATTGAACTGTTACATTATCCACAGGTACCTACAAATTTGTAGAAAGGTTATACTATATGGTATAATTTTACAGAGTATATACGATTGCTTAAGTGACGAGGAAATTATGCCTAAACACACCCATTCCAAACATAACCATCGCAAACACAATCATTCCAAACATATCCATTTTCCACAGTTCCTACGTCAGATGATTGCTGAGGGCAAAGTATCACTTGACATGCTTAAGACGATGGACTTAAGAGCGGTGAATAATATTATACTTGATAATCAAAATAACTCTGCGGGTATTCCAGTTCTTGGCACAGGTGGAGCAACTGTTCTGCAAGGTTCTATGCAAGATATGGCATTAGATGTACCTGATATGAAATCAAAGCTTAATCTGCAGGCTAATTTGCGGCTTCATCCGCAGCCCGAACCAAAACCTACAGCACCCACACCCAAGCCTTGATTTTAAAGTTACGAAATGGAGAAAAATATAGTCATGTCAATGCAGCGACCCTATCTCTTAATTATTGATGATGTGGCGGCTGAGTCTCCATTAATAGATTATTTTGCAAAATTTGGATATGACATTAAAGAACTTCCCGATTTATCACACGTAAGCCCGGATATGCAACCCGCCGCCTTATTAATTAACTGGTCGAATATCAGCCATAATCTCAATGCCATTCATAAACTCTACCATTCTCAGCCGATACCTTTAATTATATTAAGTAATGAATTTAATGAAGATGTTTGTGTGAAAGTATTAGCTGCGGGTGCGGATGATTTTCTGGTAAAACCTTTACACCCCCGAGAACTTCATGCACGTATTAGTGCAATTACCCGTCGTGTGCAGCGTTCTTTGAAACAGGCTGAACAAGAGAAAGAGGTTCTATCATTTGCAGACTGGCGTGTTTATCCTTCATCCCGACAAATTTTTGACCTGCGCGGTACAGAACTCCAATTAAGTGCAGGTGAATATGATCTGCTACTTGCTTTTGTACGCCAACCGCATAAAATTTTAGGGCGTGAATTTTTATTACAAATTACCAAAAGTACCGAATTAAATCCCTTTGACAGGCGCATTGATGTACAAGTAAGCCGATTGAGGCAAAAAATAGAAATCGATACTAAACATCCCTCATTGCTTAAAACAATACGTAATGGCGGATACATGCTCACCTGTGATGTTATTTCCTGTAAGGATGAAAATCATTCTGATGTTTAAACTAGAACGCCATATTAAATTTTTTGTTTGCACTGTCTTATTTATAACGCTGATGTTTTCAGGTTATCTGTATTTTTTTGTTCATGACAAGCCATCCGTTGCTGACGATCTAAAACTGGTTGAAACAATAACCCTGCAAAAAACGGACATTCAACAAAGTATCAAACTAATAGGTACTATCCGCTCGCAACATTTAACAACGTTGATTGCGAAAGGTACTGGTGTCTTTGATGCCCTGGCAATTCCCGGCCAACTGGTTCATAAAGGTGATTTAATCGCCAAAATTAACAATCCGCATCTTGAAAAAAATCTGCAATATTCTGAATCGATTGAAAAAATAGCTAAAATTCAGTTTGATCGTTTTGATTCGTTCATTAAAACAGGCTATGTTAGCGCCAAAGAAGTAGAAGAAAAAAAACAGGCTTGGATAGAAACACAAAAAGAAATTGGCCGATTAAACAGTGACCTCGATAATCTTCGTTTTTTTGCACCTTTTGATGGGGTTGTCGGCGTTTTTAAAAAAAGGGAAGGTATGCAGGTTAATGCGGGAGAACAGGTTGTCAGTATTTATGATCCTGCTACTTTAATGGTTGATATCGACATACCATGTACTAATCTTCCCGCGCTCAAGGTAGGTCAGGAAGTTCATGTTCTTAAGAAGACTTACTTGCTTAGTCACTTGCAAAACATGATTGATGATGAAACGCATATGTGCCCTGCCGATATCAGCATCGCTTGTAAAAAATGTCTGATTGGTTCAAACGTTGACGTCGATTTGGTCGTAAGAGAAAGAAAGCAGACACTGGTTGTTCCTCTTGAAGCAATATTTTTGCGTAACGGTAATTCTTTTGTATACGTAGTAAAAAAAGGGAAAACCGCATTGGTTGAAGTAAAAACTGGCTTACGCAATAAAGCGCAAGTAGAAGTTGTTTCGGGTTTACACGCCGGACAACAATTAATTATCAAAGGGCAAGAAAGGCTTTATCCTGATATGCCCGTAAAAATATTTAAACAACCTGTACAGGATGCTTAATGAAGTTAACTGGCTATTTTATTAAGCATCCGGTCATTTCAATTATTCTTAATTGTCTGATTGTCGTCATTGGATTGCTTTGTTTATTTACCTTGGGCGTGCGTGAATACCCGCAAATCAGTTTTCCGACCATTACGGTAAGTGCAAATTATCCCAATGCCAGCCCTGATCTGGTAGAGTCATCGATTACCAATATTCTGGAAGACAGGCTTAGTGGTGTCGAAGGACTGGAGAGTATTACCTCTCAATCCAACATGGGATCTGCACAGATTAAACTGATGTTTCGTGCCGGCACCTCGATGGACCGCGCTTTAAATGCAACGCAGGATGCAGTCAATCTGGCAAAATCACTTTTGCCATCACAGGTAAAAGCGCCCGTAGTGGAGCGACAATTAAAAGCAAATGGGCTTCCTTTTATTGCCATCTCAATTGAATCAACCTCTATGGACTATGGGCAACTGACCCATTTTGCTCATTTGAGGGTTAAAAATGAATTCCGCAGTCTTCCTGGAGTTGCTGCAGTTCAGGTATGGGGACAACCTTACACCTATGAAATCAGTCTGAACCCTAAAAAACTCTTTGCTTTCGGCATTAATGTTAATGAAGTAATTGACGTAATCACTAATAGTAGAGTCACACTGCCAGCAGGAAACTACCAGAATAAAATACCCAGCACCTTGAATTCTGAATTAGTGACGCTTGAAGATTATGAAAACCTGCTGATAAGACCCAACTCACAACATCCCATTTCCTTAAAATCATTGGCTTCCATTAAATTAGCGACTGACAATACGGAAACGCGTGTGCGAGTAAATGGTCATGCAGGCGTTATTTTGTCAATTAATCGTGCCAATGACGCTAACCCAATTGATGTTTCGCGTGAGGTTCGTCAGGAATTAGCTGGATTACAACAGGTGCTTCCTCCTGAAATTAAAGTGAATGTTATTGTTGATCAATCTGAATTTATTAATGCGTCTATTAAAAATATTCAATCTGCGATTATTGAGGCTATTTTATTGGTTCTTGCCATCGTTTTTCTTTTTCTGCGTAATATTCGAGCAACGATTATTCCCTTGGTTACAATTCCAATTTCTTTACTCGGCTCACTAATTTTCTTAAAACTCTTTGGTTTTTCTATTAATTTAATGACCTTACTCGCTATGGTACTTGCTGTCGGCCTGGTTGTTGATGATGCAATTATTATTCTGGAAAATATTTGGCGGCATATTGAGCAGGGACTAACACCTACAGAAGCTGCTCTTAAAGGGGCAAAGCAAATCGGCTTTGCTATTGTTGCAATGACCTTTACCTTGGCCAGTGTTTATATGCCCATTGCTTTTATTCAAGGCATGCTTGGGCAACTTTTTATTGAGTTTGCAGTAGCTCTGGCTGGCAGTGTATTTATCTCTGGTATTGTGGCATTGACCTTGTCACCCCTCATGTGTGCCAAATTATTAGATAGTCATGCTCAACCGTTGTGGCCGCAAATTGATGTACTACTTACCAATTTGGCAGCTGCGTATTCGAGAGGATTAAACCGTGTGATGCAACGAAAGAAAATAGCCGTTATTGCCGCATTGTTATCCATTTGCTTAAGTGTGTTGTTTTTTAATTTACTACCCAGTGAAACCGCCCCTAAAGAAGACCGGGGTCTACTCGGTGTTTACACTCCCGCTGTTGCTGGCGAGTCCATTAATGATTTGGATAAAAAAATAACATCTATCGAAAAAACGTTAACCTCTGTGCCAGAAGCAAAAAATAAACTTACCTTTGTAGGGGATTGGGGTTCCAGCATTGTTTTACCGTTAAAACCACATGCTGATCGACGTCGTTCCGCAGAGACAATTGTTGCTTCCATTCGACCTCAGTTAACAAAATTCCCATCAGTCGATCCGGCTGTATGGAGTTGGGATACGGGTTTGCCGGGAATTGATAATGCTGGAAATGGTTCTGAACTAACGCTGGTTATTTCCACCCCCGACAGTTTTAATCAACTATTTGAACAGTTGGAAAAACTTAAGGCTAAACTTGAGGCAAGCAAAGAGTTTGAATCCGTTTCCTATGATCTGCGCTTGGATTCATTAGGTTACAGCATTAACATTGATAACAATAATATTGCCAGGTTAGGGCTGACTCCAGCTCAGGTTGCAAAGACGGTCGAAGTATTTTTTAGCGGTGATAAATCGCAAACATTTCAAAAAGATAATGTGTTATATAATCTTACCATTAAAGGATCAACAACCCCGTGGACCCTTGATGAGCTTTATTTGACAACGCCGTCAGGCAAGCATGTTTCTATTGGTGCACTGGCAACCATGAGTCCCAAGGCGCAACCAGCGTCTCTGGAACATTATCGACAAATGCGCTCGACTACCTTACATGTACAGGCAAAATCAACCATGCCTGCTGATAAGGCGATGAAAGCACTTTGGGCATTTACAGAAAATCAATTGCCGCAACAATATAAGCTGGTATGGACAGGTTCTGCCAAAGCGCAGAAAGAATCCTCTCATGCCATGTTATTTTTATTGTTGTTATCGTTGATTTTTATTTATGCGATATTATCGGTTCAATTTGAAAATTTTATTGATCCATTAATTATTTTATTTACGGTACCGCTAGCCTGTTCTGGTGCGTTGTTATTCGCCTGGTTATTTAATCAATCATTAAATATTTATTCGCAAGTAGGCTTAATTACGTTGATCGGTTTGATTAGTAAACACGGTATTTTGATTGTGGAATTCGCAAATCAGTTACGCAGTCAGGGGCTATCTTTGAGTGAGGCTATTCAACAGGCTTGTGTCATGCGATTAAGACCTATATTAATGACTACGGGTGCCATGATTTTTGGCGCGATTCCTTTGATATTATCGCATGATGCTGGTGCTGAATCGCGTCATGCTATTGGTATTGTTCTGATTGGTGGTCTGGCTATGGGGACATTGTTTACGCTGTTTGTTTTGCCTGGGATTTATTGTCTGGTTAAACAATCATCAGGTTCTTTTTCAAAACAAACCTCTTAATTAATCCTATAAATTTGGATTTATTGATGTAAATAATAACCTTATTTTTTTACCAACTTCTGCATACGCACTGTTTTAATCATATTATCACTTACTTTTAAAATCTCAATTTGATAGCTATCCATCCACAAGCAACAATCTGCTGGAGGAATATAGCCTAAATGCTCGATGATCAGACCGCTTAGAGTACGAGGACCAATGGCTGGCATCTGCCATCCAGTCAAGCGTTTTAAATGACGTAAGGTAATACTGGCGTCAACTATTACTGATCCATCATCCTGATAAACAACGTCCTTACTTAACGCGGCAATATCTGTTGTAAACTCACCGACTACTTCTTCAAGAATATCTTCCATTGTAACCAAGCCCAACAAGTCGCCATATTCATCGACAACAAAACAGCTCCGCTCTTTTTCTTTTTGAAAATTCAACATTTGAATATTTAAAGGGGTGGCTTCGGGAATAAAATAAGGTGCGTCCGCGGCCTGTAATAAATTTTCTTTATCCAGACAATCATCAAGGGCAAGATTAAGAATATTACGTACATGCACTATACCAACCAATTGATCAATCGAATCACGATAAAGCGGTAAACGCGTATGTTGGGCTGTTTCTAACTGATCAAGAATATCATGCCAGGATTGCTCCAGATCAATACCAACAATATCAGCCTTGGGAATCATGATATCTTCAACCGTTGCCATTTCTAAATCAAGAACACCAAGTAACATACTTTTATGGCCCGCAGGCAACAAACCTTCTGCTTCATGAACTACCGAGCGTAATTCCTCACCAGACAACGCCTCGCGTTGAGCCTGATTCATGTTTACGCCACACAAACGCAAAATTCCATTAGTAACCCAACTGATAGTTTGCACCAGAGGTGCCATAATGCGTTGTAAAAACTTCAAAGGTAACGACACGGTAAACGCAACTTGCTGAGGATACATAGCCGCCAGAGTTTTGGGTGCCATTTCCGAAATTACAAGAATGACAATGGATAATATAAGCGTTGCTATTGCGACGCCAGCATCACCATATAAACGCTGGCCAATCAGGGTTGCTACCGTTGATGCAATAATATTTGCCAGGGTGTTACCAATAAGAATAACGCTTAGTAAACGATCGGGACGCATGAGCATTTTATTGACCCGAATAGCCTGTTTGTTATTTTTTTTTACTAAATGACGAAGTCTATAGCGATTAATAGACATCATACCGATTTCAGAACCGGAAAAAAATCCAGACAGAATAATCAGCACTACCAAAACAATAAACAGGGTAATCAACGAGTACTGCACAATATTCCTTAACCAGAAAAATAATCATGAAATTTCATCATATCAAAAACGAGAATTAAACACATGTATCATTACAGCAGAAAAGCTCTGTGATATACTCGGTGTTTTTTCGACTGGTAATTTCGTCATGTTTGAAAATTTAACATCGCGTTTAACAGATGCATTCCGCTCACTGAGAGGCCAAAGCCACTTTACTGAAGAAAATACACAACAGGCATTACGTGAAGTTCGCCTGTCACTTCTTGAAGCAGATGTGGCTCTGCCTGTAGTCAAAACGTTTATTGAAACAGTAAAAAATAAAACGCTGGGTCAGCAAGTTGATGCCAATCTGAAACCTGAACAAGCGCTTATTAAACTTGTTCACGACGAGCTGGTTCACATTCTGGGCGACCAGCGCGTCGAACTCGATTTCAAAACACAGCCACCTGCAGTATTTTTAATGGCTGGTTTGCAAGGCTCGGGTAAAACTACAAGTACGGCTAAACTTGCCCGCTATCTGAAAGAAACAGAAAATAAAAAAGTAATGCTGGTGAGTGTCGACGTATATCGACCAGCTGCGATTGAGCAATTACAAGTACTGGCTCAACAGATTGATGTTACTTTCTACCCATCGCAAGCACATGAAAAGCCGCTCGACATTGCCCGTAAGGCACTGGAAAGCGCTAAAAAACAATATATGGACGTTATTATTTTTGACACCGCGGGACGTCTGCATATAGATACCGAAATGATGGAAGAGATTAAAGCCTTGCATCATGCTGTTAAACCGGTTGAAACATTATTTGTTGTAGATAGTATGACAGGCCAGGATGCCGCTAATACGGCCAAGGCTTTCCATGACGCGCTGCCGTTAACTGGGGTCATCCTGACTAAAACAGATGGCGATGCGCGTGGTGGCGCGGCTCTTTCGGTTAAACAAATCACTGGCCAGCCAATCAAGTTCATCGGTAGCGGTGAAAAAATTGATGCACTGGAGCCATTCCATCCGGATCGTATAGCTTCACGCATACTGGGTATGGGTGATATTCTAACTCTGATTGAAGAAGTTGAGCGCACTGCCGACAAACAGGCCAGCGAAAAACTGGCTAAAAAATTAAAAAAAGGCAAAGGCTTTGATCTTGAGGATTTCAAACAGCAATTACTGCAAATGAACAATATGGGTGGTATTGCTGGAATGATGAGTAAACTGCCGGGAATGGGACAATTGCCGCCTGGCGCAATGAATCAGGTAAATGATAAAACATTAAGCCAGACAATTGCCATTATAAATTCCATGACACCCAAAGAAAAGAGAATTCCCAAACTTATCATCGGCTCTCGTAAAAAACGTATTGCTCAAGGTTCAGGAACACAAATACAAGATGTTAACCGGATTTTAAAACAATATGAACAAATGCAGCGCATGATGAAGAAAGTAACACAACCTGGTGGTATGAAAAAACTCATGCGCGGCATGGGTGGATTAACAGGCCTTAAAGGCATGTTTCCGGATGATAAGAAATAATTGCAAAGAATTACTTCCCTTGCCGAGTTAATTTTCGTACAATACACGGCATTTTTATGTAACTACTCTTTAAGAGGAAAATAATGGTCGTTATACGTTTATCAAGAGCTGGCGCTAAAAAGCGTCCTTTTTATCATGTCGTTGTTACGGATAGCCGTAGACGCCGTGATGGTGGAAATTACATAGAGCGCGTTGGTTTTTATAACCCTGTTGCTCGTGGTCAAGAAGTGTTGTTGAGCTTGGAAATGGATAAAATTACCCATTGGCAAGGTTTGGGCGCTCAATTATCTGATCGCGTTCAAGCATTGGTTAAACAATACCAAAAGACTGAAGCTGAAGCTGCGTAATTCACGTGGATAATGAAGTTGATCGGATTGTTGTCGGTCGTTTTGGCCGTGTCCATGGTATTAAAGGTTTTATTACCGTTCACTCATTTACTGAGCCTCGTGATAATATCCTGCATTATACCCAGTGGCACGCGTTCATTAACAAGCAATGGCAGCCACTTAACCTTTTACGGGTTGAGGTCAATGACAAACACATTCTTGCACGCGTAGAAGGCTTTGCTGATCGCGAGCAGGTAATGACTCTGACCAATGTTGAAATAGCCGTCGATAAAGAACAGCTTCCAGAACTTGAATCCGGTGAATATTACTGGCATCAGTTAGTAGGTATGCAAGTAGTTAACCAGCAAGGTGACAGTCTGGGCGAAGTTGTTGAAATATTGGCGACAGGCTCTAACGATGTATTGGTCGTTTCAGGAAAAAAAAGGCAATTGATTCCCTACTTGCCTGGCCGTTCCATCATTAACGTTAATGATGATGAGCGGTTGATTGTAGTGGATTGGGATACTGATTTTTAATGACGTTGCACATTGGTATAGTCAGTCTGCTTCCAGAAATATTTGCCGGACTTGATTATGGCGTGACTGGTCGAGCCATATCACAAGGTTTGGCAACTATTGAACATTGGAATCCACGCGACTGGGCAAACAGGCCCTATCGCCAGATTGATGACAAACCGTATGGTGGTGGACCAGGAATGGTCATGATGTATGAACCACTAAATGCAGCAATTTTGCAGGCAAAAAAACAATTGCCATCGACCTGCAAAACTATTTATTTAAGCCCGCAGGGAAAGAGTATCAAGCAGGCTGATTTAAATGAAATTGCCGCCCAACAGCAATCTTTGCTGTTTATAGCGGGTCGTTATGAAGGGATTGATGAGCGAATTGTTGAACGCCATGTTGATGAAGAATGGTCACTGGGCGATTTTGTTTTAAGTGGTGGTGAATTGGCCGCCATGGTATTTATTGATGGTATTATAAGGCTGTTGCCCGGAAGTCTGGGGCATATGGGATCAGCAGAGCAGGATTCGTTTATGAATGGTTTGCTTGATTACCCACATTACACACGCCCTGCCCTGATAGATGGAATGGCGATACCCTCCGTATTATCTGGTGGTAATCATCGGGATATTGAGCGCTGGCGAAGAAAACAGTCGCTGGGCAGAACCTGGCTTAAACGCCCTGGTTTGCTCGACGAAATAGAATTAACTGATTTAGACAAGCAATTGCTTGTCGAGTTTAAACGCGAACACGGTGATTCCTGTTAATAAAGGGCCACCAATTTGAGGAGTTATCCATGAGTAACATTATTGACCAATTGAACGCCGAGCAAATGCAAGGTAAACATATTCCTGATTTCAGCCCTGGTGACACTGTTCTTGTACAAGTAAAAGTAAAAGAAGGTGCGCGTGAGCGTTTACAGGCTTTTGAAGGTGTTGTTATTGCCAAGCGTAACCGTGGCTTAAATTCAGCTTTCACTGTACGTAAAATTTCTCATAACGTCGGTGTTGAGCGAGTTTTCCAAACTTACAGCCCAGTAGTTGACAGCATCACTGTTAAACGTCGTGGTGATGTACGTCGTGCGAAACTGTACTATTTGCGTGACCTGGCTGGACGTGCTGCCCGTATTAAAGAAAAATTGGCTACTAAAAAAGAAAGTTAATTAATAGATGCTCATTGAATCTGGATTTAAAACACCGGCTGGCTGGCTTAATATTCAATTTGATGAGCATTATATTTACCGCAGTATTTTCACCGAAAATCCACTAGCACCTGATCATTCATCAGCACAGGCACAACTCATAGCTGCCGAGCTAGAACGTTATTTTAAAGATTGTAATCATCGCTTTCAGTTAAAGTTAAAACCTCAAGGCACTGCTTATCAGCAAAAAGTCTGGAAAGCATTATTAGTGATCCCTGTCGGTCGCACACTGACTTATGGTGAAATGGCAATAAAATTGCAATCCAGTCCCCGGGCTATTGGACAGGCCTGCAAAAAAAATCCCATCGCTTTATTTATCCCCTGCCATCGCGTTGTCGGGAAAAACAATCAGGGTGGCTATATGGGTAGCGCTGATGCTTTATGTTATAAAATCCATTTATTGGACCATGAGCTATAATCATAGCGAACTCCTTAAAAATTAAAGTTATTTTTTCTCTTAACGATAACTATTAATATATTTTATAGCGGATAAAATAATGAAAACAACTATCTTCGCCTTGATCCTTTTTGCAGTAACCAGTGCATTTGCTAATTGTGATTTAAGCCGCTTTCGCTGGGATTGTGATATTCCTATTCATGTTAAGCCGGCTGGATCCGCGCGTTCACTAGTCTATTGTGGCAATAGTTATGGCTATATTACACAGGCACAATATGATCAATTGGCACGTTATTATCGTCGTAGTGTGAATATGGTTTTGAAAGTGAATGGCGAATACCTTGATAGTCCTTGTGTTCCTGATGAGCGGTTTACGAATTAGACCATGAGGCGGCAAGAAAGGTTGTAGTGTACAATACTTTATTATTCAAGTAATTGTATAGCTATGAAATCTACTGAAATAAATCTGGGTGATTTGGTTATTCAAATTAACCGCAAACCGATTAAACACCTATACGTCAAAGTCAAACCGCCTCATGGAGAAATCGTAGTTCATGTACCGATACGAGCAAAATTAAGCTGGATTCAGTCCGTATTGGAAAGCAAACAGGAATGGCTACAAGCTCAGCAACAGCGTTTACAGTGTTCTCCTAAACCATCATTAACTCTTGAAGCAGGTACAAAAGTACCCTTTCTTGGTAAAGAGTATGAATTACAGATCGATAATAGTTGCAGGCTTGTTTATCATGATGAGCCCCTGCAAATCATCCGCATCCCAAATTCTGACCTCAATGATAGAGTTGATCTTATCAATTGCTGGTACAAACAAAAAATGCAGGATTTATTGCCACCTTTAATTGAAAAATGGGAAAACATTATCGGCGTTAAAATCAGCGCTCATACTATCCGTTTAATGAAAACGCGCTGGGGTTCGTGTAATACGCGAACAAAAAAAATCAATCTTAATCTGAAATTGATGCAAAAACCGTTATCTTGTATCGAGTACGTGTTAGTGCATGAGTTAATACATTTGTTGGAATCACGGCATAATCAACGTTTTTATGAGTTGATGCAGCGTTTTATGCCAGACTGGCGGACACATCAAGCGTTATTAGAACCTGGACGAAGATGCTTTCGCTAGTTAAGCACCCCCATATGCAGTAAAATTGATTTTTTTCGCTTGTAAAAATAATGATTAATTACGACAATTTAATTGAACAAATTCATGGTAATGGCTTTTATATTATTGATGATTTTTTATCGGTAGAGCATGCAGATAATTTACAAAAAAACGCGCATAGCTTGATTGCAGAAAATCAATTCAAAAACGCTAAAATAGGCAGTCAGGGTAATGCGGTTAACAATAATACTATTCGTCGTGATCAGATTTATTGGCTTGATGACAATCAGTCTTTACCAGCAGTAAGCGCTTATTTTTCCGCAATGAATCAAATAGCAGCTCAACTTAATCGACATTTGTTTATGGGTCTTTCGGAATTCGAAACACATTTTGCAAGTTATCCACCCGGCTCTTTTTACAAAAAACACTGCGATCAATTTAATAATAAAAAAGAACGTCAATTATCCTGCGTATACTATTTGAACAATGAGTGGGAAAAACAGTTTGGGGGCGAATTAAATATATATAATCTGAGTGGAGAGTTAATCACTTCCGTGTTACCTCTTTATAACCGTTTGATATGCTTTACCAGTGATTTGCCTCATGAAGTATGCGTGACTAAAAAACTTCGTTTAAGTATTGCTGGCTGGTTTAAAACACGTAGATAACCGAGATTCTGTTCTTCTGTCTTTGCATCAGTTATTGCCTTTGATCTTCTGCACGTGCAAGGGGTAGGACTGGAGGGCGACCGCAGGGACTTACAAAACAAGCCACCGAGAAGGCATGTGCTGCCGAAGCACTTTATCGCCAAGGAGAGTTGACCTCTGAGAAAATAGCTAAGCAGCTTGGAATTTCCTAAATTCCCCAGCCTAAAATAGGCACTATTCCATTCAAGAAAATTACTTATCGTAAATTTATCAATTCACAAGATTTTTTATAAAATAATCCTTTTTTTGAACCATTTTTTGCAGTATC
>Ga0105047_10007260_pt1 | contig 18707 bp, 12 predicted proteins | sample MAT04_FD_78384 | JGI IMG/M metagenome (GOLD analysis project Ga0105047, IMG submission 78384) | Freshwater microbial communities from Lake Fryxell liftoff mats and glacier meltwater in Antarctica - MAT-04 (megahit assembly) | ecosystem: Environmental > Aquatic > Freshwater > Ice > Liftoff... | reverse complement strand
GAGGCCGCTGAGGCCGCTGCGATCGCGGCGCACCAGCGTGTCGCGCGCCTCGATGAAGTCGTCGGTCTCGATCTGCCCCATCACCCAGAGGCCGTCGCCGAGGCCCACGCCGAAGCCGGGCAGCAGGCCCTCGATCGCGCCGCCGCCCACCGGGGCCTCGACCTTCAGGCTGCCCTTCGCGAACACGAAGCGCCGCTCGACGCGCGCCGCCTGGTCCTCGTGGTGCACCAGGCCCGACGCGGTGCGCGCATCGAGCGTCCAGGCGAACAGCCCGTCGCTCGCGTACGCGTGCGGTGCGGTGGTGGCGGTGACCGTTCCGTCGCCCCAGTCCAGCCGCAGATCGCGCACGTCGCGCGCGAGCAGCCGCAGCGACACCCGCTCGTCGCGCTTGATGATGCGCGCGTGCGGTGTCACCGCGTCGATGCCCTCGCCGAACAGCGCCGCGAGCTGCAGATCGGGCCGCGTCCAGTAGTGCAGACGGTGCGTGCGCCCGAGGTAGCGGTATGGATAGACGGTGAGGTTGGGGATGGCGCCCGGAGTGCCCGGCTCGTCACCGGCGATCGTGAGCTCGGGCGGATAGCGGTAGTCCGCCTCGCGCGCGCGGATGACCACTCGGGCCTGGTCGGTCACCGCCCGCGCGCGATCCAGGCCCTCCGCGGCGCGATCGACGGCCGCGAGATCCCCCGCGGCGAGCGCGCTCCGCAGCGCGAGCGTGGTGGCGTAGATCTCGGCGGCGTGCTCGGCGCGCAGGGCGTAGACCGCCATGCCGTCGTGGATCTCGCGCACCCACGGCGCCTGGCGATCGTCCTGCTCGGCGATCGTCGCGCCGACGCGATCGGCGAGCGCGCGGTGGGCGCGGGCCATCGATCGCAGCCGGGCCACGCTGGCCTCGAGCTCACGCGCGCGATCGTCGTCCCAGCTCAGCACCGCGTCGGGTGCGGGCGGCAGAGGGTGGAAGACGATGCCGGCCTGGGCCGCGACCTCGGTCTCGGTGTCGCTGCCGACCATGAAACGCAGGATCTCCGGGTCGCGCAGCTCGACCACCTGGAGCGCCTCCATCTCGGCGAGCGCGGCGCGGATCTCGCCCCCGCGCGCCAGGCGGGCGGTGAAGTCGTCGAGGCACGCAGCGTGGCTCGATCGATCCCAGATCATCTTCGAGACGCAGTAGTCGATGAGCCAGTAGCCCCACTCCTGTCCGGACGTGAACAGCCGGTGCCCGTGCACGCCGGTGGGCTGCGCCGGATCCGCGACGAAGAGATCGCCGATCTCCTCGAGATCGCGCTGCCGCGCTTCCAGCGTCACCGGCGCGAGGTAGAGCGGCACCGGTAGATCGAACGTCAGCCACCAGCTCGCCTCGGGGAAGTGGATGATGCGGCGCTTGGTGGACTCGGTGCGGATCCACTCGCGCAGGTGATTGAAGTCGGTGTTCCCGTAGACCGGCGCCGGGCGCGCCAGATCGTAGAACATCAGCGTGTGCACCTCGACGCCCAGCGCGGGCGGCGCGAACTGCGGCAGATCGTAGAAACGCACGCCGTAATGTGCGGTGGTGGATCCCGCGGTGCCGTGGTTGATCGTGGTCTGGCGGACGCCGGGATAGTTCGCGCTCAGATACTCGGAGATCGTGGTGAGGCGGCGAACCGTGAGCTGATCGTCGACCTCCGTGAACTCGCTCGGGTTGAACAGGAAGTGGAAAGACGACGGGTCGGGCAGGCCGTCGACGTGCTTCATCTCGCGATCGATCGCCGCGGCGATCTGCTCGTTTTCGGGGCGCGGATCGTCGGGGTTCAGCACCGGCTGCATGCCCTGCTGCGACTCGATGAGGTTGAAGCCGGCGTCGCGCCCAAAGCCGCGATCGAACGCGTACGTGCCGATGAGCGACGGGTCCCAGCCCGAAGCCTCGGTCTGTCGCATCTTCACCAGCCAGTCGATCCAGCGCTTCTGGTGCGCGCCGACGTCGGCGCTGCCCATCAGCGGCGGCGACAGCTCGATCGGGTGCGTGCGGTGCGGGGCCAGCGTGCGCTCAGCCATCACCGGGCGGGCCTCGACGGTCATCGACGCCGGCCAGATCGTGGTCTTCGGCAGGTAGCTCTGCTCGGGATGGAAGTAGCGCGCGCCGAGCTGCTCCGCGATCGCGTACGCGGCCCACTGCGCGGCGAGCAGCGACCCGCCGCGCGCGGTGACGATGCGGGCGTTGTCCTCGCAGGGGACGTCGGTGAGGGCGAAGCTCTGCGCCCCGAGCGCCGGATCGATCGCCGCGATCACCACGTGCGCGGCGTCGTCACAGGTCGCGGCGCCCGAGGAGCGCGTGACCGGGGAGCCCATCGCGGTCAGATCGCGCTCGAGGTCGTCGGCGGCGATGTGGAGGGCAGGAGGTAGATCGTCCGCGGCGTGGATGACGACCGGCAGCGGCGCGTCGCCCGAGCTGCACGCGGCCGCGAGCGCGCAGAGAATGAACAATGACCTCAAGTCAGCGTGTTTATCCGCAAAACCATTGGTGCGGGTCAAGCTATGATGCAGTCATGATCGTCCGAGCCTGTCCGAGCTGTGGAAAGAAGAACCGCCTCTCGCCCGCGCACCTCACGGATCACGGGAAATGCGGGAGCTGCGCTGCGAAGCTCGACGTGGTGGCCGAGCCGCTCAGCGTGGACGCGGCCGACTTCGACGCCATCGTCGCGCAGGCGCGTGTCCCGGTGTTGATCGACTTCTGGGCGGACTGGTGCGGGCCCTGCCACATGGCGGCGCCGGAGGTGGCGAAGACCGCAAAGGCGATGGCGGGGAAGGCGATCGTGCTCAAGGTCGACACCGAAGCGAACCCCGAGCTCGCGGCACGCCACCAGATCCGCGGCATCCCGAACTTCGTCGTGTACAGCGGCGGAAAGCCGGTGATGCAGCAGGCCGGCGCGGTCGACTCGCGGCAGATGATCGAGTGGCTCGGGAAGGCCTGATCTACATCTTGGCGACCAGCTGATCGACGCTGGAAAACAAGGCCTGCGCGTCGCACGCCGAGCGCTCGCTGGCGGCGCGCTCGGTGGTCTCGGTGCGCAGGTCGAACACCGTCGCGGTGAGCGCACAGGCGTCTCCGATGCGCACCAGGCGCGGGGCGAGCGTCTTCTCGGCCGCCAGCGCCTTTCCGAGCTCGATCTGGCAGGCCTCGTCGAAGCAGGGCTCGAAGGTGCCGGCCTTTGCGTTCATGAGCTCGGCGCGGATCATCGTGCGCGGGACGAGCCGGTAGAGGCCGCGGGCGGCGATCTGCGTCGAGAGGTAGTCGGTGAGCTCGGCGGCGGCGGCGGGATCGAGCGCCTGGGTCTCGATGTCGAGCACGGCGAGGATGCGCTTCGGCCCGCGCGCCGTCTTGGCGAGCTCGGCGCGACCGCTCTCCAGGCGCCGCGCGATCTTCTGCGACTGCACCGCCAGCTTGTGGCCGAGATCGGAGATCAGGGGCGCCGCGGCTTCGCCCATCCCCACCTCGCGACCATAATAGAGGCCCGTCCACGCGCTCGCGCCGGCGACACCGTTGGCCTCGGCGAGCACCATCCCGCTCTCGTGAACGAGGCGCGCGCGCCCGGCGATCGAGAGATCGCGCGTGACCATCGGCGCACCGACCACCGGCCCGAGCACCAGCCCGAAGCCGAGCGACATCGCGCCGACGAGCCAGTACACCGCGCTGTGCGGCGCGCTCGCGCGGTAGCCGTCGATGGTGACGATCAGCTTCACCTCGGCCTCTCGTTTGGGCCAAAACGGCCCATTTTCCTGCAGATCGCGGATGATCGACTCGCGCAGTGACTCGGCCAGCAGCACCTCGTCACCGGCGCTGAACGGATCCTTCAGGGTCACGGGCGCGACCTCGACCTCCACCTCCACGGCGAGCGGGAGTCGCTCCTGCGGCTCGTTCCCGGTGTACGCCATCGATGGCGTGAGGGTCCCGCACGCAGCGAGGAAGAGCGGAGAGACGAGGAGGGCGCGCATCACGGATGAATACCGGTTCTCGAGGCTGATCGTCCTCTGTGCGCGCGCCGTCACAGGGCGGAGATCGCTTAGGAAGTCAGGACGGGAGTGGTCGGTCAGGCCTTTTCTTTTCTTCGGATCGGATCCGGATCCGAAAAGAAAGAAAGTCCCGGCGCTCCACGAATTTCTCCTGGCTTCCTGGCTTCCTGAGCGATCAAAAGCGACCCTGCGGCACAGGCATGAACACCGCGCTCCTCGATCCGCTCTTCGCCCCGCTCGGGGCGCGTCGCTTCTTCGCGCGGCACTGGCCCGATCGGATCCTCGCCACCCACGGCCCGCTGAGCCGGCTCCCGCTGCAGAAGAAGTCGCTCGTGGATGTCGAAGCGATGCTCGCGGGCCTCGAGCGGCCCGTGACGCTGTACGAGACCAACACCGGGTACTCGACGAAGAAGATCACCCCCGAGCGCGCGTTGCTCGCGTACGCGCGGGGTCGCACGGTGCGGGTCGACGCCGCAGATGACCTGCGCGCAGATCTGAAGCGCTACGTCGAGGCGCTCGCGGAAGGGGCAGGGCTGCCGGGCCGCGCGCCGCTCGCGTATGCGCAGGCGTTCTATTCGCCGGTCGGGCCCGCGCTCCCGATTCACTTCGATCCGGCCGAGGTCGTGGTCATCCAGCTGCGTGGCAAGAAGCGCTGGCGGCTGTGGGGCGCGACGGTGGACGCGCCGACCGAGACCGTCGTCTCGGGCGCAGCGCTCGGGCCCGACATGCTGCAGGTGCAGCCCGATCTCGCGGTCCCCGAAGGCCCGCCCGCCGCGGATGTGACGATGCGGCCGGGGTCGGTCCTGTTCGTGCCGCGCGGGACGTGGCACTCGACCGAGGCGCTGACGCCGTCGGCGTCGATCTCGTTCGTGCTCGCCACGCCGCCGCGGCTCGATCTGCTGCTCGAGCAGCTGCGGACCGAGCTTCTGACGGACGTGGAATGGAGGACGCCCGCGTACGGGGCGCTGGGCGACGCGGCGTCCGCCAGAAAGGCCGCGCGCGCGATGGGGGATCTGGCGGTGAAGCGGCAGCGAGCGACGGATCTCCTCGAGCGCGCGCGGGCTCAGAGCCGCTTGAAATAGCTCTCGGGTTGGCCCTACTGTCCGTCGCCCCGCAGCGCGCGCTTCACGTCCTCGACGAAGCCGACCGGGACTCGCTTCACGATCGCCGAGAGCGCCGCGCCCAGGCCGGCTTGCGAGGCGAGCGCGGGCGGGATCTTGCCCTCGAAGTAGAACGCTCGGAGCTGATCGACCGTGAGCTCGCCGAAGATCGACGGGATGAGCTGGGCCTCGAGCGCGCCGAAGAGCCGGCCCTTCGCGGCGCTGCCCTGGTGCGCGCGCTCCTTGTCGGCGCGCGCGTCCAGCGCAGCGAGGTAGCTCTCCTTGGTCATCACGCGTGCGCCGCTGCCACGATCTTCGGCGTGCGCGATCAGCGCCTCGAAGCGCTCGGCCCGCGGGGGGCCCGGGGGCTGGCCGAGGACGCCGCTGTCGGCCGCGTGCCCGAGCGCGCCTTCGAGCAGGTGGAAGCCGAGGTTCACGCGGAACTCGTCCTCGGTGCCGAAGGTCGAGTCGACCACCGCCTCGGCGCCGCCGTGCCCGAGCGCGGCCATCACGCGGAGCACCGGGGCCTGAGAGGCATCGACGCCCGCGCCGATCATCGCTGCGGCGAGCTCGGACAGCGAGACCGTGCCGTCCTCGCGCGGGCGCAGGCGCTGCTCGAGGAACAACGCGTTGAGCATGGGACACGGAGACTTCGGTTCCGTCATCGCCGGGGAATGTAACTCAAAACGTCTCGACCATCGACGCCTCGAGCGGGCGATCGTGCGTCAAACAAGGCAGGTTCTTGCGCAGCGATTCCAGCCGCGACAGATCGATCTCCGCGAACGCGATCCCGACCTTGTCCGGCGCGGTCGCCAGCACCGTGCCCCACGGATCGATGATCATCGAGCGCCCGAAGGTCTGGCGGGTGGGGGTGTTCTTGCCGAACTGCCCCGGCGCGAGCACGAAGCACTGCGACTCGATGGCCCGCGCCCGCAGAAGAACCTCCCAGTGGTCGCGCCCGGTCGGCACCGTGAACGCCGCCGGCACCGTCAGGATCTCGGCGCCCTTCTCCACGAGCGCGCGATAGAGGCGCGGGAACCGCAGATCGTAGCAGACCGTCATGCCGATCCGACCCACGTCCGTCTCCGCGAGCACCGGGCGCACGCCGGCCTCCACCGAGGACGACTCCTTGTGCGTCGCGCCCTCGCCGAGCTCCACGTCGAAGAGGTGGATCTTGCGGTACGCCGCGACGCGCCGGCCGTCGGGGGCCCACAGCGTCGAGGTGTTGTAGGCCTTCTTTTGCCCTTCGATCTTCTCGGGCAGCGTGCCGCCGAGCAGCCAGATCCCGTGCTTCTTCGCCAGCGCGCCGAGGCGAGCGAACGTCGGCCCTTCGAGCGGCTCGGCCAGCGCGAGCTTCTGCTCCTCGGTGCCCATGTAGCTGACGTTCTCGGGGAGCGCGACCAGCTTGGCCCCCACGCCTGCGGCTCTCCCCACCAGGGCTTCCGCCTCGCGAAGGGACGCCTCGACGTCCATGGTGGTGGTCAGCTGACAGACCGCGGCCAGGTAGCTCATTCGGACGAACACTCTGGAACAGGAGCCGCGGAGTGGCTAGTGTCCGCCGGCTATGGTCTTCGAGAAGGTCGAACCGCTCCCGAACTTCCCCGAGCAGGAGAAGAAGATCCTCGATCTGTGGAAGCAGAAGCAGATCTTCAAGCGCTCGATGGACGAGTCCGAGGGCCGCCCCGAGTTCGTGTTCTACGAGGGCCCGCCGACCGCCAACGGCCTGCCGCACAACGGCCACGTGCTCACGCGCGTGATGAAGGATCTCTTCCCGCGCTACCGCACGATGCGCGGCTACCACGTCTCGCGCATCGCGGGATGGGACACGCACGGCCTGCCGGTCGAGGTGGAGGTCGAAAAAGAGCTTCGAATCAAGGGTCGCGCGGCGATCCTCGAGTACGGCGTCGAGGCGTTCTCGCGAAAGTGCCTCGACTCCGTCTTCCGCTACACCACCGAGTGGGAGCACCTCACCGAGCGCATCGGCTTCTGGGTCGACCTCAAGGAAGCGTACGTCACGTACCACAAGAGCTACGTCGAGAGCGTCTGGTGGGCGCTGTCCGAGCTGTTCAAGAAGGGCCTGCTCTACAAGGGCCACAAGGTCGTCTGGTGGTGGGCGCAGGGCGGCACCGCGCTGTCCGCCGGCGAGACCGGCTCGGCGTACAAGACGGTCGACGATCCCAGCGTCTACGTGCGCTTTCCGCTGGTCGGTGATCCCGACAACGCGAGCCTGGTGGTGTGGACGACGACCCCATGGACCCTCTCGTCGAACATGTTCGCGGCGGTGCACGCCGACCTCGACTACACGACGGTGAAGGACCCCGAGAGCGGGCAGCACTGGATCGTCGCCGATGGCCTTCGCGACGAGCTGTCGAAGAAGCTCGGCCGCGATCTGCCGGTCGTGCGCATGCAGAAGGGCGCCGAGCTGATCGGCCGCCGCTACGTGCCGCCGTTCGACACGTACTCGAAGGACATCTCTCCCGACGATCCGCGCTATTTCAAGGTGGTCGCCGGCGATCGCGCGCAGGGCGGACCGCCGCAGTGGTTCGTCACGCTCGACGCGGGCACCGGCATCGTGCACATCGCGCCGGCGTTCGGCGACGACGACTGGCGGGTGTGGAGGAACCAGGGGAAGGGCTTCGACATGTTCTGCGCCGTGAAGCCGGACGGGACGTTCAACGACACGATGGGCGAGGTCGCGGGCGTCTGGGTGAAGGACGCCGACAAGCGCCTGATCCAGATCCTGAAGGAGAAGGGCCTCGTCGTGCACGCGGAGACCTACCGCCACGACTACCCGTTCTGCTGGCGCTCGGAGAACGATCCGCTGATCCAGTACGCGCGCGAGGCCTGGTTCATCCGCACGACCGAGGTGATCGATCGGGTCATCGAGAACAACCGCCACGTGCAGTGGCTCCCGGATCACATCAAGGAGGGTCGCTTCGGCGACTTCCTCGCGAACAACGTCGACTGGGCGCTGTCGCGCGAGCGCTTCTGGGGCACGCCGCTCAACATCTGGACCTGCGATGGCTGCGGCGCGATGGAGGCGCCGTCGTCGACGAACGAGATCGAGACGCGCAACCCGAACGCCTTCAACGCGTTCAAGGCGCAGCAGCAAGAGGACCCGTCGCTGGCCTCGCATCTCATGGTGCACAAGCCGTGGATCGACGCGGTGACCATGCCCTGCAAGGTCTGCAAGAACACGATGAAGCGCGTGCCGGAGGTGATCGACTGCTGGTTCGACTCGGGCTGCATGCCGTTCGCGCAGTTCGGCTATCCGCACCTCGAAGGTTCGAAGCAGAAGCTCAAGAACGCGCTGCCGGCCGACTTCATCAGCGAGGCGATCGATCAGACCCGCGGCTGGTTCTACAGCCTGATGATGATCTCGAACCTGCTCTTCCCGGAGCAGAAGGCGCCGCACCCGTACAAGCGCTGCATCGTGCTCGGCCACGTCTCGGACAAGGTCGGCAAGAAGGAGTCGAAGAGCAGCGGTAACTATACGCCGCCCGACATCATCCTCGACCGCGTGCGGATGGCGTTCGCGCCGATCGAGCACGGCGAGGTGAAGCCGAAGCCGGGCGTCGCGCTGATCGCGCGCGAGGATCTCGAGGGGCTCGACGTCATCGAGGGCACCAAGGTGCGCCTCTACCGGCCCGACAAGCCCAACACGCCGATCGTGCTCCAGCTCGAGCCGGCGAAGAAGCTGCCGCGCCGCGTGGTGGTGCTGCCACCCGAGGTGCGCGCCGAGCTCGGCCTCAACCTCGCGCCGCCGGAGACGCGGCCGGTGGAGGTCCCCGGTCTGCCGATCGATCAGCGGGTGCTGGTCGAGCCGGAGGGCGCCTTTGCTCCCGGAGCGGACGCGTTTCGCTGGTTCTTCTACGCGTCGTCGCCGCCGTGGACGAACACGCGGCACTCGCTCGGCAACGTGCGCGGCCTCCAGAAGGAGCTGCCGATCAAGCTCCGCGCCGTCTACTCGTTCTTCGTCACGTACGCGAACATCGACGGCTTCGATCCGAAGAAGGACGAGGGGACGCGGCGCCCGACCCGCGAGCGCGCGCAGCTCGATCGCTGGATCATCAGCGAGCTCGAGACGACCAAGAAGCGCGTCGTCGAGTCGATGGACGAGTTCCGGAGCTTCGAGGCGGCGCTCGCGCTGTCGTCTTTCGTCGAGGGTCTCTCGAACTGGTACGTGCGCCGATCGCGCGCGCGCTTCTGGTCCGAGGGACGCTCGCAGGACAAGATGGACGCGTACTGGACGCTCTACGGCTGCCTGCGCGAGCTGGCGCTGCTGATCGCGCCGTTCACGCCGTTCATGGCCGAGGAGATGTACCAGAACCTGGTGGTGAAGCCGTACGGGGAGGGGCCGCCGGCGAGCGTGCACCTCTGCTCGTATCCGGAGGTCGACGCGTCGCGCATCGACGAGTCGCTCGCCGGCACGATGGGATCGATCCGCGAGCTGGTGTCGCTGGGCCTGAAGGTCCGCACCGACAACAAGCTCAAGGTGCGCCAGCCGCTCGCGTCGCTGACGGTGGTCGTGGCGGACCCGTCGATCGCGACGGTGCTCGAGCCGTACGTCGGGGTGATGGCGGAGGAGCTCAACGTCAAGGCGATCAACTTCGCGCGCGATGCCGGCGCCTTCGTGAACTACAAGGTGAAGCCGAACTTCTCGGCGCTCGGCAAGAAGCTCGGCGGGAAGATGAAGGCGACGCAGACCGCGATCGCGCAGGCCTCGCCGAACGAGCTCAAGCGCGCGCTCGACGCCGACGGCAAGGCGTACGTCACGGTGGACGGCGAGAAGCTCGCGCTCACACCGGACGAGCTCCAGGTGCTGGTCGAGGCCAAGGATGGCTTCGCGGCGGCGTCAGCGACGATCGGCGTCGTCATCCTCGACATCAAGCTCGACGAGGCGCTGATCAGCGAGGGCCTCTATCGCGAGGTGCTCTCGAAGGTGCAGGCCACGAGGAAGGATCTCGATCTCGACTACCAGGCGCGGATCCGCCTGGCGATCGCCGGAGATCCGGCGGTGGTCGAGGCGTGTCGCTCGCGCGAGGCGCTGCTCAAGCAGGAGACGCTGGCGAAGGAGATCGTCTACGACGTCTCGCTCGGCAGCGAGCCGCGCGAGATCAAGCTCGACAAGATGACGGCCACGGTCGAGGTCGTGCTGTTGTCCAAACGTCCGTCCTGACTGAAGCGGGACCCGTCCGCTGCGCGGGCTTCAGCCGTACCGACCCTCCACGTAGTCGGCCGTGCGCGCGTCCTGTGGGCTCGTGAACAGGTCGGCGGTAGGCCGGTGCTCGATGATCTCCCCGAGCAGCATGTAGATGCACTCGTCGCTGACGCGGCGGGCTTGAGCCATGCTGTGCGTGACGACGACCAGCGTGTAGGTCTCCTTGAGCTCGGCCATCAGCGCCTCGATGGCCGCGATTCCCTCGGCGTCGAGGGCCGAGCACGGCTCGTCCATGAGGATGACGGTGGGCTTCAGCGGCAAGAGGCGCGCGATACACAGCTTCTGTTGCTGCTCGAGCGAGAGCTTCACTGCGGGCCCGTGCAGGCGGTCCTTGACGGCGTCCCACAGCGCCACGCGCCCGAGCGAGCTCTCCACCGCCTCCGCCAGGCGCCGTGGCGACAGCTCGCGCTTGGGCAGGTGCGAGCGCAGGCCGAACACTACGTTCTCGAAGATGGAGATCGGCAGCGGATTGGGCCGCTGGAATACCATCCCGACCTCCTTGCGCAGCGAGGCCACCGACACGTCGGCGTCGAGGATGTCCTTGCCGTGGATGGTGATGGCGCCTTGCGTGCGGACGTTGCCGTAGCGCTCGTTCATCCGGTTGAGCGAGCGGAGCAAGGTGGACTTGCCGCAGCCCGAGGGCCCGATCATCGCCGTGATGCGGTGCTTGGGGATGTCGACGGTGACGCCCTTGAGCGCCTGGAAGTTGCCGTACCACAGGCTGAAGTCCTGCACGCGGAGCGCGAGCGGGCCCGGGGTGGTCGCGGCGGGATTCATCCGATGGCTCCACACAAGTACTGCGCCGCCAGCGCCGACTGCGGGCGCTCGAACATCTGCGCGGTGACGCCGTGCTCGATCAGGCGGGAGGCGTTGAGGAACACCACCTGGTCCGCCATGCGTCGCGCCTGCTGCACGAGGTTGGTCACCAGCACGATCGTCATGTGGCCCTTGAGCTGGGCCAGCACCTCCTCGATTCGCATGGTGGTCACCGGGTCGATGGCGATGGAGAACTCGTCGAGGCACAGGATCTCGGGCTCGAGCGACAGCGCGCGGGCCAGCGTGAGGCGCTGCTGCTGGCCGCCCGACAGCCGCGTGCCCAGCAGGTCGAGGCGGTCCTTGACCTCATCCCAAAGCACCGCCTGGCGCAGGCAGCGCTCGACCAGCGCGTCGAGCTCAGCCTTGCGCTTGATTCCCCGGAGACGCGGGGCGTACGCGACGTTGTCGTAGACCGACATCGGCAAGCCCACGGGCAGAGGGAACACCATACCCACGCGTCGGCGCAGCGACAGCACGTCGCGCAGGCCGAACACCGACTCTCCGTTAACGCGCAGGTCGCCGGTGGCGCTCGCGTCGCTCACGAAGTCGATCGTGCGGTTGATGCAGCGCAGCAGCGTGGTCTTGCCGGAGTTGGCCGGGCCCACGATGGCCGTGATGCTGTTTTTGGGCACCGAGAAGGACACGCCCGACAGCGCTACGTGGCTGCCGTAGCGTACGGCCAGGTTCTCGAGCTCGAGATGTGCGCTCATGTCGATCACCACTTCCTGTTGTTGCGGAGCTTCATCCGCATCCGGATGGCGGCCGCGTTGATGAGGAGCACCAGGGCCACCAGCACGAAGGCCGCGGCGAAGGGGCGCTCGGGCGGCATGTTGGAGACCTGGGTCGAGATGACGAGCAGGTGCATCGCCATCGCCATGAAGGTGTCGTCGAGGGCGTAGGGCAGGAGGCGCGCCAGGCCACTGTCGGGCACGTGCTTGAAGAACACGGCGCCCGTGAAGAGGATGGGCGCGGCCTCTCCTGCGGCGCGCGACACGGCCAGGATGACGCCGGTGAGGATGCCGCTCCAGGCGTTGGGCAGCACCACCGTGCGGATGGTCTGCCAGCGTGAGGCGCCCAGGTTCCAGCAGGCCTCGCGAAACGAGCGCGGCACGGCGCCGAGCGCCTCGCGAGACGCGGCGATGACCACCGGGAGGTTCATCACCGCGATGGTGCATGCGGCGGCCTGCACGCTGGCGCCCATGCCGGCGAACAGCACGAAGGCGCCCAGTCCAAACAGCGCGTGCACGATGGACGGCACGCCGGCCAGGCTGGTCACGGCCAGGCCGATGATGCGCGTCGCGGTGCCCTCTCGCGCGTACTCGTTGAGATAGATGGCGGCGCCCACGCCGAGCGGCGACACGATGAGCACGCTGGTGATCACCAAGTAGAAGGTGCCGATCAGCGGCCCCCACAGCCCGCCGCCGCGGCCCTTGTCGGTGGCGTTGCCCCAGATGAGCTCGAGCGAGATCACCGGCATGGCCTCCACGAAGATGACGGCCAGCAGCAGCACCACCGGGACCGCCAGGCACAGCGCGAGCAAGCCGGTGATGATCCGGCCTCGGCGCGTGATGCGCTCCTTGTTCAGCTCGTGGAGGCTGGGGGCGAAGGGGTTGCTCGCCGCGCTCATCGGGCCCTCTTGGCGCCGTCGGTGCGGATGCCGCGCACGAAGATGTCGGCGGTGACGTTGATGGCCACCGTGAGCAGCAGCAGCAGCGCGCCCAGCACGAACAGCGCGCGGTAGTGGTCGGAGCCCTTGGGGGCCTCGCCGAGCTCGGCGGCGATGGCGGCGGTCAGCGTCCGCACCGGGTCGACCAGCGAGGTCGGGATCTGGTTGGCGTGGCCGGTGGCCAAGAGCACGGCCATGGTCTCGCCCACTGCGCGCCCCAGGCCGAGCAAGCAGGCGGCGAGCAGGCCTTTTTTGGCGGCGGGGAACAGGACCCGGGTCACCAGCTCCCAAGGGCTCGCGCCCAGGGCCAAGGCGGCCTCGCGATAGGTGTCGGGCACAGCGCGCAGCGCGTCCTCGGCGATCGACGCGATCACCGGCACGCTCATCAGGCCGAGGATGAGGCCGCCCGTGAGGAGGTTGGTGCCCAGCGGCGCGCCCGTCACCCGCGCGACCACCGGACCGATGACCATCAGGCCGATGAAGCCCCAGACGATCGAGGGGATGGCGGCCAGCAGCTCGATGAGGACCTTCAGCGTCTCTCGCGCTCGTGCGCTGGCGAACTCGGCGACGTACACCGCCGCGCCCAGGCCGGCGGGCACGGCCAGCGCCATACCGAGCAGGGTGGTGGTGAGCGTGCCGGTGATGAGGCCGAGGGCGCCGTAGTGGGCTGGGTTGCCCTTCGCGGGCGCCGGGATCCAGCGGGTGGAGGTGAACAGCTCCACGAAGTCGATCTTGGGCACCACCGGCAGCGCCTCTCTCAGCACGAAGACGAAGATGGCCAGCATGCACAGGATGGAGCTCCACCCGCTGAACGTGATGAACGCCTCGATGGCGCGCTCGCCCAGGCGCTTGCCGGCGGAGCTGCTCATGACGCCGGCACGTACCCTTCTTGCGCCACGATCGCCTGGCCCGCGGGCGACAGCGTCCAGTCGAGCAACGCGCGCAGCTCGGGCGTGGGCTCGCCGACCGTGTAGAGGTACAGCTTGCGCGCGATGGGGTAGGCGCCGCTGTTGACCGACTCGATCGATGGCGTCACGGCCGGCTCGCCTGGCCTGATCGACACCGCCAGCCACTTCACGCGCGGCGTGTTGAAGCCCATGCCGGTGTAGCCGAGCGCCTGGGGGGCCTTGGCGATCTTCTCCACCACCTCGCTCGATCCATTGAGCTCGGAGACACCGCCGCGGAACTCGCGGTGCACGCCCTCGGCCGTCTTGCCGCACACGACCTCGCGAAAGTGGTCGTAGGTGCCGGAGCTGTTCTGGCGGCCGAGCAGCACGATCTTGCCGCTCTTGCCGGGCGTGAGCGCGGACCAGTCGCGCAGGTCGCCGCCCTCGGCCCATATCCGCTGCAGCTCGGCGAGGCTGATGTGCTCGATGGGGTTGCTGGGGTGGACGAAGATGGCGAGCGCGTCGAGGCCGACCACGTGCTCGTGCACCTCGGCGCCGCGCTTGGCCCTGATGCTCTCGCGCTCCTCGCCCTTCATCTCGCGGCTGGAGGTGGCCACGTCCACCGTGCCGTCGATGAGCCCCGCGATGCCGGTGCCGGAGCCGCCGCCCGAGGCGCTCACGTCCACGGTGTCGGTCGCGGCGCGATAGACCTCGGCCCAGCCGGTGGCGACCTGCACCAGTGTGTCGGATCCCTTCATTGTGATGCTGAGCCGTGGCGTCACCTCGGGGGCGCAAGCGGCACCCGAGATGCCCGCCACGAGCGTGGCGACGACGACGCGACGAATCACCACAGACCGAGCCTTCGGGGCTTGTTTCGCAGGATCAACGCGAAAGCATGACGTGCGGCAATCGAAACCCCGATGTCGCTGAAACGTTGCACAAAGCTAGGGCTAAGTGCTCGCGCTGCGGGCGTGGCGGCCAATGGCAACTCCCCCGGCTTTTGTCTATGACCTACCCGTGTCGCTCAAGCAGACCCTCGGTCCGATCACGCTGTGGGGCCTCGGCGTCGGCTACGTCATCTCCGGCGAGTACTTCGGCTGGAACCTCGGCCTGCCCATCGCCGGCAGCTACGGGATGCTGGCCGCGACGCTGGTCATCACGATCATGTACGTCGGCTTCATCTTCTCGTACACCGAGCTCGCCGTCGCGATCCCGAAGGCCGGCGGACCGTTCGTCTATGCGACCCGGGCGTTCGGCCCAAAGGTCGGCTTCTTCGCGGGGATCGTGCAGGTCATCGAGCTGGTGTTCGCGCCGCCCGCGATCGGGATGGCGATCGCCGCGTACGTCGGGGCGCGCTTCCCGGACATCGACGTGCGCGTCACCGCGATCGGCGCGTACCTCGTCTTCACCGCGCTCAACGCCTGGGGCGTGAAGCAAGCCGCCGCGTTCGAGCTCTTCGTCACGGTGCTCGCGGTGGGCGAGATCCTGGTCTTCGTCGGCATCGTCGCGCCGCACGTGAGCGTCGAGGCGTTCTCCAGGAACCCGCTGCCCAACGGCTGGACCGGGGCCTTCGCCGCGCTGCCGTTCGCGATCTGGTTCTATCTGGCGATCGAAGGGGTCGCCAACGTCGCCGAGGAAGCGCGCGATCCGCAGCGCAGCATCGCGATCGGCTTCGGCTCGGCGATGATCACGCTGGTCGTGCTGGCGAACCTGGTGTTTTTCAGCGCCGTCGGCGTGGCCGGCTGGGAAGCGGTGGTGTTCAAGCCCGGCACCACCGAGACGAGCGACGCGCCGCTGCCGCTCGCGCTCGCGCACGTGGTCACGCCCGGGAGCGCGATGTACACGATGCTCCTCGGCGTCGGCCTGCTCGGGCTCATCGCCTCCTTCCACGGCATCATTTTGGCGGCGGGCCGCGCGACGATGGCGCTCGGCGAAGCCAAGCTCGCGCCGTCGTTTCTCGGGAAGGTCCACCCCAAGCTGCACACGCCGGTCGCCGCGCTGGTGGTGAACATGCTCGCGGGCGTGGTGGCGATCCTCAGCGGCAAGACTGCGGAGATCATCACGCTGGCCTGCTTCGGTGCGCTGTCGATGTACATCGTCTCGCTGCTCTCGCTGTTCCGCCTCCGCACGAAGGAGCCGGACCTGGTGCGGCCGTACAAGGCGCTGTTCTATCCGTACGGCGCGATCGTCGCGCTGGTGATCGCGGTGATCTCGCTGATCGCGATGGTGGTGTACAACCAGCCGATCGCGATCGTGTTCGGCGCGCTGCTCGTCGCGGCCGCGATCTACTATCGGGTCGTCGCCAGGAGCTGATCGATGATCCGGAAGCGCGCCGGGAACAGCGCGCGGAGCTCGGCCTCTTGCGGCGTGACTCTGCGAAGTCATCCTGGTGATTGGTTCGCCCGTAGACCGACGGCGCGATGCGATCGCTGGCTATCGCGTCGCGCCAGGGCGGTCGAGATGCGGCACGCCCGCCGGTCGGTGAATCCGCCCGGGTGTCGCGTCGCGGCGGATCGACGCTCGCCTGGTACGGCGCGTGGCGCTCGACGTCGGCGCGGACCTCAACGACCCGCTGACTCGAAGACAACGTGCACAAGGTTGTGCACGCCCGTGCACGACCGGGCCCGAACGTCAGTGATCTCGCTGGTCCGGGCCGTGCTCTCTCCTCGTCTCGATGAACCTTCGCGTAGAGCGCCGCCGGCCCCAGGACATCCGCAAGAGCGACGAGAAGAAGAAGATCGAGCCGAAGAAGCTGGTCGAGGAGACCAAGAAGGTCGACGAGCTCGACGAGCGCCGAAAGCTCGAGGCGCAGAAGAAGAACGGCGTCGTCACCACCAACGTCTCCGCGGTCAACACCAACACCGTGACGACCGGGCGCACCGGCGACGTGACCATCCTGCGAAACGAGGTCGAGTCGAAGGTCCCGGTCAAGACCACCGAGGTCGCCCCGGTGGTCGAGAAGCTCGACGTCACGCCCGAGCGCGCGCAGCAGATCGAGCAGCTCGCGAAGACCCCCGCCACCGATCGCGTCCCGAACGACGCCTCGCGCGTCCACGAAGCGCTCGACGGCAAGAGCCCGCTGGGCGCGCTCAGCACCGACGAGAAGAAGCTGCTCGTCGACAAGTCGATCGCCGAGTGGACCAAGGAGCCGCTGAACGCCGAGGCGATCCGCGGCCTGTCGCTGCGCACACAGAAGGACCCCGCGCTGGCGCCGATCGTCGGCGAGCGCATGCAGGTCGCGGCGATCGAGCAGTCGCGCGCCGGGCCCACCCCGGCCGCGTCGCTGCTCGCTTTCGAGGGCGTCGCGGTGATGGCCGCCGATCGCAACGCCTCTCGCGCGCAGCTCGAGAAGCTCGGCCCCGAGGGCGCGCAGCGGCTCTTCGACGCGCTCAACCTCAAGGAGAAGTCGTTCGAGCCGGTCCTCGGGAACCCGCCCGGCGCGAACGCCGAGTCGCGCATGGCCGCCACGGTCGAGCTACTGAAGGTGATCAACACGAGCGGCGAGCCGACCGCGACGAGCGCGGCGCTGGTCGATCGCATGTTCAGCCAGATCGGGCCGTCGGCGTTCAAGACCGAGTGGAACGGCGAGCAGCTCGGCGAGGAGCTCGGCACCGCGATCGGAAAGCACTGGTCCAAGAACCCCGCGGAGGCCGAGCGCCTGAAGGGCATCCTCGGATCGGAGGCCGGACGCGAGCTGATCGGTCACCCCAGCCTCACGCCGCAGGCGCGCCTCGATCGGCTGTCGCTGCTCAGCCAGCACCCCGAGTGGGACGCCGCGAGCTTTGTGAAGGCCGGCTCGCTGAACGACATGCCGAACGTCCTCGAGGCCCTCGCGCAGCCGCGCTTCGATCAGTACGCCACCTTGCGCGGAGATCAGCCGCAGACGCTGGACGGCAGCGATCTCGAGAACACCGTCGGCGTGTCGATGGGCTTCAAATCGAAGGACATCCCGAAGGACGAGACGCCGGAGCAGCGCAAGGACCGCGAGGCCAAGATGGCGCGCGGCGAGTACGACGCGTTCGCCGGCACCGAGGACGCGGTGCACATGAAGAAGGTGACGGACATGATCCGCGCGACCGGCGGCAACCCGCTCGAGGTCACGGTCGTCCCCATCCAGTACAACTCGAAGGAGACCGGAGCGGTCGAGCTGCCGCTGTTTCGCGTGAAGGCCCCGGACGGCAGCGACAAGTTCGTCGACAACGTGGGGCGCTCCTACGCTTCGTTCGAAGACTGGAAGAAGACCAACGCGCTCGACCCGGGCCAGGTGACGTTCCCGAAGGACGGGCACCTCGGCCAGCTAGTGAAGCTCGAGACCACCGCGACCCCGCGGACGGTGGACACGCCGGGCGACTACGTGAAGGAGGCGCTGACCTACGGCGCGCTGATCGGCGGGACCGTCGCGGGCTCGGCGATCGCGATCGGATCGGGCGGCACGCTCGCGCCGGTGGTGGTGACGGCCGCCGCGGCGTACGGCGCGTACCAGGGTGGCGAGCGGCTGTACGATCGCTACTCGCACGGCCAGACGATCAACCCGCTGCAGGATCGCGAGGCGGCGTCGGAGTGGGTCGGTGTCGCGGCGAACACGCTCGGCGTGGCCAGCTTCGGCGCGACCGCGCTCGCGGGTCGGCTGGCGTCGAACGGCTCGCGCCTCACGTCTCAGGCCTCCACCGCCGCGACGTTCTTTCGCTACGGGGCCAACGTCGCCGACGCCGCCGCGGCCACCGATGCGGGCGTCACGCTCGCGACCAAGTGGAGCACGCTCTCCGGCAGCGAGCGCAGCCAGCTCGCGCTCTCGGTCGGCTTCTGGGGCGTCTCGGCGCTCTCACGCGGCGGCCACAAGACGCGCCCGTTCGACGGCGAGACGATGACCCGCGCGCAGATCACCGAGAACATACACCCCGACACGGTGAAGGCGCTCGACCTGCGCATCGGACAGAACCCGAAGGCCGAGGCCGATCTGCTCACCGTGGCCGGCATGCCCGCCTTCCGGAACGCGACGATCCCCACCCAGATGAAGTCGCTGGCGGCGATCG